>Ga0209985_10000041_pt1 | contig 143052 bp, 121 predicted proteins | sample NOAtaG_FD_187305 | JGI IMG/M metagenome (GOLD analysis project Ga0209985, IMG submission 187305) | Freshwater lake microbial communities from Lake Erie, under a cyanobacterial bloom - NOAA_Erie_Diel6S_1000h metaG (SPAdes) (version 2) | ecosystem: Environmental > Aquatic > Freshwater > Lake ... | reverse complement strand
CCGGCCTGCTCGAAGCAGTCGATCGCCAGCGCGATCTCACCGGCGCGCTCGGCATGGTCGCCGGTCATGGCCAGGAACTCCGCGCCGCGGCCCTGGGTGCGCTCCTGCAACCAGCGGGCCGCCGCGCCGTGGCCCAGCTTGCGTTCGGCCTTCAGCAGCGTGTCGTAGGTCACCTGGTGCAAGAGGTGGTGGTCGAACTGACGCTCGGGGGTGCCTTCGAAGTCGCTGGTGTCGTGGGCCTTCACGAAGGCCGCGTGTTGCAGCGCCGGCAGGGCCTGCGGCGCTTGCGCGTCCAGAGCCTTCAAGGCGTCGTCCCAGAAGACATGGCCGATGACGCTGGCCTGGCGGGCGGCCTGGCGCTCGGCGGCCGGCAGCGCATCGAGCCGGGCCTGCAGCAGGCCGACCAGCGTGGTCGGCAGGCGCAGGGTGTCCAGGCGGTCCGATTGCACCGTCCATTGCGGCGCGGTGGCGTCGATCACGCCGTCGTCGATGAGCCGGCGCACCAGCTCTTCCATGTAGTACGGGTTGCCTTCGGCGCGGCCGACGATCAGTTCGCTCAGGCTCGGCGGCACGTCACTCAGGCGTTGCAGCAGCGCCTGCAGCAGCTCGTTGCCTCGGTCCGCGGGCAGCGGGCTCAGTGTCACGAGCGTGTCCGGCGCGCTCCAGTCGGGCCGTCGCACCAGCAGCGGCGGGCGGGCCGTCATCACCAGCGCCAGCGGCAGCTCGGCCGCGTGCGCCAGCAGGTGCTGCAGCAGGTCCAGCGAGTTCTCGTCGGCCCAGTGCAGGTCTTCGACGATCAGCACCGGCAGGCTGCCGCCCTGGGCCGCCAAGGCTTGCAGGTAGGCGCGCAAGGCCATCAGCGCCTGGTCGCGCAGGCTGCGCGGGTCCAGGCCCTTGACGGTGGGGCTGTCGGCGAAGTCCAGGCCCGAGAGCTGGCCGATGAGCTGGGCCTGGCGCTCACCTCGTTCTTCGAACCACGGGCCCATGGCGTCCACGACCTTGCGCTTCGCCACCTCGGCGCTGTCGGTGTCGGCCACGCCGCACTGCAGCGCCAGCAGGCTGCGCAGCAGGCCCCAGGGGCGCAGCTGGCTGTCAGGCTGCGAGCGCAAGGCGATCACCCGGCAGTCTTGCAGCGCTGCCCTCAGTTCCCGCAGCAGCCGGCTCTTGCCCAGCCCCGCGTCGCCGACCAGGGTGAGGGCTTGCAGCTGCCGCGTCTGGCGCGCGCGCTCGACGGCCTGCAGCAGGCGCTGCAACTCGGCGTCACGGCCCACCATGGGCGTGGCCAGGCCTTGCAGCCCGCGCTCGACCTGCGCCACGCGGCGGTCCAGTGCGGCGTGCACCAGGTAGGTCTGCATCGGCGCATCGATGCCCTTCACCTGCAAGGGCGGCTGCGCATCGAGCTCGAACAGCCCGCGAACCTGGCTCCAGGTGTCGTGGCTGATGCGCAGGCCGCCGGGCGGCGCGTGCTGCTCCATGCGCGCGGCGATGTTCACCGCTGCGCCCATGGCGGTGTTGTCGTCTTCCACACCCGCGCCCAGCGCCACGTCGCCGCTGTGCACGCCCACGCGCACGGCGAAGCCGTCGATGCCGTGCAGCCGCGCAACCGCCTCGGCCTGTTCGCGCCCGGCCGCCAGGATGGCCAGGCCGGCGCGCACGGCGCGCTCGGCATCGTCCTCGCGCGTCTCGTCCATGCCGAAGGCGGCCTTGACGCCGTCGCCGGTGAAGCGCAGCACACGGCCCTGGTACGACTCGACAGTGGCCGCCATGCGCTGCAGCGTGGCATTCAGCAGGCCCAGCGTGTCTTCGGCCTCCATGCCGTGGGCCAGGGCGGTGGAGCCCACCACGTCGGCAAACAGCACCGTGACCAGACGGTGCTTGAGCCCGGCCGGGCGCAGCAAGATGGCGAGCCGGGCGCGCAGCGGGGCGGTGGCGAGTTCGAGCACCGAGTCGCCGAGCGTGGCGCGCTGGGCTTCCAGCGTGGCGATGGCGGCGCGCACGGCTTCGACGTCGGTGTCTTGCATGGGCATTGGCTTGTGGCGCATTCTGTGCAAGCCACTGGCGATGGGATCGGGATTTGGGCGGCGCGGCCACTGACTGGGTTGCCCCGCAGTCTCGCTTGCTGTGCCCTGGCGTCAGTCTATGTCCCGGCTGCCGCCGGCTGCTGCGCCTGCATCTCCCGCTGGCGATACAGCGTCCGCCACAGCCGGGCCATCGCCTGCGGCTCGGACCGTACGACCAAGCATGGACGAGATCGAGATCCCGGCGGTAGCGGGCTGAAGACCCGCGACAACCCGCCGGAGGCGCCCGCATTCAGCGCGCTGACCCGCGGTCAGGCCCGCGCGCGCTTCAGGCCCGGGGCGCGCCGCACCGCCAGCCACCCCAGGCCGAGCAGCAGGCTGAGCCAGGTGGCAGGCTCGGGCACGGCGGCGGTCAGGTAGAGACCGTCGGCGCGCATCATGGTCTGCCAGCCCGGGGCGCCGAGTTCGATCTGCGCAAAGCTGCCGCCGAACTCGCCCCAACCGAGCAACTGCAAGGGCTGACCGAATGAATGGTCGAGTGGTTGCAGGCCGGCGGCGATGTCGATGTACAGCAGGCCACCCGCCTGCAGCAAGCCCTGCACCTCGAACAGGTCGTGGTCGGTGGCGCTGCGCACCTGCAGGGTCAGGCGGGCCGCGTCGCCCATCAGCAGATCGCCCTCCACGCGGCCATCGCCGGTCAGTTCGCCGGCCTGCAGGCGCAGGGTGGGGGTGCGCAGCACGCCGTCCAGGCGGGTGCGCGCGGCAGCCGCGTCCTGCACGAAGTCTTGACCCTCGGCGCCACCAAGCCGCGTGTCCAGCACGCTGCCGGCCAGCACCTGCAGGGTGCCTTGCTGGCGCAGCCCATGGCTTTGCATCGCGCCGCCTTCGCGCAGCAGCAGGTTGCCGGTGTTGACCAGCCCCTGCGTGGCGCTGGCCGCAAAAGTGCGACCGGTCAGGGTCAGAGTGCCTTCGACGCGCGCCAGCACCTCGTCGAACATCGCGTGTTCGAACCTCATGTTGGTGAGGTGCTCGTGCGTGAAGACGCGCGAGCCGGCGCCGATGAACTCGAAGCTCGCGCCGCCCGCCAGCACGCTCTGGCGCCCGCCCGTCAGGCCCAGCGCGCCGGCCACCTGCCAGCGGCCTTGGTCGGGCCGCGCCTCGGCCAGGCGCAGGCCAGGGCCCCAGCGGATGCTGGCGTCGAGCCGGCTGCTCGCGTCCACGCTCACGAGGCCCGTGTTGTCGAGGCCGACGAGCTTGAGCACGGTGCCCTCGCGCAGCGCCAGTTGCCCCCGGTTGACCACTGGGACGGACACCAGGACGTTGCCGAGCCGCCGCTGCAAGGGGGTATAGGTCAGATCGCTGCGCATCAGCGTCAGGCTGCCGGTGATGCCCAGCGGGGTTTCGATGTCGTGCAAGCGGCGCAGGTCGCTGACCAGGGCCTCGCCCTGAATGCTCTGCAGGCCGAAAGCTGCCGGCTGCCCGCTGCCGGCCACCACCACCGAGGCCCCGGCCACCAGGCGCGTGCCGGGTGCCACGACGACGAATGGCTCGGGCACCGTCACCGCGCCGAGCAACTCGTAGCTGCGTCCGAGCAGCACGCCGCCCTGCGTCAGGCCGCTCTGGATCTCGAGCTTCGTGCCCGGCTGCACACTCAGTTCTGACTGCGGCCCGCCCAGGTAGCTGGAGAACCAGAAGCCGTGGCCGGCCACGCCGCTGGGGGTCAGCGTGAGGCGGCCCTGGTTCTCCACCGGCGCCCAGCCGGCGTAACTGGTCGCGCCCAGGCTCGCGCGGCTGGTGGCGTCGATGAGCAGGCTGCCGGTGTGGCGGAACGCGGGCGAGTGGAAGTCGCTGCCTTGCAGCAACTCCAGCCGACCTTGGTTGAGGAAGGGCTGGAAGGCCGTGACACCGCGGCCCTGCACCTGCTGGTTGATCAGCTGCAGCGTGGCGAAGTTGTAGCGCAGGCTGTTGAGTCCGTTCTCGCTGCCCTCGCCCCGCGCGAGCACGCGCCCGCTGACGACATGCGTGCCGCCGTTGAAGCCGATGGCCCCGCCACCGAGGTCGAGCGTGCCCAGGATCTGCGTCTGCCCGCTGAGCCCGGCGCCGGCGCCGGCGCGCGGGTTGCTCAGCGTGAAGCGGCTGCTGGCGTCGATGAGCAGGCTGCCGATGGTGTCATTGGCCAGTTCGGGCGAGCGCCAGTGGCTGCCTTCGCGCAGCTCGATCTGGCCGTAGTTCTCCAGCATGAAGCGGGTCTGCACCTGTTGGCCGTAGGCCTTCAGGCGGCCCAGCACGCGCGGCAGGTGGTTGAGCCCGTTGACCTCGCCCATCAGGAACTGGCCGCGCAGCGTCAGATCGCCCATCAAGGTCATGTAGGGGTCGTCGCTGGCCGGGGTGCTCAGGCGCCCTTCGATCACCATCGGCTGGCCGGCCACGCCCACCTTGAAGTCGGCGAGCAGGGCCCCCAGCGGCACGTGCAGGCTCGCGCCCGGCGCGATGTGCAAGCTCGGGTTGGCGCCGGGTGCGGTGCTCACCAGGCTGCCGGCATCGGCCTGCCAGGCACCGTGCAGAAAGCTCAGCTCGCCCAGGTTGACCAGCTCGCTGAACCGGCCCTCGCCCGCCACGCTGAGCTCGGCCCTGCCGCGGTTCTCGAAGCGACCCAGTGTGGCGCTGCGCGCCTGCAGCACCAAGGTGCCACGGTTGTCCACGCCACCGGGCAGGGCCATGTCCTGCCCGCCTGCGTCGAAGCGGACGCTGCCCTGGTTGGACAAGACGCCCGTGAGCGCGAGGCTGGCCTGCTCGCTGATCTGCAGCTGCCCGCTGTTGGCGAGCCCGCCCGGGCTGCGCAGCTGCGCTTGCTGCGCCAACTGCAGCAGGCCGAAGTTGTGCAGCGTGCCGTCAAGCTGCAAGGTCTGGCTGCCGCCCAGGCTGAGGCGCGAACCGCCGGACACGTTGTTCAAGGTGCGCAGCGCGTCGCTGCCCTGGGTCAGCAGGCGCGCGCCGTTGCGCAGCGTCAGCTCGCCCTGCAGCGCGTAGATGCTGACGTCCACGCCGTTGCTGCGCGGACCGCGCGACGCGCCCACCGGCAGGATGCCGTCGCCCTTGCCTTGGGCGTAGCTCAGGGTCGAGCCGTCGAGCCAGAGCGAGCCGGCGAACAGGCCGCCCGCGTCCAGGTTGCCCAACACGCCGCCCACCACCAGCTGCGCGCCCTGCTCGAGGCGCAGCTCGCCCAGCTGCTCGAAGTCGCCGAGCTGCACCGTGCTGCCGTGCAGCAGCATCTGGCCGCGGTTCAAGCTCAGGGTGGAAAGTGCATCCACGCCCCCGGCGGCCTGGAAGCGCGCGCCACCGCGCAGCTCGATGCGCCCGAGGTTGGTCTGCAGCGGCGCCCCGTTGTAGGCGAACAGGCCGTCCTCGACGACCACCGTGCCGCGCAGCACGCCGTCGGCAAAGCTGGCGCCGCTGGCGCGCAGCGCGGTGGACGCCCCCTGCACCCGGAAGGTGCCGCCGCCGTCGCGCAGGTCCAGGGTGAACTGCGCACCGTCGCTGAGCTGCAAGCTGCCTTCAACACGGATCGGCCCGCCCAGCGCCGAGGCGCCGTCGTGCGTCAACACCCGCGCACCGGTGCCCAGGGTCAGCGAGCCCTGGAGTGTCTGCACCGCGCTGTCCAGGCGCAGCTCGCCGTCCGGGTTCAGCACCACGCGGCCCCGCAACGCGCCGTCGGTGAACAGATCGCCGCCACGCACGCCGGCCCGGTTGCCGGCGCTCACCTCCAGCCCCACGCCCCAGTAACCGCTGCCGAAGTAGCCGGTGCCGAAGGTGACCTGGTCGAGCCGCAGCTCGCCGCCCTGCGGCCGCACCCAGCCGTCGCCCACCAGATGCAACTCGCGCACCTGGCCCTGGCCCGACAGCTGGCCCTGCAGCCACAGCGCCGAGTACTGGCCTTCGATGCGGCTGTCGGCGTGGGCCAGGCGGATGTCGGAGCCGAACAGGGTCGGCGCGATCACCTGCTGCACCAGACGCAGCGTGGACCCGCCCTGCGCGTCGCCCAGGCTCAGCCAGCCGATGCTTTGGTACGAGGCGTCCACGCTGAAGGGCGCGTCGGGCTGGTCGCCCAGGGTCAGGCTGCGGCCGCCGGCCAGGGTGATGAAGGCCGGACCGTTAAAGCCCGCCACCATGCGACCCAGGTTCGCGTCCTGGTCGATGCGCACCGTGGCGAAGTCGACCTCCACCCAGGCGCCTGAGCCCGGCACGCCGCCCTGCCAGTTGCGCGCATCGCTCCAGTCGCCGTTGGCGTGCCAGCGCCAGCTTTGTGCCCCGGTGGGCGGGCTCATCAGGCTCAGCAGGGCGGCCAGGCACAGCACGCTGCGGCGCCAGCGACCCGCGGCCTGGCAGGACTTCTGGCGCTGACGGCCCGGGCAGGGACGGTTGGCGGGATGTGTCATGGCGGATGCTCCGGTTGGCGCGCGCAGGGCACGCACAGGGCAGGCAAGGGCGATGCCCCGTGCCACCCTGTCATTGCATTCCGCGACCACGGAGCCGTGAATACGCAGATCAGCGTAGTCCGCCACACCGCAGTGACCCGGATCGCCTTCGACCTGATCGAGATCCCGGCGTTGCTGCGACAGCAGGCGGACCGAAGGTCGGCTGCCGCAGATGAAAAAGGGCCCGCTTCGGCGGGCTCTTTTGCTTGGGGTCGGGGGCAATTCGTGCCTTGATTCACAGTGGCCGTGAGCCCTCCACACGACTCGCGCAGCCCGTACACGGGTTCTCCACACTCCTGCCTAAACTGGCGGGATACGGACCCGACATCAATCGCCCTTGGACCGTGGACAACGCCCTCATCCTCATCGTCGAAGACGAGCCGCAGATTTCCGACATCCTGGTGGCCTACTTCGCCCGCGAGGGCTTTCGCACGGTGACGGCCGGCGATGGTGATCTCGCGTTGCAGCATCACCAGATGCTGTCACCGGACCTCGTGGTGCTGGATGTGAAGCTGCCCCGCCGTGATGGCTTCGAGGTGCTGGCCGCACTGCGCGCGCGCGGCACCACGCCCGTCATCATGGCCAGCGCGATGGGCGAGGATCTGGACAAGCTCAGTGCGCTGCGCATCGGGGCCGACGACTACGTGGTCAAGCCCTTCAACCCGGTGGAGGTCGTGGCCCGGGCCAAGGCCGTGCTGCGTCGAACGCAGGGCGCCAGCGCGGCTGCGGCCTTGCTGCGCGTGGCGGGCCTCACCGTGGACATGAACGCGCACAGTGCGAGCCTGCAGACCGGTGACGCCCCGGCGCAGCCGCTGAGCCTGACGCTGACCGAATTCCGCCTGCTCAGCTTCATGGCGCGCAGCCCGCAAAAGGCCTTCAGTCGCGCCGAGCTGGTGGATGCCTGCCTGCCACCCGATGGCGACGCCGTCGAACGCACGGTGGACAGCCATGTCTCGAAGCTGCGCAAGAAACTCGAAGCCGCCGGCGGACCGGGCTGGCTCGAAGGCGTGCGGGGCGTCGGCTACCGACTGAAGGCCAACTGAGCGGCGGCACGAGCCGCCGCCTCGAGGAACCGCGATGAAGGCTCGCCGTTTGCGCACCCAGTTGACGCTGGGCATGCTGATCTTCTTCGTCGGCGCATTTGGCTTCATCTATGGCGGCGCCCGCATGCTGGACGCGTGGCTGCTCTCCCGCTATCTGGACAGCCTACCGGCCGCGGCCCAGCGGGCCGGGCGCGATCTCGAGGCGATGCGGGTGCCCGATCTGGCGGATCTTCGGGTGCTCAAGGAGGCTGCGGAGGCCGGCAACGCACAAGCGCAGTTCTACGGCGACATCGGCCTGGCCGTGCTGACGGTCTTGGCTGCCTGCGTGGCGCTCTGGCTGGCCATGGGTGTGGGTCAGCGGCTGGCGCGTCCGATCGAACGCGTGGCGCAGGCAGCGCGGCGCGTCGCGCAGGGCGACCTGGACGCCCGGGCCGAGCCGGGACGCGACAGCAGCCTGGAACTGCGGCAACTGGTGGATGACTTCAACCGCATGGCGGACAGCCTTGCGGCATCGCGGCGTGAGCTGAAGGAGTCGACCGCCGCGATTGCGCACGAGTTGCGCACACCGCTCACCATCCTGCGCGGGAGGCTGCAAGGAATCCACGACGGCGTGTTCGCCAGCGGCCCGGCCGAGATCACAGCACTCATCCAGCAGGTCGATTCGCTCAGCCGCGTGGTGGATGACCTGCGCGTGGTCAGCCTGGCCGGCGCAAACAGCCTGGCGCTGCAGTGCCGCCCGATGGAACTGGCCACGGAAGTGGAGAGCCTGCTGCCGGTGATCGAGCCCGACCTGCATGCGCTGGGCATGCGGCTGGAACTGGACCTGCGCCCGGCGCCTGTCCACGCCGATCCACAGCGCTTGCGCCAGATGCTGATCTGCCTGCTGGACAACGCGCGCCGCTACGCCAGCGAAGGTGGCGTGGTGCGGATCGAGACCCACGCATCAGGCAGCGCGGGCGTGCTGCGTGTGCTCGATCGTGGCGCCGGCTTTCCGCCAGGCGGCGCCGAGAGGGCGTTCGAGCGCTTCTGGCGCAGCGAGGCGTCGCGCTCGCGTCAGACCGGGGGCAGCGGCCTGGGGCTGAGCGTGGTCCGCGCCATCGCCGACGCCCACGGCGGACAGGCCCACGCGGCCAATCGGCCCGATGGGGGCGCGGTACTGGAAATCCGGCTGCCCGCATCGCCCTGAAGCTACTTTGCGCCCAGCCTTCAGCGTCTCCACAGAGTCTCCATGCAGGGTGCACCGGATTTGCATCGGCCGTTTCTAAAGTGACGTCAGGTGTTGCCAAGACCGGCATCCGCCGCGTCCGGGCACAGCGACTCACAAGGAAGACCGATGACACCGACCCACTCCGACGCCCCTGCACGACTCAATCGCCGCCAGTTGCTCGCGCTGGCAATCAGCAGCGCGGCGCTGACCGCTTGCGGCGGCGGCACATCTGAAATCAAAGACGCCGCCAACTTGGCCCGGCGCAAGAACCTGCTCGAGCAAACGGCCAGCAAGGCGGTGGCCGCCGGTCTGGTGTCGGCCAGCCTCCACTACGCCGATCGGCAATCCAGCGCCACGGCCACCGCCGGCCTTCGGCAGCAGGGCGCGCCGGCTGCCATGGCCATCGGCGACTGGCTGCAAATCGGCTCGGTCTCCAAGGCGATGACGGCCTGCATGGCCGCCAAGCTGATTGACCGTGGGCAACTGAGCTGGACGCTCAGCCTGGCGGATGCTCTGCCGGACTTGGCTGCCGGCATGCTTCCGGCGTTTCGCAGCGTGACGGTCGAGCAACTGCTCGCGCATCGCGGCGGCTTGATCGCGATGAACAACGAGGCCGATACTGGCCTGTTCCTGGAGTTCCTTGCCGCGCAGACCGAGCCCTTGCCCGAGACTTTCGCGGGCCGTCGCCGCTTCGCGGCTGCTTGGGCGCTGCAACAGGCCCAGCCGGGCGTGACGCCGGGCCAGGACTTTCTGTATTCCAACGTCGACTACATGCTGGTTGGCATGATTCTGGAAGCCCGCAGTGGCAAGAGCTTCACCGCCTTGTTCGACGAACTGATCGTCCCCCTGCTTGGCATGCCTGGCGGACCTGGCGTGAGCCTGGGTCTGCCAACCAGGGCAGGCTTGGCTGTGCAGCGCGGGCATGTTGGCACCCTGGGCGCAGTGCAGGTCTTCGACGGGTACCCGCCCGGGTTGCAGGTTTGGCTGGACGTGCTGAGTCAGGCCGCAGGCGGTGTGTTCGCCACGGTGACCGGCTACGCCAAGTGGCAGCAGTTGCACCAGCAGGCCCTGAGTGGTGAGCCCACCCCACTGCCGGCCGCTTATGTGCAGCGTCTTCGCACAGCCGTCGGCGACTATGTCTTGGGCTGGGAAGTGGGCCCGCTGCCAGACGCATTCAAGCAAAAGGTCTGTCTCTACCATGGAGGCGAGGCCGATGGCTTCACTGCCTACAGCGTGATCGCGCTGGATGGCCAGTTCGCCATCAGCGCTTTCACGAACACGGAAGGGCAAGAAGGCAGTCAAGACCCCGGCTGGGTGGTGAAGCTGCTCACCAAGGCGATCCTCGACCTGCAGGCGGGCTGGGCCTGATGGGTGACGGTGCGCCACCGGCATGCCCGGCCACCACGGCGGCCTGGGCACGCAGCACCAGAACATGCCGCACGACATGCCTCACCGTCGCACCGTCACACCGGCATCGACAAGCTGCCGATCATGACCCAGCCGGCCACAAGGCGGTTCTCGTGAACGACCGCCACGGCTCGCCACGCTGCGGCACAGGGTCGCGACACGAAGTGCCGAGGCTCCGTTCAGCGCAACCCACGACCGGCCAAGGGTCGGATCCAGGTATCGAGTGCGTGAATCACGCTCGGGTTGAAGGCCTTGCCCGGCTGGCCCCAGTGCTTGAAGCTGTCGGCCTGCGAGCGGGTCTGCAGGAAGGCGTGGTCGGTGTTCTCGAGCATCAGCGCCTGGGCACTGTCGGCTCGCAGTCCGTTGAGGTGCTCGGCCAGCAGCCGGTGGTCCAGGCCGTTGACGAGAAAGTCGTGCTCACCCCACAGCGCCAGCACCTGCGGTGCGCCGTTGGCGTGGGCCTTGGCCCAGGCCGCCGGCAGGTTCAGTGCGTTCACCTGGTGCCAGAAGGGCAGCGCACGGCCCGCGTGCAAGGTGCCGCCGGCTTCGAACAGATCGTCCAGCAAGTCCTTGGCGCCGGGGTGGCGCTCGCGCAGCTGTGCCGGTGTCAGCCACTCGGCCAAGAAGCCCGTGAGCAAGGGCGCCAGCCGGGTGAGATCGTCATGAACGGCGGCTGCGGTGGCGCCGCTCAGCAAGGACTGGCGTCGCGTGTTCTCCAGCGCGTATTCGATCCAGGTGCGGAACCCGGTGCCCGCGACCGCGATGCCCCGGACGGGCACTTCGCTGGCGAGCAGCGGCGCCCACAAGCCGCCCATGCTGTGGCCGAAGATGAAGATGCGGGAAGGGTCCACCTCGGGCCGCGCGCGCAGGGCCTTCAGCGCCTGGCGATAACCGTCGAGTTCTTGTTCAAAGTCGACCGTGGTGGCCGGGCCGCCTTCGCTGTCGCCGACGCCGGGTTTCTCGACCCGCAGGGTGACAAAGCCGTTGTTGGCAAAGGCCGCGACGATGCGCGAGTAGGCGTTGGCGTCGGTCAGCGGCTGGTCGATCGACGACAGCGTCACGCCCTGGACGAACAGCAGGGCCGGATGGCGCTGCCCGGCCACGGCCGGCAGCGGCGTGCTCAGCAGCGTGCGTTGGCGACCGCGAACCGCGGCGACATGGCCGTACTCGACAACGTAGTGGGCGCTGGCCGCCTCGCGCGGGCGTTCGACCAGTGAGCCACTCAGTTCCAGCGTTTTGTCATCACGCCGCACCGTCAGCCGCGCGCGGCTCCCGGCGGGCTTGGTGGTCAGCCAAGCCAGCAGTTGCGGCGTGCTGGCCACGGCCTGGCCGTCGACGGCGGTGATCACGTCGCCCACGCGCATGCCCAGCGCCTGTGCCGACAGACCGGGCAGCACGGTCTGCACACGCAGCCCGGCCGCGGACGCCGCCGTGGCCGCGGCCGGCTCCAGTTGCGCGCCCAGTTGCGAACGGCGTGGCAGGTCGGCGGCGTGGGCAGCGCCGCCAGGAAGCAGCAGCGTCAGCAGCGCCAGAGTGGCCGCCAGGCACTGAAGCGGAAGTCGGGCCATGTCTCACTCCGTCTTGACGTTCGCCGCGCGAGCCAGCTGCAGGGCTGTCTCCAGGGCCTGTGCGGCGGGCACGGCAACGTCCGGGGTGACGCCGCTGCCTTCCCAGCCCTGACCCGTGGCCGGATCGTAGCTGCGCCCCACGGGGATGAAGGCGGCAAAGCGTTCGCCAATGGCCTCTGTCGCACCGAAGTGCCCGGCGCCGGCGGTGGTCTCGCCGATGACCTGGGCGCGCCGGGTTGACTTGAACGCCAGGGCCAGGTGTTCGGCCACCGAGGCGGTGCGCTTGGACGTCAGGTAGAAGACCGGCACGGCCTGCAGCAAGCGGCGTTCAGGGTCTGGGGTGACCATGTGGTCGTGGCGAATCAGGGTGCTCGGGGCCTCACGGCGGACGAGGCTGCGGGCTGCGATCGGACCACCCGGGCCGCCCGGAACCAGCGTCGGGCCGGACGGGTCGGCCCGCATGTCCGAGCGCATCAGCGTCGCCGCTTGGGCGTACAGCAGCGGCAGGATGGCGTCCATCACGTCCGGGCTGCCGCCGCGGTTGTCGCGGCCATCGATCACCACGGCCTTGATCGTGTCTTCATTGGCGAGCAGGAAACTGCGCGCGGCCGGGGCCAGGTCGTCATTGCCCACGAAGGCGTTGAACTTCAAGTACGCCACCTCGCCGATCAGGCGGGCCTCGACAAGCGCCGGCGGGCCCGGTCTGCGCGGCATGGGGCGGGGTTGGCCGACCGGCCCGGGCGCACCCGGCATGACCCGGCGCAACACCATGCCGCCGGCCGCACCCGCAGCACCCGCCAGCCGCAGCGCCAGGTGGCCGTCGGCATGCACGGCCTGCAGGTCCGCCGTCACGGCGCGTGCAAAGGCGGCCGGGTCGGTCAGCGATTGGTAGCTGCGGTCAGCCAGACGCTGGCGCAGCATCGCGGCATAACGTTCGCCCGCCTCGGGGATGACAAATCGGGCTTGCAACTGGGCTGCCAAGTCCTGCAACACGGCCGCTTGTTCGGCGGCGGTCATCGGAACCAGGACCTTGGGCGCCTCGGGGGCTGCGCTGGGCTGCGCGATGGCCGCTTGCCACGTGGCGGCAGACATCAGGCACACCGCACAGAGCAGCGGCATCAGGCGGGCAGCGAATGGTGGTCGCATGAAAGATGGCCATGAAGTGGCGAAACGCAGGGCTTGCTGCGCGACCACTGTAGCCAGGAGGCGCTCGAGTTTGCGGCGGATGTTTTGGGTGAAACTCATGCGCAACCGACGAAACCGCCGCGATGGACAAGACCGACCGACGAATCCTCGAACTGCTGCAAAAGCAGGCGCGCATGAGCTACCGGGAGCTGGGCGAGCAGGTGCACCTCAGCGCCAACACCGTCGCCGAGCGCGTGCGCCGTCTGGTGGACTCTGGCGTCATCACCGGCTTTCATGCTCAGCTGGATACGGCGGCACTGGGCTTGGGTGTGCAGGCCTTGGTCGAAGTCAAGCTCAAGCCCGAGACCACGGCCGCGTTCTTCGAGGCGGCACTGCAGGACATCAGCGGCGTGGTCGAGGCGGTGCTGGTGACCGGGGGCCATGACTACCAGCTGCGCGTGGTGTGCCGCGACCAGGCCGACCTGGTGCGCATCGTGGAAGCCTTGCGCACGCACGCGGGGGTGAGCAACACCCACAGCAGCCTGGTGCTGAGCCACATGGTGTTCGGGATGCCGGTCTGAGCGGTCAACGCAAGGCCCTGAAGGCCTGACCTTGTCCCCGCCTCGAAGACTCACGCGCCCGACGCGGACTTCAGCGAACCGTGTTGCGGCTGGGGGTCGCCGTGCTGACGGACTTGCCAGCCGGAGTTTCCACCAGGGCCACCTGCGCGCGGTTGGCGCCGGTGCTGATCGCCGCGAGCGAGGGCAGCTTCAAGCTGGCGGGGAGCCCGGGCGACCCGTTGCGCGTGACGGTGATCGTCACTGGCCTGCTCGGCCACCCCGGTGAGGCTCGGCTGGCGGAGATGAAGGAGGGCCCGCTTCGGCGGGCTCGTTTGCTTGGGGCGGGCAGGGCGGGACCCGGCCAGTTTGCCCCCCCAGGAGGTCAGTCCTTCTGCCCGAAATGCTCGCGCTTGAGCCACTGTCCGGTGTCCCAGACGTCAAGGCTCAGTGCCGGCGTGGTCTCGTAGGTCATGTCGGTCTCGAAGCGCCCCGCCTCGATGCGTTGGGTCAAGCTGAACCAGGCTGCCTGCCCGGTGGTCTGAAGGTGCCGGCGCTGTGCATCGACGGCGTTCATCACGTCGCTGTTGCCAGGGCCGTGCAGGCTTTCCACCACGTCGCCCGTACGGCGCGTGTACAGGATCATCGTTGAGAGTCTGACCTCGTCCACTTCAGGATCGATGCGGGCATAAACGAGCACGCGTGACGGCGACGTACCTGCTTCTCGGCTGACCGACTTCCAAGCAGCGGCGGCGATCGCGTTGCTGAGATCTCCCAAACCCGGTTCGGGCCGAGCAGCACGAAGGAACGCCAGGAAGGGAATCTTGGAACGCATGGTGCACCTCGGGCCCTAGCAGAACTCTGTTGGAAACCCATTGATCTGTCGCTGCGTGTCCAGCGCTTCCCGATTCTTCGGGTCCGCCAGAACCCGCTGCTCCTGCGAAGTCATCTCCCGTGGGCTGGCTATGGACTTCTTCGGATTCTCGGCGCGATCGCCCGGTCGCGCCGTCAGCCCAGGCCTGAACAGCGCCTCCAAAAGGTGCTGCTCGACCCAGTCCACCGCCATCTGGGCGAACACGTCGCGGCGCAGGTGAGCGACGGCGCGCTCGACAGTGCGCAGGCTCACCGCAATGCCGTTTACCGGCTGCAACTCCAGGCGCACGACATCACAGTTGCCGAGGTGCTGGCGGAACCGCTCGGCCAGCCAGTCCCAATGCGCCGTCAGTCGGCCCGGCGGATGTGGGGACTGAATCGGGTCAATTCCTCGTGCCGTCAGGGGGCCACCTTGTCGTGTCGCCTGACACTCCCCGGACAAGCGGCGGTGTCGACCGGCGACCTGCCGCTATGGCTCGAGACCTGCCGCCCACGGCCCACCCTCGGCCACGGCTGGGTGCCCGTTTTCCGTGAGGACGTGGCCCCCGACAATCCGCGAATGGACGCGCTGATCCGCTCTGCGATGGTGGCTGTTGTCGCGGCTGTCGCCACGTTGACCGCGGCGGCCGCCCCGCCCGTGCCTGAGCCGATGCAAGTGAAGGCGACGGTTCATGAGCTCGATGGCCACCGCGTGACATTGGACGTGTACCCGGCCGTCGGCCCGCTGCGCGGGGCTGCGATCCTGTCGCATGGCTTCACGCGAAGCCGGCGCACCCTGGCGGGCCACGCACAGGCGCTGGCCGATGCCGGCGTGCTGGCGCTGACGCCGGACCTGCCCTGCACCTTCGACTTCCGCTGCAACGGCCGCGCCCTGGCCGCGCTGGTGCTGTCGCTGCGTGCGGGTGGAACCTTCGGCGCCCCGGTGGAGCGGGTCATGCTGGTGGGCTTTTCCGCAGGTGGGCTGTCCAGCCTGCTGGCGGCGGACACCCCAGGCGTGGTCGGCTTTGTCGGCCTGGACCCTTTCGACCGCACGATGCCCGACGAAGCCGAGCGCTTGGGCTTGGCCGCTGCCGGCCGGCTGCGCACCGAAGTGCTGTTGCTGCGCGCACCCCCGTCGCGCTGCAACGCCGAAGCCGTGGCGGCGCCCTGGGGCACCGCGCTGCCGACGCTGTGGCGCGACGATCTGATCGCGGGCGCTTCGCACTGCGACTTCGAATCGCCCACGGACTGGATGTGCCGCCTGGCGTGTGGCGACACCGACCCGACGCGCCAGCAGCGGGTGCGTCAGGGACTGCTGGACGCCGCGGCACGCTGGTTGCGCTGAGCCAGTCGCGCGTTTGATCGCGGGGTGCAGCGTCCGCCCGCTCCGACCCGAGCCGACCCGAGCTGACCCGGCCTGGCGCTGTGCTGCAATGGTTGCAACCGACTCGATTCCACCCTTCCGGCCATGCTGCTGCCCCGCCGATATGACACGGCCCTGATGCGACCGCCTGATGCGCACGACGCCGTCGACGCGTCGGTGGTTGTCACACTGCGTGCCTGGTGCGAGGGCCGTGCGCTCCCGGCACCTCCAGCACCGCTTCAAGCGGCCAGCATCGGCCCGTGTGTCGGGCTTGACGCCGCCGCCTGCGTGCTGGACGGCAGCCACGAGCTGGCACGGCGGGGCCGATGGCGCGGCATGCTGTGGCGCCTGCAGATCGTGTGGCGTGAGCAGCTTGCGGGTCGCCCGGCTGGGCATGCCGACCCCTGGGACTGCGGCTGGTGGCGAGAAGGCCCGCTGGGCCCGGCCCGCGCCTTCAGGCCCCGCCGGGCCACGCTGCTGATGCTGCGACAACCGGCGCCGGCCGCAACCGAAGAACTGCTGGCCACGCTGCGTGAACAGAGCCCGGCCTACGTCAGACCGTTGCGCGTCCTGGTGGTGTCGGTGGAACCCGTGGCGGGCTTGCTGCGGCTTTAGCGGCGCTCTGTCTTGCTCAACCGGCCTGTGGCCCCTTTGGCGCCCCACTTGCGCTGCCCGGGCCCACTTGAGGTGCAGGCATGATCATTGGCGTTCATTCCCTGCAGGCTGGATCAGTCCGGAAGGCGGGTGGCATCGGCCTGAAGGTACATGCTGCGCACATGCAGACGAGACGGCCGTGAGTCGTCGCCGCCAACGGCGTCGCGGCTGAAGGCGATGAACCAGTCCAGGCCCGGCAGGTAGAACACCGAACGCGACACCGGATGGGCGTCCTGCAGCAGCCCGCCTTCGGGCTGCAGTTGCAGCTGCTGGCCGGTCCAGCGCAGGTGCACCAGGCCCAGATCCGGGGCGTGGTAACGGCCGACGACCGTGTCTTGGGTCGCACTTGGCCGCTGTGCGAGTGCCGTCGCGGCGGGTGACTGTGGCGCCACCGGTCGCCCGGCCAGCACGTCGACCAGCCCACGCTGCAGCGGCGTGATGGTCCACGCCGGAAGGGTGCTGTTGGACACCAAGGCCAGGCTCTCCTGCCGGTCCCGGTCCCAGTACACCCAGGCATGGAAGCCGTTGAGGCTGCCGGTGTAGTGACAGCGCCGACCCTCAGGAGCGCAGTACCAGCTGAGGCCGTTGATCGCGGAACGCCGCCCGCCGATGAGCGGGGGCGCCTGGCCAGCGCGCTCGGCCCCTGCGGGCAGCACACGTGCATGGGCCCAGGCGTCGCCCCAGCGCGCCAGGTCCGTGGCCGGGAAGACCAGGTTCGAAGCACCCAGGAAGGCCTCGTCGTCGTACGCATCGTGGTCTTGCCAGCGCCCATCGCGGAAGCGGTAGCCACGCGTTCGAGGCACCGGCCAGTCGGCAAAGTGCGCCGGCCGCGCAAAGCTGTGGGCCATCCCGTGCGGCTTGAAGAATCGATCGCGGACGAACTCGGCGTAGCGCTGGCCGGTGACGCGCTCGATGACCAACGCGGCGGCGTCGTAGCCCAGGTTGGTGTACTCGAATCGCGTTCCGGCTTCAAAGGCGGGCGCCGGCATCGCCTGGCCGGCGATCCGCAGCATGGCCCCGGTGGTGCGCGGCTGGCCGGGCGCGAAGTGCTTGTCGAAGATCTCGTAGTCCGGCGCCAGCCCGTTGCTGTGGGCCAGCAGCTGAGCGACCGTGACTCCGGCATGCGGGTACTCCGGCACGAGGGCTTGCACCGCGCTGTCCATCGTCAGCCGACCCTCATGCACCAGCGACCACACGCCCGCAGCGGTGAAGGTCTTGGCCAGCGAACCGCCGTCGCTGGGCGTATCGGGCCCAAAGGCCACTGCCGGGCCGTGGCTGGCCTGGCCGAAGCCCCGGGCGTACACCAGCTGGTCGCCCCGCATCATCGCCACGGCACCACTGAACTCGCGTGCCGACACCAGGGGCTCGACCAACGCGGAAACGGCGCGCGACAAGGGGTCCGCGCTCGGCGGGGCGACGGCACAAGCCGCCAGGAGTGGCGCCACCCAAACCGTCGCCAGCAGCCTCGACATCAGCCCCGGGACTCGTCCCGGTCGAGCGATGGAATCCATGCAACAAGTCCTCCTTTGCCCGCGGCGGCCATGGTGCTGGCCAACCCGGTGCGCAAGGCAACTGTCGTTGCCGGCCGTTGCGGCGCCGTTGCGGTGAACGACGATGTCGCGACGTCCGCTCAGCACGCCTGCAACGGCGCCCCAACGCCGCCCCAACGCCGCCTCAACGGCGCCTCAACGGCGTGTGGGCTGTCGCCTCAGCCGCACCACCGCAAGAACGCCGACTGCTGCGCCGGGTGGGCCTGCAGGCTGCGGCCCAGGGCTTGGACGTGGCCGGCGGCATCTTGCGCGGCGCTGGGCGGAACACCCACCGCCCCGGCGCGGTGGGCGGCTGCCAACGCGCGGTGCAGCGCCAGCGCCGCCATGGCATGGCAGCCCGGGCGGCTCAGCAGCGCCTGGGCGGCCGCCACACTGCCGGCCTGCAGCTCGCCCTGACCGGCTTCGACTCGCACACGCAAGGCCAGGGCGTAAAGACGCATCTCGTCGTTCATGCCTTGCGCCTGGGCGTCCGGCAGCATCGTCAACGCAAGCGCGGTGTCACCTTCGGCCCAGGCCATCTCGGCGCGCGCCAGCAACAGCCGCGACCGCTGCCGAGGCATCTCGTTGGCGTCGATGTCGGCGACTTCGGACAGGGCCACACGGGCTGCAGCGAGCTCACCCACCCGCAATGCCGATTGCGCCCTGACGACCCACATCTCGCCGACCACCTGCGGCATCTGACGCAGTGCCTCTTCGTCCAACGGCGCCAGCAGTCGCGAGGCGTCGTCGTGGGCGCCCAGCACGGTCAGCAGCTCCAGGCAGGTCCTGGCGGTGCTGGCGGCGAAAAATGGCAAGGTCATGGCCACGGCCGCAGCGACGGCCTCGCGCGCGCATTCCCAGGCAGACCCGAGTTGGCCCAGCGCGATGTGGGCCTCGACCAACGCGGTGAGGAACATCACGTGCAGGTTGTCGGGTGCCAAGCCCTGACCGAACGCCCGGCCGCGCTCGGCCGTGGCCAGCATGAGCGCAGGCTGGGTCTGTGCCGAGTACGCGCAGCACAGGCTGTAGAGGATGCCGCGATGGACCCGGGCGAAGCCAAAGCGCTCGCAGCAGGAGGCGCCGCGTTGCAGCTCGAGCACCGCCGCGTCGAGGTCCCCGAGCTCGATCATGAAGGTGCCGCGGCGGTACATGCCACGCGCCACGCCATGCATGTCACCGAGCTGGGTGCACACGGCAACCGCGGCCTCGACCTGCACCAGGGCCTCGCGGATGCGCCCGGCACGTTGTTCGCTCACCGCCAAGGCATCGATCAGATTGCCACGCTCGACCCCCTTCAGGCCAGGCATCAACAGCGCTGCGCGCGCGGCGGCCCGGGCGGCCTCGATCTGTCCACAGCCGCGCAACGCCGCCGCGCGCGCGGCCATGGCCTGGGCTTGCTGGTGTTCGTCCATTGCGGCAGGCAGCCGGTCCAGCAGGTCCAGGCTGTCGAACGGCTCCGCGACTTCGTGACGGTGCCGCGCCACGGCCAGCAGGGCCTCGGCGCGTTCATGCGTGGTGAGCCGATCGTCTTCGACCAGGGCCAGCAGCGCCCGGGCATGCTCGGCGCTCGCCTCACGCTGGTCGAGCATGTAGGTGGTGCGCAGCAGGCGCCGGTGCAACAGCATGGCCTGGCCTGGCGCGGGCTGGTCACGCAGGGCCTGCAGCCAATGGCCCGCGGCCTCGGCCAGCGCGTGCACACGCTGCGCCGCATCGCCGGCCGCCAGGCGATGCACCACGGCGCGCGCGACGTCGCCGCTGGCTTCGTGGTGCAGTGCCACCGTGGCGGCAGGCGCGCCGGCGGCTTCGGCGCCCAAGGCCAGCCGTCGGTGCACCAGGTGGCGCCGTGTCGGCGACAGCGCGCTGTCGAGAGCCTGGCGAACCAGGTCGTGCTCGAAGGCATAACCCCCAGCCTCGTGCTCGCGCAGCAGGCGCACCTGCACCGCCTGCTCGATGGCCAGCACGGTGTCGATCTCGGACAGCGCGCAGGCCGGCGCCAGCAGCGTCGCCGCAAAGGGCTCGCTGGCCAGCGCGGCGGCTTCGATCACCCGCGCCGCCGCATCCGGCAGGCGCTGCACCCGCGCGAGCACGGCGTCGCGCACGCCGGCGGGTACGGGCAGCTCGCGGTAGTCCAGCGTGGCGTCGTCGAATGGCGTGCGCCAGATGCCGTTGGCGTCGGCCGCGAGCAGGCCCTGTTCGGCCAGGTGCCGCAGCGTCTCGGCCAGGAAGAACGGGTTGCCGCCGGTGGCCTGCGCCAGGCGTGTGGCAAAGCGCGTGGGGTGTTGCGTGCCGGAGAGAAGCTGCAGAAGTTCAAGCACCGAACTCGGCGGCAGGGCTTGAAGCGCCAGGTGCCGAGCCTGCACGTCGTCGCGCAGACGCAGCATCGCCTGCCGGGCTGGCGCGTCGAGCTCGTCGCGGTAGACAAGGATCTCGCGTGCCCCGGCGCCGCCGCTGTCGTGCCGTCTCTGCGCCACCAGGCCCAGCAACGTGCGGCTTGCCGCGTCGGCGTGATGCCAGTCATCCAGGATCACGGCATCGAAGCTCGGGCCCGCCAGGCGCAGCCAGGCCATGGCGCAGGCCTCGAGAAAGCGAGCATGCTCGGCGCTGTTGCTCAGCGTCATCGGAGGGGTGCCGACTTCGGGCAGCAGGCGCGCGAGTTCATCCCGGACCCAGGGCGGCAGGTCATCGATGGCGCCGGCGCTGCCCATCAGCGTGCGCAAGGCGCGGCTGAACGCGGCATAGGGCAGCTCGCTGTCACCGCTGCGGCATCGCGCCAGCGCGTACGGGCCATGCGAGGCGGCGAACTCGATGGCCAGGCGCGACTTGCCGACACCCGCGTCGCCTTCGATCATCACGGTGCGACCCCCGGTCCAGGCCGCTTCCAGCAGGTCCACCTCGGCGCTGCGGCCGACGAAGGGCAGCACGGCGGGCAGAAGTGGGGGCGGGAGTTGCAGCTGCCGGGCCCCGAGCGGGAATTGCTCTTCAGTCGCTTTCGACACGCGCAGCGCCTTCCACAGCGCCACCGTCTGGGCCATCGGCTTCAGGCCGAGCTCAAGCTCGAGCAGGCTGCGGCAGCGCTCGAACTGCGCCAGCGCCGCTTCGCGCCGTCCCAGGGCGACCAGCAGACGCATGGCGTCCCGGTGGTGCTGCTCCTGCAAGGGGTTGTCGCCGAGCAACTGCTCCACGCGCATCAAGGCCTGGTCCGGACGCCCCTGCGCTTCGTGCAAGGTGGCCGAGGCTTCCAGCGCGCGCTGGCGCAGACCCTGCAGCTGCATGCGCTCAGTGGCCAGCCAGTCCTCGAAGGCCTGCGCGTCGTCCAGCATCAGGCCATCCGCCGGAGGGCCGCGCCAGTGGTCCAGCGCATCGTCGGGGCGGCCGGCGGCGAGGGCCGCGACAAAGGCATCGGTGTCGAGGGTGACCGCGGGCGCCAGCGCGAGCGTCTCGCCCTTGGCCACCACGGCTTCGGCCGCACCCGACTCGCGCAGTCGCGCCAGCTCGCGGCGCAGGTTGCGCCGTGCACTGGACTCGTCGAGATGGGGCCAGAGCAGCGCCACGACCCGTGTCCTGGGCAGCGGGCCGCTGCGGCTGAGCAGCACGAGCAGCGCCCGTGTCTTCTTGACGCCCAGCGCCAGTGGTGTGCCATCGCGACACAGCCGGGTCGGGCCCAGAAGCTCCAGCGTCAGCATGGCGCCATGATGCCAGCGCCGGTGGCATTGGTCAGAGCACTTCGATACCAGACGCGAACGGCGCGAGAAGGCGTCGTGCACATCGCTCCCGGTCGCGCGTTGATCGGGCGGCTGGCCGGCGGAATGCCGCTCGAGCACGTCGCGGGCAGATGCCCGACCGGCGCACCTTGCCGCTTGGGGCCGCAGGCCGTCGGCGATACTGGTCGGGCTCCGCGACTGACACCACGCTGCGGAGCCAGCGCGCGAAAACCTCTCCTGGACGCGAGACTGCCGTGACAGAGACAGACCCGAATCCGACGGCGAAGTGGATTGAACACGGACGAGCCCTACGCGAGACCGTCAAACGCAACGACCACCGCAAACTGGGCCACCTGGATCGCGATCCGATCGGACTGCTGGAGGCCACCGACTCGGATCGTGTCAAGCGCCTCGTCCCGCTCAAATACGGTCGGATGCTGGCGTCGCCGTTCGCGTTCTTCCGGGGCAGCGCCATCGTGCAGGCACACGATCTCAAGCACACGCCGAATACCGGCCTGTTGCACCCGATCTGTGGCGATGCCCACTTGATGAACTTCGGTGGCTACGGCACCCCTGAGCGCCAGCTGGCGTTCGACCTGAATGACTTCGACGAGACCCATCCCGGCCCCTGGGAGTGGGATCTGAAGCGTCTCGTGACCAGCCTGAATCTGGCAGCCCGCCACCTGGGCCTGACGGCCGACCAGGGCGATGAGTCCGTGGCGGCCGCGGTGGCTGGCTATGTGAAGCAAACCGCCCGCTTTTCATGCATGGACGCCCTGAGCCAGTGGCGAACGCTGTTCACGCTGGACTCCATGCATGCCGCCAGCAAGGACGAGGCTGCCCGGGCTCTGTTGTCCAGGGCGATCGGCAAGGCACAGCGGCGTTCGCACGAGCAGCTGCTGCCCAGGATGGGGGTGAAGGTGGACGGTCGCTGGAGCCTGAACGAGGCGCCTCCTGCGCTGTTCCATGTCCATGGCGGCAGTTCCCTGTTCGCGCCCGAGGACGATTGGATGCAGCTGGGCCACTGGTCGGCGCTGACCGACCACCTCTACCGTGGCTACCTCGCCAGTGTTCCGCCGGACGTCCGGGCCTTGCTGGGACGCTTTCGCATGCAGGACCTGGCCTTCAAGGTGGTGGGGATCGGCAGCGTGGGCACGCGCTGCCTGGTGCTGCTGCTCACCGATGCCACCGACGCACCGATGATGTTGCAGATCAAGCAAGCCAACGCGTCGGTGCTGGCCCGCTACGTGCCCGGGAAGTCGCATCGGTCCCGGCACCACGGCGAACGTGTCGTGGCAGGACAGCGCCTGATGCAGGCCTCCAGCGACCGCTTTCTGGGCGCGACCACCGGCCCTTCCGGACGGCACTTCTATGTGCGCCAGCTGCGCGACATGAAGATCTCCGTCGAAGTGGAAACCCTCAATGCGAGGCTGCTCGCCCGTTACGGAGCCCTGTGTGCCCAGGCCCTGGCCCGCGCCCATGCCAAGGCCGGCGGCTACGCCGTGCAGGTCAGCGCCTACCTGGGAAAGGGCGATGCCTTCACTGAAGCCCTGGTGGCCTATGCCAAAGCCTATGCCGATCAAGTCGAAAGGGACTTCGACCACTTCCGGGCGGCGTGCCGCAGCGGACGCGTCGTCGCCCAGACCGAGGCCGACTTCGGTGCCGACCTGCGCGCTTGATCGGCACTCCGACGTCCCGCCATCGGGCCGAAGTCCGGTAGGACCTTGCGCATCACCGAGCCGGGCCACCTGCTCATGGGCCTGATCCAGGCGGTCATCGCGGCGCCGTCGTGGGCGCGCCAGTTCCGTTCGGACGATCTGGAAGAGGTCCGGGCTCGAATCGGCAACCGGGACGGGCCGCACTCGCGCGTGGCCGGCAGCGACCGCCCGATGGGCTACGCGATGTTCCAGGTCGCCGCGCGCCACACCCACCTCGGCGGGTCCGCGTCCGCGGTGGCGCAGACGGTTCGCGGCCACGTGCACGGTTGGGTCCTGCATCTGGCATTGCCGCCGGGCACGGTGCTGCGCAGCGGCCTGAGGACTTCTGCCTGTACCGGGCCGAACACGGCGGCGCTCATCCCTCCCGGATGGGCGTTCACGCGCATCAGTCCGCCTGGCGCCCTGTTCGCGGTGGAGGTCGATGCACGCGCGCTGATGGCCGAACTCCGGGCGCGAAGACCCGATGAGGTCCATCGGAACCTCAGGCGTCTGGCCATGCCGGAACTGGCCCCCGGCGAGCGCAGGGGGCTTCAGGCGGCCGCGTCCGAACTGGTGCTGGCCACTGAACCGGGCATCGACGACCGGCAAGGGGCCTCGGCGGAAGGTCGATTCATCGAGCGCATGGTTGACCTGGTCCTGCGCGACGCCGTGGCCCGACGCCCCGGCGAACTTGCACTGGAGCGTGCGCGGAACCTGGAGGCCTGGATCGAATCGCACCTCGGCGAGCCGATCACCATGGGGACCTTGTGCCGCGTCGCAGGGGTCGGCGAGCGCTGCCTGCAGAAGTCGTTCCTGTACCGGCGCGGGATCCCTCCGATGCGCTTCGTGGCCGAGCGCCGGCTTCTGGCGGCCCACCAATGGCTGGCCGATGCCTCGCGCGCAGCCACGGTGACCGAGGCCGGATTGCGCTTCGGCTTTTCGCACCTCGGCCGCTTTTCGGTGTCCTACCGCGAGCTCATCGGCGAGTCGCCGTCCCAGACCCGGGCGGCCGCAGGAAGGCGCCGCCGCTGATCCGCGACGGCGACGGCCGGCTCAGGGCGTTCCGACGAAGAGGTAGGCGTTGGTGGCTCCGCCGCTGCCTCGACTGATGCCGAGGTGCACCGGTCCGATCGGCGTCTCGCCGCCGAGGTAGACCACCAGCGAACGGAGCCACCCGTCGCGCTTCTGGATCGAGTAAGGCTCCGCGACCTTGCCGGCCTCGAACGCCAGACCCAGGCGCAAGTCGCCCCGCAGCCCTGCCGGAAGCTGGCCGATGATGCGCTCTGCGCGCACGTGGGCGTAGGCCACTTCGTCGCCGATCAGCTGGCCGCTGGCAAAGCCGGACAGATTCAGGAAGCCGCCCAGCCGGCCAGCCTCGGACAGCGGAAGGCGGCCGCGTGGCGAACCGACCCAGCTCATCCGCCCACCCAGCACCCATTCCTGCAAGGGAATGGCGCCGCGCACCTCGAGGTCGGCGCGCGAGAAGCCTCGTCGGTCGGAGCTGAACCAGCCGATCCGACCGGCCCAGCCGCGGCGAGGAAAGTGCAGGCGGTCCAGCCGGTTGAGATCCAGACTCAGCAGCCAGCCGCTGTCGGAACCTCCGGGAAGCTCCGAGAACACATCGAATCCCGTTTCCAGCCCGTAGCGGATGTGGCTCTCACGCCAGCCCGCGCGCAGCTGGCCGAGCATGGCCAGGTTCATGCCCGCCATCAGGTCCAGGCGCGAGCGGGCGGACCGGTACTCCGAGAGGCGGGCATCGCGCAGGTAGTAGTCCGTACGCTCGCGCTTGTGGTCGAGCAAGGCATCGACAAACCAGCGATGGTCCAGCGTCACCGGCTGATAGAGCTCCACGCTGGCCCCGATGGCGCTTCCGAGTTCCACAGTCGCCAGCAGCTCGCCGCCGCGGTCGTTCAACCAGGTCTTGTGGTAACCGCCGCGAAGCAGGAAGTTCGAGCCTTGGCGGGTGCTGCCTTCGAAGCGCAGTCCCAGGCGCAGGTAGTCCGGCCCCCAGCTCTTCTCCAGCGGCATGATGGTCAGCACATGCCGGCCCGGTTGCGGACTGGTGACGCTGTAGTCGACCCTTTCGTAATGGCCATCGCCATAGGCACGCAGCAGATCGCGTTCCAGCGTGTCGATGTCCAGCGGCTCGCCGACGCGCTGCTCGATGTAGCGCTGCACCACTGCCGGGTCGGCGCGGAGCAGACCGGAGACCTTGATCTCGTCGATGCGCGGGATCGTCCGCCGAGGCACGGCGACGCTGCTTTGCCACTGCCGGTACTCGGCCTCCGGCACCGCCAGAGCCGCCAGCCGTCCGGCCCAGGACTCGGCGGCCTGCCGACCCCGATCGGCGGCCTCCGCCGTGCGCCGGAAGTCTACGGCGCTGATGTCGCCCAGATCCGGCTTGATGTGGAGATCGGTCGGCTCGAGCGTCGCCAGCGTGGCAGCGACGTTCTGTTAGCTGAGCAGCACGATGACTTGCGCCGTGATGCTGAGAAGGCCGGTCACCGACTCCGCCGGCGCGGGAGGCGAGCCCACGTTCACGGCGATGACGACCTGCGCACCGCAGCGGTCGCGCACCTCGCGCACGGGCAGGTTGTCCACCAGGCCGCCGTCGACCAGCTTGCGCGCCCGGTACTCCAGCGGCGCCATCAGCCCGGGCACCGACATGCTGGCGCGCATGGCCTGCGTCAGGCTGCCATCGCGGTAGACCACGCGCTCGCCGGTGCCGATGTCGGTGGCGATCATCGAGACCGGCAAGGGCAGGTTCTGAAGCTCGGGCTCGCCCCTTTCGGCCTGAACGAGCCGGTTGAAGAAAAGCTTGATCTTCTGGCCTTCCACCACCCCCGGCTGGGCGTTGATCCCGCCGTCGCGAATGCCGGTCTCGCTGGCCGGCAAGAAGCGCGCGGACAACTGCTTGCTCCGATATCGGAGGTCTTCCTGGCCGGGGTTGTCGAGGAACAGGTCGCCCCAGTCGGCGCGGCTCAGTTCGTCGCGCATCTGCCGAGGACTCAGCCCCGCCGCCCACGCGCCGGCCACCAGCGCGCCCATGCTCGTGCCCGCCACGCAGTCCACCTTCACGCGAAGGCGCTCGAGCACTTCGAGAACGCCGATGTGGGCTGCGCCGCGCGCACCGCCACCGCCCAGCACCAGGCCCACGATCGGGCGCTTCGCGGCGGCGGTTGCCGCCAAGGGGGCCTGCGCTTCGGCGGCAACCGCCTGGCACGGACCGGACAGCAAGAGGACTCCGACGAGGGCCCAACCGATCCCCAGCCCTTCGGCCTTGGAACAGGCGTCGGACATGACAGGACGGCTCAGGATTCGGCGCATGGTTGACCCCCCAGGGTCACTGTAGCGCGCGAGCCACCGGGCTGATGCCGGGCGGAAGAAGTCGGAGCCGTTCGCAAAGCGGATGGTCAGCAAGCCAGTCGCACGCCAGCGTCGATCCCAGTCGTGGTCCGGGCCCTGCAGTGGATGTTGCTTGCCTTCGTGCTTGGCGTTCTGGCATCGAGCCGCCGCGCCCGGCAGGGCCGACAGGCGCCGGGTCGAGATCGGGCTGCCCATCAACAGAGATGTCGGGGGCAGAATCGTCCGGACCGAAACAGCCCGGGTCGACGTCTCCACGAAGTCTCCACGGCGTCTCCAAGGGCTGAGCGATGCATGATTTCCCTGCCGCCCCGGTTCCGCCCGCGACCCCGCGCGCCGCGTTCTGGACCGTGAGACGCCCCATGGTTGAAGGACACCCAATGACTCGCTGGCCCCGTCATCTTCGTCGCATTGCCGCACTGGCCACACTGACGCCCTGGATGGCAGCGCTGGCTCCCGTTGCCGTGGTCGCCCAGACGCCTCCGACGCAGGCCCCCGCCGCGCCCGTCGCCACCCCCATCGCCGCGCTGCTGCAGGGCGCCGAACGCATCGGCCAGGGCCGCGTCGCGGCCTATCGCAAGGGGGCGAGCACGATCGTGGTGCTGCCGCCGGGCGCGGTCGGCAAGCCCTTGCTCTGGTACACCGAGGCGGTCGCGCTGCCGCCTGGCAGCGTGGCCAGCAACGGCATGGAGGTGGTCAACGCGCTGGCTCGCTTCGAGCGCGTCGGCAACGTCGTCCACGTGCGCGACCTGAGCACGGTGCAAGGGCGCCGCGCCGGCCAGCCGCCGGGCGAGCGCAGGCCCGAAGCCGTGCCGGGCTCGGCCCCGGGCGACCCCAAGCGGCGGCCCATCGACGTGGCGGTCTCGCGCACGCAGACCGGTGCGCTGATCGCCAGCTTCCCGGTGCTGGCCGAGGATGCCGACGGCCGCCTGGCCATCGACATCGCGCCGACGTTCTCGAACGACATCCCGGCGGCCACCGGCCGCCTGTTCGCCGCCGGCGCGGGCGTGGTGCCCATCGCCGCCGACCCCGCCCGCTCGTACATCGAGCGCGTGCGCGTGCGCGGCGAGGTGCTGGCCGTGCGCACGCACCTCACGTTCATGGGCCAGATTCCGGCGCTGCCGGTGGTCGGGCCGCAGCCGGTGTCGCTGGTGCTCGGCCACTCCATCGTCTTCCTGCCCGAGAAGCCGATGGCGATGCGCCGCGGCGACCCGCGCGTCGGCTTCTTCCCGGTCGAGTTCACGCAGTTCGAGGCCGACACCGGGCAGGCGCAGGACAGGGTCGTCATGATCCCGCGCTTCCGGCTGGAGAAGAAGAACCCGGCCGCGGCCGTCAGCGACCCGGTCAAGCCCATCACCTTCTATCTGGGGCGCGGCGTGCCCGAGCGCTGGCGGCCCTTCATCCGGGCCGGCGTGCTGCAGTGGCTGCCGGCCTTCGAGGCTGCGGGCTTCTCCAATGCCATCCGCGTGCTCGACGCGCCGAGCCCGCAGGAAGATCCGGACTGGTCGGAAGAGGACGTCTCGATCAGCGTCATCCGCTGGCTGCCGCAGGAGCGGCTCAACGCCATGGGCCCGCATGTCAGCGACCCGCGCTCGGGCGAGACGCTGTCGGCCCACATCCAGATCTGGCCCGAGGTCATCGACGGTTTCGGCCGCTACTACTTCGCGATGTTCGGCGGCGGCGTCGACCCGCAGGCCGACCGGCTGCCGCTGTCCACCCAGAAGTCCGGCGGCATCCTGAGCTACATCGTCGCGCACGAGGTCGGCCACACGCTGGGCCTGATGCACAACCACATCGCCTCCACCGCCTATCCGGTGGCGCAGATGCGCCGGCCGGACTTCGCCAACCGCTGGGGCCCCAACAGCTCCATCATGGCCTACGGCCGCTTCAACCAGGCGGCGCAGCCGGGCGACGGCGTGACGCAGTTGTGGGGCGTGATCGGGCCCTACGACGTCGCGGCCATCCGCTACGGCTACGGCGTCTTCGGCACCGACGCCGAGAGCGAGCGCCGCGAACTCGCCGCCTTCGCCGACAGCTTCTCGCGCGACCGGCGCCTGTTCTGGGCGACCGAGGAGCGCGGCGACTTCCAGGCCCGCCACGGCCGCGACCCGCGCGTGCTGATCGAGAACACCGGCGCCGAGCGCGTCGAGGCCACGCGGCTGGGCGTGGCCAACCTGCAGCGCTCGCTGGCCCGGCTGGAGGCCGCCACCGCCGGCGATCCGCGCGAGTTCGCTGCCACCTACGACACGCTGCTGAGCCGCCAGGTGGGCATGCTGCGCTCGGTGCAGCGGCTTGTCGGCGGCGTGATGCCGGCCCTGGATGCGCCGCCGAAGTGGACCGGGCGCCCGGTGCCCGCGGCCGAGCAGCGCGAAGGGGTTCGCTACCTGCTCGGCGAGGGCGCGGCCTCGCTCGAGCCGTTTGCCGCGCCGGCCATCGTCGACCGCGTCGTCGGCTTCGGCGGCGAGCGCGCCATCGAGGGCCTGCAGGCGGCCATCGTCACCGAACTGCTCAGCGGTGCCAACGTGGCGCAGCTCGAGAGCCAGCGCCGCCGCGACCCTGCCGCCTACGCCCCGGCGGAGTTCGGCCGCGACGTCACGGCGGCGGTCTGGGCCGACCTCGGCCGCAGCACGCCGACCCAGCGGGCGTTGCAGCGCGGATACGTGAAGGCGGCGGCCACGCTGCTGGAGGCCTGGTCCAAGGGCGGCGCGGGCGAGGAGGCGGCGACCCGGCAGCTGATGGCGGCCACCGAGCGCCTCTCGCCGGCCGCTGCGCGCGCACTGGCCGAGAGCGGTGACGACACGATCTTCATCGGCTGGCTGCGGGCGGCCTTGCCGCCGCTGCGATCACGCCTCGACGACGCGGCGCGCCGTGCGGCAGATGAGTCCGATCGCCTGCACTTCGCCGACATGTCGGCGCAGCTGGCCCGAGCGGCCAGGCTGGCCGTGCCATGACACCGGCCGTCGCGTCCGGAGAGCGGCTGGAGCGGCTGGAAGATCCGGGCCGCGACTTTCCGTTCTACAACGGCGCGCCCGTGGGCCTCACCGGCGGGCAGTGGCTGTTCGTGATGGCGGCGGTGGTGGCCGGCTTTGCCGTGCTGCTGGCGCCCATCCCCTGGCCCGGCGGCCCGCTGGGCGCCATGATCCCGGCGCTGTTGTTCGCGTTGCTTCCGCTGGCAGCGCTGGCGCGGGTCGCGCCGGGTCACTGGAAGGCAATCTTCGGCCGGGTCGGCTGGAGGGAAGTCAGGCTGATGTTCGGCTTCGCGCTGCTGAACATCGTCGTCACCTTGATCGTGGGCGTTTTGGTGAGCGCCTTCGCCGAGGTCACGTCCAACGCGGCCGCGGAGCAGCTGGGCGCCATGGACACGGCAGGCCGCATCGCCTTCTTCGCCAAGACCTTGCCGCAGCTGTTCGGCGAGGAACTGATCACCGTGCTCCCCTTCCTGGCCCTGATGGTGGTGCTGACCAAAGGGTTCGGGATGGGACGCCGCGGCGCCATCGTCGGCGCCTGGCTGATCTCGTCGCTGATCTTCGGCCTCCTGCACCTGTCGACCTACGACTGGAACCTGGTCCAGAGCATCGTCGTCATCGGCACGGCCCGCATGGTGCTGACCCTGGCCTGGATCCTGACCAAGAACATCTGGGTGTCCACCGGGGCGCACGTCATCAACGACTGGCTGCTGTTCACAATCGGCCTCGTGGGCGCCGGCCTGGCCGCCCAGGCTTGACAGCGCGGCGTGCCGCACCCTGGCCCCGAGGTTTTGCACTTTCCCTGGAGGACCCCGACCATGCCCCACCCGAATCGCCAACGATCCGTGGCCGCGCTGGCCGCCCTGGCGCTGGCTGCGACGAGCGTGCCGGTCACCGCCTCGAAACGCGAGATCCGCTGCGACAGCCGCGGCCTCGGATACAACTTCTGCCGCGTCGACACCGGAGGCCGGGTCGAGCTCGTCGACAAGCACAGCCTGTTCTCGTGCCGCGAGGGTCGGTCCTGGGGCTACGACGACCGCGGCGTCTGGGTGGACAAGGGGTGTTCGGCCAGTTTCCGCGTCGGCCGCGACGACCACCACGGCAACAAGGCGGTCCTCGGCGCCGTCGTCGGCCTGGCCGCGCTGGCCGCCATTGCCGCCAGCCGCCACAAGGCCGAGGCCGCGGAGGTGGACAGCTGGGCCGTGGGCTCGTTCGAGGGCGACGATGCCCGCGAGGCGGTGCGCGTCAGCCTGCGCATCCTGCCCGGCGGCCAGGTCAGTGGTCGCGCCGGCGATCACGACATCACCGGTCATCTGCAGGGTGCCCGGCTCGAAGCCGGCCGGCAGGTGTTCCGCATCGAGCGCCAGGGCACGGGCTTCGTGGCCATCGACGAACGCGACGACACGCACCGCGTCACCTTCAACCGAATCGCCAGCGGGTACTGACCATGCCAACCAGTCAAGCACGTGCCATCCATCGTCGCACCGGCCGGCGCGGCTGGGTGCTCGCCCTGGCCTTGCTGCCGGGCCTGCTGGGCCTGCTGGGCACCACCGCCGCCTGGGCGCAGGCGCGCGGCGACATGCCGGTGTCGGCCTGGGCTGACCCGCAGGCCGCAAAGCGGGCGCCTGCGGCCGACAGCGTGGCGCCGATCCTGCGTCCGCCCGCGGTGGACACGCTGGCCACCGTGCGCCAGCGCGGCGTGCTGCGCGTGGGCGTGGTGCAGGTGGCGCCGATGGTGATGATGGACCGCAGCAACAGCTACGTTGGCTACAGCGTCGACATCGCGCGCCGTCTCGCGGCCGACCTGGGCGTGCGCGTCGAGTTCGTCGAGACCTGGTGGAGCGAGGTCATCCCGCAGCTGCTGGACGGCCACAGCGACGTCATCATCACCGGGCTGTGGATGAACGTGCCGCGTGCGCTGGTGGCCAACTTCACGCAGCCGACGGCCAGCGAGGGCATGTACCTGATCGCCAGCCGGCCGCTGGCGGCGCAGCGCCGCAGCCTGGACGCCTTCAATCAGCCCGGGGTGAAGATCGCCGTCTCCAGCGACCCGGCGCAACAGGCGGTGGCCAAGGCGCGCTTCCCGCGGGCGACCGTGACGCCGGTCGACGACGATCCGCTGATGGTCGTCACCGAAGGCGGAGCGCAGGCTGCGGTCGTGGCCACGTTGTCGGCCGAGGCCGTGGTGGCATCGGCACCCCAGCGCTGGTTCCTGCCCGCGGCCGAGCCGCTGTCGCGCACCTCGGCCGGCATGGCCGTGCGAAAGGGCGACCCGGATTTCCTCTCGTTCCTCAACACCTGGCTCGACATGCAGCGCGAAAGCGGATGGCTGGCCGAGCGCGCCCGCCACTGGGCCACGTCCACCGCCGGCTTCCGCTGACGCCCGGCGGCGCCCGAGGGCCGTCGGCGCGCCTCGCAGGCGGCCTCAGGCGCCGGGCTTCAGCGGTGGCCGTGGCTCGGGCGCGGCCCAGATGTCGCCTGGTGGCACCACGTGCGCCTCGGGTGGGTCGCTGCGGTAGTGCGGCGACATGATCTGCACGCCGTTCTCGTTGAACACGTCCAGCACGTTGGCGTGCAGCGCGCTCGTCGCCTCGACCCGCCGCTGCGCCGCGGCCTGGGTGCTCTGCGCGCACAGCCGGTACTCGACGTAGAAGTCCGACAGCGCCGTCTGCACAACATACGGTGGCGGCTCCTGCGCCACGCCGGGCGTTCGAGCGGCCGCCTCGAGCAGCATCGCGTGCACCTGGCGCCACGGCGTGCCGTAGCCGATGGTGACGGCCGTGTGCAGCACGAAGCGCCCGCCGCGCACCAGGCGCGAGAAGTTGCGCACCGGCTGGCTGAAGATGACGGTGTTGGGCAGGCTGACCTCCTCGCCCATGCCGGTGTGGATGCGGGTCGCGAACAGGCCCAGCTCGACCACCGTGCCCTCGGTGTCGCCGATCTTCACGTACTCGCCCACGCGCAGCGAGCGCGAGTACATCAGCGAGAAGCCCGACATGGCCTGCCCGACCACGCCTGAAGCCCCGAGCGAGAGCATCAGGCCGGCCAGCACGCTCACGCCCTTGAAGGCGTCGCTCTGCGAGCCGGGCAGGTACGGGTAGGCCATCGCCAGCGCGAACAACCAGATCACCACGTTGACCAGGCGGCGCGTGGGCATGGCCGTGTCGGCGTCGAGCCAGCCCAGGTGGGTTTCGCCACGCGCCACGCGTTCGAGGAAGGCGGCGTTGGCCCGCGTGGCCACGCGGGCCAGCACGAAGATGAGCACGGCGACGGTCAGGCCCGGCACGGCCGCGGCGATGGCGCCGATGAAGCTGTCGGCCACCTCCAGCAGCCAGGTCGTCGAGCGTTCGCCCCAAGGCCGCGTGTAGGCGAACTGGCGCAGCACGAAGGTCAGCCACAGCTCGGCCACCAGCAGGCCCAGTGCCCAGGCCAGGGCGGTGGTGACCCAGCCGAGCCCCGTGCGCGCGTGGTGCAGATAAGGCGCCAGCACGCCTTGATGGCCCTGGACCGCCCCCAGCAGCCTGGCGCGGACCCAGCGCCGGCCGCGCAGCAGCAGCCAGAGCAGGGCCCAGGCCACGCCCGTGGCCGCCACGGCATAAGCCAGGCCGATGCCGATCTTGCGCGGGTCGCGCATCTCCTGGTGCTCGGCCACCGCCAGTTGCAGGCGCTGCTGCACCTGGTGCGCCACGGCCGACAGGGCGCCAGTGCCACGCACCGCCGCCACATCGCCGGTCGTGATGAAGAACACCGGCCGGCCGTCGATGTCGAAACGGATCGCATCGGCGGCATCGACGCGGGTGACCAGGCCCGGGCCGCCGGCTGCCACGGCCTCGGCCATCGCCTGTTGGGCCAGCGCCGCCCGCTCGGAAGCCGTGCCGACGAGCTCGCTCGAGCGAAACGCCACCACCTGCCGGTTGTTCAGGTAGGCCTGCGCCACGGGAGTCGCCGCGTTGTCGGCGCTGTGTGCCGCCCCTGGCAGCATCTGCGCCTGGGCCTGCGCCTTGGCCAACGGCAGTGCGGCCATCCACACCAGCAAGGCCAGCAGGCCCAGACGGCGAAGGGTGTCACTCCAACCGCACAGCGCGTGCAGGCAGCGAAGTGGTTTCTGTCGCACGGTGGGCGCTCCCGGTTGTCGGCCTTCGCGGAGCTTACCGAAGCCGGCGCCCGATCCGGTCTTCAGCGTTCACGGCGGGCGCAACGAACCGCTGGACATCGTCAGCGGCGTCCGGGCAGGACCGACGGTCGAGCCTATCGGCCCTCCGGCGACAGCGGCCTGCCCGGCGCCAGGCCCAGCGGCTGCAACCGCGCCAGCAGCTGCGGCAGCTGCTGCCGTGCGCTGGCCTCGCCGGTGCGGCGCGCCAGGCGGAAGTAGCTCGGCAGCGGCGATGCCTCCCAGGGCAATCCGGCGTCGAGCACGAAGTCGGCCTGCATGGCCTCGGGGGCGATGCGTGCACGTCGCTTGAGGATGCGCTCGCGCTGGGCCGGCGAGGTGTCGGCTGGCGCGGTCTCCAGGCGCGGGGTCACGTCCACTGCGATCACGAATCTCGCGCCTGCCTGTCGCGCGGCACGCACCGCCAGCGGCAGGGACTCGTCACCGTCCTCGTACTCGGTGCCCGCGATCCCCACGGGCGAGAGGATGCCCGGCACCGCGCTGGAGGCACGCACCGCCACGCCTGCATTGCCGGTGGCGAAGAACACCGGCGTCTTGTCCTCACGCCGGGTCGCACCGACCACCACGCGACGGCGCAGCTGTTCGATCGACCGGTTGCCCAGGTTCGTATTGACGTAGTCCTGCAGACGCTGGCCGTGAATCCAGCCACGGTCCGCGAACGGCGACAGGTCGAAGAGCGTCAACGGGCCACCGTCCTGCGACAGCGCATCGATTTCCGCCGCTGAGCGCCCGTCGGCCCAGAACACGCCGAGCAGCGAGCCCACGCTGGTCCCCACCACCAGGTCGACCTCGATGCCCGCCTCCTCCAGCACGCGCATCACGCCGATGTGCGCATAGCCGCGCGGGCCGCCGCTGCTGAGCACCAGCGCGACCCGGGGCCGGGGCTCCATGACCTGCAGCGCCGTCTGCGCCAACGGGCTGTCGGCGCCGGTGTAGTTGAAGGCGCTGCAGCCGGCCAGCAGGGTGCCGGCCAGGAGGAGTGCCATGCGCCCGGTGCGGACGAGGTCAGTGGAGCGGCGAGGCGGCATCGGCGGCGTTTCGAGGGGGATGAAGCGTGGCGTCTGATGAGACGGCAGCGGCATTCTTCCGATCAAAGTAGACACTGTCAACCAATGAGCCGTTTGGCGCCTCCAGGGTCTGTGGTAGCTTCGCCTCCGCCCCCGCAAGGCTCCGGACACCGCATGTCAGCCCGCAAGAAGAGCGCTGCGCCACCCCTCGAACTGCGCGATGCCTGCATCGTCGCGGCGCAGGAGGTCATCGCCGAACATGGCATCGAGAACCTCAGCCTGCGCGAGGTGGCGCGCAGGCTTGGCGTGTCGCACCAGGCACCCTACAAGCACTACCCGAACCGCGACCATCTGCTGGCCGAGGTGATGCGCCGCTGCTTCCAGCGCTTTGCGGCCGACCTGGATGCGCGGCCTCGCCATGACGACCCCGAGCAGGATCTGGAGTCCCTGGGGCAGCAATACCTGGCGTACGCCCGCGAGCATCCGCTCGAGTACCGGCTGATGTTCAGCACCACCTGGCCCGTGTCGGCCGATCAGGTCGGTCTGGAGGGCGATGCCACGCATGCCTTCGACGTCCTGCGCGGCGTGCTCCGTCGCATGCATGGCGAGGCCACCGACGTGCAGGAGAGGATCGAACTCGACGCGCTGTACATCTGGTCGACCATGCATGGCCTGGCCGGTGTGATGAATGGCCCCTGCATCGACTGGCTCGGCCTCAAGGCCAGGGTCCTGAAGCAGTCCGTTCGACATGCCATGGATCGCATGGGCCTGGGCCTGGCGGGCGAACTCCCCGCAGCCAAGCCGTCAACGGCCCGGCGAGCCGCCGCGGGGGGACCGGCACGCGTGCAGGGCGTCCGCTGACCGCCTGCCGGCGCTATTCGATGTCCAGTGGTGGCCGCCAGTCGGTCAGCGGCATCACCCGCCAGCGGCCCGCCAGCGTGCCGATCACCAAGGCGGCTGCGGCGATGGCGGCGACGACGCCCCATTGGGGCCAGAACACCCCGTCATAGGCGCCGAACAGGCTGGCGCGGAAGGCGCTGACCACCCAGGTCAGCGGCAGGTAGGGGTGCATCGCCTGGAAGGCTTCGTCGTTGAGCTGGATGGGCAGCAAGGCTCCAGCGGCCGAGACCTGCACGATCAGCAACAGCACGGCGACGACCTTGCCGAGGTCGCCCAGCAGGCGCACCAGCGCAAACACGATGAGCAGGAAGGTCAGCGACGCCGTCAGCAAGGTCAGCGCAAACAGTCCCGGCTGCGGCAACGGCACATGCAGCACCCCCACCAGCATGGCCAGCATCAGCAGCGCCTGCAGCAACACCGCAGTCCCCGGCAGCAGCAGCTTGCCGGCCACCTGCGCGGTGCGGGGCAGGCCCTGCAAGGGCTCGACGATGCGTCTGAAGTGCACGAGGAAGGCCGCCATCACCGCGCCCACCCACAGCGCCAGCGGGACGAAGTTGGGCGTGAGTGCGATGCCGTTGTTGGGCACCGGCGCCACGACCTCCACGACGGGCTCCACCGACATCGCCAGCCCCTGCGCGCTGCCGCCTGGCCCGTCCACGGCCTTGGGCAGGCTGTTGCGCAGCAACTCCAGGCCCGTGCTCAGGCGACCGGCGCCGTCCTGCAGCCGCGTCAGGCCGGTGGTGAAGTTGTCCTGGCCGGTGGCAAGCTGGCGCAGCCCGCCGACCAGTGCGTCGCTGCTGCGCGCAAGCTCTCGCGTCCCGTCGATGAAGCTGTCCAGGCGCTGGTCTTCCGGCATCCTGGCGGCCAGCTGGGCGGCTGCCGAGCCGGCGCGCTGCGTGCCGTCGATCAGGCTGCCCACGGCTTCTTCGATCCGCTGCGTCGCCTGAAGCAAACGGACATGGCCTTCCCGCGCCGCGTCCAGGCCGCTGACCAGTTGCCGGCCGCCGTCCTCGAGCGGCGCCATGCCCTCGGACAGGCTGCCGCCGAACAGCGGCAGCTCGTCGACGGCGGTCTTCAGCGTTCCCAGGCCGGTGTTGAGCTGGCGGCCGCCATCGGACAGGGCGTCCAGGCCGCGGCCGAACTCGCGCTGCCCCTCGGACAGCTGGCGGGTGCCCTGGCGCAGGGCGGCCAGGTCGGCGTCCGAGGGGCGCCGTGCGTCCAGCCCTCGCAACACAGGTGCCACCTGGCGCAAGCCGCTGGTCAGCCCCGGGGCGGTCTCGGCCAGCTGCTGGGCGCCTGCGTGCAGTCGGGCAGCGCCTTCCACCGCGGTCCGGTTGCCGGTCACCAGCGTGTTGCCGCCCTCTCGCGCCTTGCCCAGGCCGGCGCCGAGTTCGGTGGCGCCCTGGTGCAGGTCGGCCAGCGCCAGGCGCAACGTGTCGAGGTTGCGTTGCGACCCGGCGGCGGTGGTCAGCACCAGCTCCCAGCGGGCTTCGCTCAGCATCGTGTTGACACGCTGCGCCACCTCGGGGGCAAAGCGCCGTGCAAAGCCGGCGCTGCTGTAGTTGTTGCCTTCGGAGGTGTAGATCGTCAACTTGGCGGCACCCGGCGCCTCACCGGGCACGGCGCGTTGGCTGAAGTCGGCGGGCACCTCCAGGATGAAGGCCAGATCGCCCTCGCGGACGCGGCGCCGCGCCTCGGCCGGGTCGTCGAAGCGGCGGTAGGCGAACAGGCCGTGGGCTTCGATCGCCGTCAGCACATCGGCGCCGAGGTTCAGGTCGCGGTCGCGGTAGCGCGCACCGGTGTCCAGGTTCACCAGCCCTGCCGGCAGCGCCTGGGTGTGGGACGCCGGGTCCCACATGCTCCACAGGTAGATCAGCGCATACAAGGCCGGCACGAACAGCAGGCCCACCGCGGCGACCGCCAGCTTGCGGTGGCGCTGCAGCAGCAGCCACTCGTAGCCGAAGACCGCGCGGACCGCCCGCCACCAAGCCATGTCTTGTGTCCCTGACCCCTCTGCAGCGCCTGACGCGCCACGCGTCTAGGACGGGGCATTGTGCAGCGCAGCGACGCTCCGGGGGCGGCCCGGGCGCGTGTCGTTCACGCAGTCCTCGCGCAGCAGATCGGCCAGCGTCCGGCCGGGCTCGTCGCGGTAGCGCTCGTCGCTGACGCCGAGTTCCTCGATCCGGTCGATGCGGAAGTTGCGGAACGCCTGACGCCACTCGCACCAGCCGCCCAGGATCCACACCGAGTCCCAATAGAAGCAACCCAGCGGGTGGACGGTGCGAACGCCGGTCCGGTCGTTCAGGTCGCGGTACCGCATCTGCACCTTGCGTTTGGCCTCGATGGCCTGGCGCACCGTCTGCAAGGTCCGCCGCGTGCGGTCGTCCAGCGTGCTTTCCGGGGCATGCAAGGCCATGCTCTCGGCCGCTGCGCGCACGGAGGGCGGCAGCGCGCCGACGATCTTCTGCAGCGCATGCTCGCCCGCCGAGGCGAGTTCGGGGTCGAGTCGGCTCTGCGCGATCCGCAGGCACGCCATCAGCGCCTTGGCCTCGGCTTGGCTGAACATCAGGGGCGGCAGGTCGAAGCCTGCCGCCAGTCGATAGCCGACCCCGGCCTCGCCCTCGATCGGAACCCCTTGCGCCTGGAGCTGCGCGATGTCGCGATAGACGGTGCGCTGGCTCAGCTCAAGCCGCTCGGCCAGCCACGCCGCCGTCGTCAGTCGACGACCCCGGATGAGCTGGACGATCTGGAACAGGCGATGGGCAGGGCGCACGCTGGGGGGCTGGGGGCAAGCAGGTCTTCAAGGTCGCGCGGCGACGGCTTCGACCTCGAACAGGATGTCGGGCATCGCCAGGCCGGACACGCCGAGCAGCGTCTGGGTCGGCGGGAGGCTGCCACAGCCGGCATGCACGGCCTGGCCGATGATGCCGAGCTTTTCGAAGTCCGGCTGCACGACGTAGCTCCTGAGCTGCACGACATGGCTCATGTCGAGCCCGTGAGCGGCCAGTGCAACCCCGAGGTTGTCGAAGGCCTGGCGCACCTGTTCGGCAAAGTGCGGCGACACCACGCTGCCGTCGGCCTTGGAGCCGTACTGCCCCGAGATCAGCACCAGGCCCGTGCCGGCTGGGATGCTGACGCTGTGGCTGTAGCCGTAGGGGATGGGATCGTGGAGTCCCTTGGGGTTGACGATGGTGTGCGACATGCGGGGGTTCCTTTCGGATGGATGAGGAGCCGCAGAGTCTGCTCACCGGCTCCTGACACCGTGGTGGCAGGAGCGTCGCGCCTCAGCCGCGTCAGCCGCGTCAGCGCAGCACCACCAACTGCACCCGCCGGTTCTGGCTGCGGCCTTCGGCACTGCGGTTGTCGGCCATCGGTGCCGACTCGCCGTACGAGATGGTGGCCATGCGCACCAGCGGCATGCCGGCACGGGCCAGATGCAGGCGCACGGCTTCGGCGCGCATCTCGCCCAGGCGCTGGTTGACGGCGCTGGATCCGCTGGCGTCGGTGTGGCCCTGGATCTCGAGGAAAGCGGGCTTGTTTTCAGTCTTCAGTCGGCCCAGCAGCTGGTCGAGTTCGGCTGCGCCTTCGGGGCTGAGTTCGGCGCGGCCATGGCGGAACTTGATGCGGTCGTCGTTCAGCAGGACGCTCATCGCGAACCCCGGTGCCGGCGCCTCTGCGGGCCGGCCTTCGGCGCGGGTCGCCGCCGCGGCGGCACTGGCGGCCTGCGCGCGGGCCACGGCCTCGTGCTGCAGCGCCTGGATGCGCTCCTCGCCGGCCAGCATCCGGGTGTCCAGCGCCTTGAGGCCCTTGTCCTGTGTCTGCACCTGCTCACGCAGCTCGCCCACCTGGGTCTGCACCGGCGCCACCTGCTCTCGAACGAAGTCCTGTGTGGCGCAGCCGCTCAACAGAAGTGCACACAGGCCTGTGATTGCGATTGTTGTTCTCATCTCTTGATGCTCCTTGCGTTGTCGATCCACGAATGTGAAGCGCCATCACGGTCTCGGTTGGACCCGACATGGCGCGATGCGGACGCTAGGGCCTGACGGTTCGGGACATGCAGCAAGCTGTGTCACCCAGCGCCACGGTTGACGGCTGCGCACACACGCTGACGCTTGGCGACAGGATCGGGCCGGACCGGGCCGGACCCGCTCGACCGGTGTTGAGTCAGGTCGGGTCGGGAGCCAGCGCACCCCAGGCCATGCGCAGGATCACGTCGTGCGCGGCTGCGAAGTCGTCGTCCTGCAGAGCTGGTTTGCCCAGCAGCAGCGCGAACTGAGGCTCGTGGTCGGCGTAGGCCTGCGTCATGGCCCAGATCATGAAGATCAGGTGCCGGAAGTCGTTGCTCCGCACGCGGCCGGTGCGCGCCCAGTGTTCGAAGGTCCGCACATCCGCATCCAGCACCGGACGCACCTGATGGGTGATCGCTTCGCTGTAGTGCGGTGCACCGGCAATCACCTCCTGGGTGAACACGCGCGAGCCGTCGGGCCGGTCGCGCGAGCTCTGGAGCTTGCTGCCGATGTAGTCGGCCAGGCCCTGCCGGGGATCGTCGGCGAGCGCGAGCGCCCCCATGCCGGCGAGCCAGTGCTGCATCACGTCGTCGAGCACGTGCCGGTACAGCAGTTCCTTGCTCGGGTAGTAGTACAGCAGCGCATGACGGCTCATGCCCAGCGCGGCGGCAATGCCCTCGAGCGTGGCGCCCTCCAGGCCAAGGCGCGCGAACTGCGCCTCGGCCTCGCGCAGGATGGCGCGCTCCTTGTCGAGGCGGCGGTCGCTGCGGTTGGACGTGTGCGGCAGGCTCAAGGCAGGAGGCGGGTAAGTCCGGATGGGATGATTTTTACCACTTGGTGAGTATCTTGGCCCGGTTCTCGCTTTTGCGACAACCACGCCAGCATCACGGCCAGCCAGGAGAACCCCATGCCCGGGCTCAGAACCCACGACGCGATCGCCGCCGACATCGCCGCGGCCAAGCCGCCGCTGACGCCCGCCCAGGCCCTGGTGCAGGCCGAGCGCTGCCACTACTGCCATGACGCGCCGTGCGTGACCGCCTGCCCCACGGGCATCGACATCCCGTCGTTCATCGCCCGCATCGCACAGGGCAACCTGCGCGGCGCGGCCTCGGCGATCCTGCAGGCCAACCCGCTGGGCGGCATGTGCGCGCGGGTCTGCCCGACCGAGGTGCTGTGCGAAGACGCCTGCGTGCGCCACACGCTGGAGGACAAGCCGGTCGAGATCGGCCTGCTGCAGCGCCACGCCACGGACGCGCTGTTCGCCAAGCCGGGCAAGCCGCTCTTCACGCGTGCGGAGCGCACCGGCCGCCGGGTGGCGGTGGTGGGTGCCGGGCCGGCAGGCCTGGCCTGCGCACACGGCCTGGCGCGGCACGGGCACGACGTGGTGATCTTCGAAGCCCGGGCCAAGGGCGGTGGACTCAACGAGTACGGGATTGCGTCGTACAAGGCCACCGGCGACTTCGCGCAGGCCGAACTGGACTGGTTGCTGTCCATCGGCGGCATCGAGCTGCGCACCGGCGTGGCCCTGGGGGACGCGATCACGCTGGACAGCTTGCGCGCCGACTTCGATGCCGTGTTCCTGGGCCTGGGCCTGGCCGGCGTGAACACGCTGGGCATCCCCGAACCCCAGGCCGAACAAGCCGCGGGGCTCGCCGATGCGGTGGACTTCATTGCCGAGCTGCGCCAGGCCGGCGACCTGTCTGCCGTGCCGGTGGGCCGCCACGTCGTCGTGATCGGCGGCGGCATGACGGCGGTCGACGCCGCCGTGCAGTCCAGGCTGCTGGGCGCCGAGACGGTGACCCTGGTCTATCGCCGTGGCGCCGAGGCCATGCCGGCGTCGGCGCACGAGCAGGACTGGGCGCAGACCCACGGCGTGCTGATCCGCCATTGGGCGGCACCCGAGGCGGTGCTGGCCGAGGCCGGGCAGGTGACCGGCGTGCGCTTCGCCAGGACGCGGGTTGACGGCGGGCGGCTGGTCAACACCGGCGAACACTTCACGCTGGCGGCGGACCGGGTGCTGCGCGCGATCGGGCAGACCTTCGTTTCGGCGCCGGTGGGCGCAGCGATCCGCCTGGAGCAGGGCCGCATCGCCACCGATGCCGAAGGCCGCACCAGCCTGGCCGGCGTCTGGGCCGGAGGCGACTGCCGGGCCGGCGGCCGCGACCTCACGGTCGAGGCCGTCGAACACGGCAAGGTCGCGGCGCGTTCGATCCACGTTGCACTGCTGGCGCAGTCCCAGGGAGTCTGAAATGGCCGATCTGTCCACCTCGTTTGTCGGCATCCGGAGCCCCAACCCCTTCTGGCTCGCCAGTGCGCCACCCACCGACAAGGCCTACAACGTCCACCGTGCCTTCGAGGCCGGCTGGGGCGGTGTCGTCTGGAAGACCCTCGGCGAAGATGGCCCGCCCATCGTCAACGTCAGCGGCCCGCGCTACGGCGCGCTGCGGGGCATCGACGGGCGGGTGCTGGGCCTCAACAACATCGAGCTGATCACCGACCGGCCCTTGAGGGTCAACCTCGACGAGATCCGCGAGGTCAAGCGGCAGTGGCCCGACCGGGCGATGGTGGTGAGCCTGATGGTGCCGTGCGAAGAACGCGCCTGGAAGGCCGTGCTGCCGATGGTCGAGGACACCGGTGCCGACGGCGTGGAGCTGAACTTCGGCTGCCCGCATGGCATGAGCGAGCGGGGCATGGGCTCGGCCGTGGGGCAGGTGCCCGAGTACATCCAGATGGTCACCGCCTGGTGCAAGGAGGCCAGCCGACTGCCGGTCATCGTGAAGCTCACGCCCAACATCACCGACATCCGCCACCCGGCGCGTGCCGCCAAGGCGGGTGGGGCCGATGCGGTGAGCCTGATCAACACCGTGAGCTCGATCATGGGCGTGGACCTGGACCGCATGACCATGAGCCCGGCCATCGCCGGCATGGGGTCCCACGGCGGCTACTGCGGGCCGGCGGTGAAGCCGATCGCGCTGAACATGGTGGCCGAGATCGGTCGTGACGCCACCACGCGCGGCTTGCCGATCAGCGGCATCGGCGGCATTGCCACCTGGCGCGACGCCGCCGAGTACCTGGCCCTGGGATGCGGCAACGTGCAGGTGTGCACCGCCGCCATGGTCTATGGCTTCAAGATCGTGCAGGACATGATCGACGGCCTGTCGCAGTACATGGACGACAAGGGCTACGCCAACATCGAGGCCTTCCGCGGCATGGCCCTGCCCAGCGTCACCGACTGGCAGCACCTGAACCTGGCCTACACCGAGAAGGCCGTGATCGACCAGAGCCTGTGCATCCAGTGCGGACGCTGCCACATCGCCTGCGAGGACACCTCGCACCAGGCCATCACGGCCACGAAGGACGGCAAGCGTCATTTCGAGGTCAAGGACGACGAGTGCGTGGGCTGCAACCTGTGCGTCAACGTCTGCCCGGTGCCGCAGTGCATCACGATGCGCACGCTGCCGCCCGGCGAGATGGACACGCGCACCCGCCAGCCCGTGCAGGCCGGCCCGCTGCCCTGGACGCAACACCCCCACAACCCGATGCGTCTTGCCTGAGCGGGACGAATCCGGCGCATCATTCCCAGTCCCAACGTCAGGAAGCTCCGAGCATGACCAGCCCCGCCATCCTCATCCGCGGCGGCACGGTGGTGAACACCGACCGCGAGTTCAAGGCCGATGTCCTGTGTGTCGCCGGCCAGGTGGCCGCCGTCGGTGCCGCTGCCGCCGCGCAGGCGCCGGCCGGCACGCAGACGCTCGACGCTTCGGGCCAGTACGTGATGCCCGGCGGCATCGACCCGCACACCCACATGCAGCTGCCCTTCATGGGCACGGTGGCGGCTGACGACTTCTTCAGCGGGACCGCCGCAGGCCTGGCGGGCGGCACCACGAGCATCATCGACTTCGTGATCCCGGATCCGCAGCAGCCGCTGATGGATGCGTTCCGCATGTGGCGCGGCTGGTCCGAGAAGTCGGCCGCGGACTACGGCTTCCATGTCGCCGTCACCTGGTGGAGCGACAGCGTGCACGCCGACATGGGCCGGCTCGTGCAGGACGAAGGCGTCAACAGCTTCAAGCACTTCATGGCCTACAAGAACGCCATCATGTGCGACGACGAGACGCTGGTGAACAGCTTCAAGCGCGCGCTGGAGCTCGGCGCGATGCCGACCGTGCACGCCGAGAACGGCGAGCTCGTCTACCTGCTGCAGCAGGAGGTGCTGAAGATGGGCATCACCGGCCCCGAAGGCCACCCGCTCAGCCGCCCGCCGATGGTGGAGGGCGAGGCCGCCAACCGCGCCATCGCCATCGCCGACGTGCTGGGCGTGCCGATCTACATCGTGCACGTGAGCTGCATCGAGGCCGCAGAAGCCATCGCCCGTGCGCGGGCCCGCGGCCAGCGTGTCTATGGCGAGGTGCTGGCCGGGCACCTCGTGATCGACGACAGCGTCTACCGCCACCCCGACTTCGCGACCGCCGCGGCCTACGTGATGAGCCCGCCGTTCCGACCCAAGGGTCACCAGGAGATGCTGTGGCGCGGCCTGCAGAGCGGCCAGCTGCACACCACGGCCACCGACCACTGCGTGTTCTGCGCGCCGCAGAAGGCCGCCGGCAAGGACAGCTTCACCCAGATCCCCAACGGCTGCGGCGGCGTCGAGGAACGCATGTCGGTGATCTGGGACGCCGGTGTCGGCACCGGGCGCCTGACGCCGAGCGAGTTCGTCGCCATCACCTCGGGCAACTGCGCGCGCATCTTCAACCTCGCCGGCCGCAAGGGCGTGATCGCCGAAGGCGCGGACGCCGACATCGTGCTGTGGGACCCGGCGGCCACCCGGACGCTGTCGGCAAGGACGCAACGCAGCAAGGTCGACTTCAACATCTTCGAAGGCCGGCAGGTCAAGGGCCTGGCCACGCACACGATCAGCCGTGGCGAGCTGGTCTATGCCAACGGAGACTTGCGCGCCACGGCCGGCCACGGCCGCTACGTGAAGCGCCCGCCCTTCGGCCCCAACTTCGACGCCGTCTCGCGCCGCAGCGCCGAGTTGGCGCCCACCGCCGTGCCGCGCTGAAGCAGGAGACCCCATCATGGACATGAAGACCTCGACCGCCACGCTTCGCATCGACGGCCAGCGTCTGTGGGGCGCCCTGATGGAACTGGCCGCCATCGGCGCCACGCCCAAGGGCGGTGTCTGCCGCCTGGCCTTGACCGAACTCGACAAGCAGGGTCGCGACCTCGTCACGCGCTGGGCGCGCGAGGCGGGCATGACGGTCACCATCGACAGGATCGGCAACGGCTTCATGCGCCGCCCCGGCCGCAACAACGCGCTGCCGCCCATCGTGACCGGCAGCCACATCGACACCCAGCCCACCGGCGGCAAGTTCGACGGCAACTACGGCGTGCTGGCGGGCCTGGAAGTGGTGCGCACGCTCAACGACCACGGCATCGAGACCGAGGCCCCCATCGAGGTGGCCTTCTGGACCAACGAAGAAGGCTCGCGCTTCGTGCCGGTGATGATGGGCTCGGGCGCCTTCGCCAAGGCCTTCACGCTCGAGCACGCCTACGCCGCCACCGACACGGCAGGCTTGACGGTCCAGGGCGAGCTCGAGCGCATCGGCTACCTGGGCACCGAGGAGCCGGGTGACCACCCCATTGGGGCGTACTTCGAAACCCACATCGAACAGGGCCCGGTGCTGGAGGACAACGGCAAGACCATTGGCGTCGTCACGGGCGTGCTCGGTGTGCGCTGGTACGACTGCGTCGTCACCGGCATGGAGGCGCACGCCGGGCCGACACCGATGGCGCTGCGCAAGGACGCATTGCAGGTGGCCGCCAAGCTGATGCAGGAGGTGGTGGCCTGCGCCCACCGCCACCCGCCGCATGGCCGCGGAACCGTCGGCATGGTTCAGGTGTTCCCGAACAGTCGCAACGTCATCCCGGGCAACGTCAAGTTCAGCATCGACCTGCGCAACGCCAGCGAGGCGCTGTGCGACGCGATGGACGCCGACATCCGCGGCGTCGCCGCGAGGCTCAGCGCCGAGAGCGGCCTGCCCATCGACGTGAAGCTGGTCACCTCGTTCCCGGCCACGCAGTTCCATGCCGATTGCGTCGAGGCCGTGGCGCGCGCCACGAAGGCGCTGGGCTACAGCCACATGGAGGCCGTCTCCGGCGCGGGCCACGACGCCGTCTACATGGCCAAGCTGGCCCCCGCGGGCATGATCTTCATCCCCTGCAAGGACGGCATCAGCCACAACGAGGTCGAGGACGCGCAGCCCGAGCACATCACGGCCGGCTGCAACGTGCTGCTGCACGCGATGCTCGAGCGGGCGGGTGTGGCATCTTGATCCAGGAGCGAGCCGAACACCTGTCGCCTGCTGCCGCCGACCCCCAGGACGCGGTGGTCGCGAAGGGCCTGTCGCTGGTCTTCCAGACCGCCGACACGCCGGTGACGGCGCTTTCGGACGTGAACCTGACGATCTCGCGCGGCGAGTTCGTGTCCTTCATCGGCCCTTCGGGCTGCGGCAAGACCACGCTGATGCGCGTGATCGCCGACCTGGAAAGGCCCACCTCCGGCAGCATGCTCGTCAACGGCGTGTCGGCCGAAGACGCCCGCCTGGCGCGGGCCTACGGCTATGTGTTCCAGGCCGCCGCGCTGTACCCGTGGCGCAACGTGCTGAAGAACGTCATGCTGCCGCTCGAGATCATCGGCGTGCCGGCCCCGGCGCGCCGCGAACGCGCGCTCAAGCAACTGGCGCTGGTGGGCCTGGACGGCTTCGAGCGCAAGTACCCATGGCAGCTGTCGGGTGGCATGCAGCAGCGGGTGTCGATCGCACGAGCTCTGGCGCTGGAGCCTGCCTTGCTGCTGATGGACGAGCCCTTCGGCGCGCTGGACGAGATCACGCGCGACCACCTCAACGAGCAGCTGCTGCGCCTTTGGGAGCGCACCGGCAAGACGGTGGTCTTCGTCACGCACAGCATCAGCGAGGCGGTGTTCCTCGCCAACCGCATCGTCGTGATGAGCCCGCGGCCGGGGCGCATCGTCGAGATCATCGACAACCCCATCCCCGGGCCGCGCAAGCTGGACGTGCGCGACAGCCCCGAGTTCGCCGCTGTCGCGCACCGCGTGCGCGAGGCGCTGCGGGCCGGCCACAGCTATGACTGAAGCGGCGGTGCCACTGCCGGTGCTGCGTCCGCCCGGACCGCTGGCCCGGCGGCTGGCCGCGCTGTGGCAGCACGCGTGGCCGGTGCTGCTGGTCGTCGCCATCGGGCTGCTCGCCTGGTACGCCGGTGCGGTGGCGCTGAACGCGCCGCAGGTCAGCGAGCGGCTGGACGGCATCGGCGACCCCTGGGGTCTGCCCGAGCTCGCGCAGGGCGCATGGGCCATGGAGCGGCCGGTGCTGCCCGCGCCGCACCAGGTGGCACTGAACTGGTGGGCCTCGGTCTTCGAGACCGAGATCACCAGCCCGCGCAGCCTGGTGCACCACGCCGGCGTGACGCTGACCGCGACGCTGCTGGGCTTTGCGCTCGGCATGGCGCTGGGCGTGACGCTGGCCATCGGCGTCGTGCACAACGCCGTGCTCGACCGGGCGTTGCTGCCCTGGATCATCGCGTCGCAGACCATCCCGATCCTCGCCATCGCACCGATGGTCGTCGTGGTTCTGGGCAGCCTGGGCTATCCGCCGCTGGTCAGCAAGGCGGTGATCTCGATGTACCTGTGCTTCTTCCCGGTGGCCATCGGGATGGTCAAGGGCCTGCGCAGCCCGGACCCGCTGCAGCGCGACCTGATGCGCACCTACAGCGCCAGCGGCGCGCAGACCCTGTGGAAGCTGCGCCTGCCGGCCGCGCTGCCCTTCCTGTTTGCCAGTGCCAAGGTGGCGATTGCCACCAGCCTGGTCGGCGCCATCGTCGGCGAGCTGCCCACCGGTGCGCAGGCCGGGCTGGGCGCGCGCTTGCTGTCGGGCTCGTACTTCGGGCAGACGATCCAGATCTGGTCGGCGCTGTTCATGGCTGCGCTTCTGGGCGTGGCGCTGGTGGCGGCGGTGGGACTGGTCGAGCGCCTGACGATGCGATTCATGGGCGGCCGCGCATGAACCTGGCGATGCTCCTGGCGCTGCTCACGGCGCTTTGGTTCGCGTTGAGCTGGCTGGCCAGGTTGCCACCCGGCCGCGGACGCGAGTGGCTGGCGCCGGCGCTCTTTGGCGCGGGCGTGATCGGCCTGTGGGAGTTTGTCGTCGTGGCCTGGGACGTGCCCAGCATCCTGCTGCCCGCGCCCAGTGCCGTGGCCGCCGCGCTGGGCGCCCGCTGGCACGTGCTGTGGCCGGACTTCCTGCAGACGGCGACCGGTGTGTTGGCCGGCTACCTGGTGGGCTGCGGCAGCGGTTTTGCGGTGGCGTTGGCGGCCGATCGCTTCGGCCTGCTCAAGCGCGGCCTGCTGCCGCTGGCCAACCTGGCCGGCGCCGTGCCCATCGTCGGCATCGCGCCGATCATGGTGATGTGGTTCGGCTTCGACTGGCAGAGCAAGGCGGCGGTGGCCGCTGTCGTCACCTTCTTCCCGATGCTGGTCAACACGCTGGCGGGGCTGGCGACCGTGGATGCCATGCACCGCGACCTGATGCGCACCTATGCCGCCGGCCACACCGCGACGCTGGCCAAGCTGCGGCTGCCGGGCGCACTGCCGTTCATCTTCAACGCGCTGAAGATCAATTCGACGCTTGCGCTCATTGCCGCCATCGTGGCCGAGTTCTTCGGCTCGCCCATCGTCGGCCTGGGGTTCCGCATCAGCGCCGAGGTGGCCCGCATGAACGTCGACATCGTCTGGGCGGCGATCACCATCGCAGCGCTGGCGGGGTCTGCGTTTTATGGTCTTGTCGCCGTGCTGGAGCGCAGCCTGACTTTCTGGCACCCTAGTTTCCGCAAGTGAATTCCGCAAGCGATCCGTCCCGCCCCCTCAACCCAGGAGAGAGAGAACCCGTGATGAACAAGACCTCGATCAAGCCCGTGGCCGTGGCTGCCGCCCTGCTGGCCCTCAGCTTCGGCGCCCAGGCGCAAGAGAAGCTCACGCTGCAACTGAAGTGGGTCACCCAGGCCCAGTTTGCCGGCTACTACGTGGCCAAGGACAAGGGCTTCTACAAGGACGTGGGCCTGGACGTCACCATCAAGGCCGGCGGCCCCGACATCAACCCGAGCCAGGTCATCGCCGGTGGCGGCGCCGACGTGGTGGTGGACTGGATGCCCAGCGCGCTGGCCACGCGTGAGAAGGGCGTGCCGCTGGTCAACATCGCGCAGGTGTTCCAGCGCTCGGGCATGCAGCTCACCTGCCGCAACGACAGCGGCGTCAAGACCCCGGCCGACTTCAAGGGCAAGACGCTGGGCGTCTGGTTCTTCGGCAACGAGTACCCGTTCATGAGCTGGATGGACAAGCTCGGCCTGAAGACCGACGGCAGTGCCGGCGGGGTCAAGGTGCTGAAGCAGGGCTTCAACGTCGACCCGCTGCTGCAGAAGCAGGCTGCGTGCATCAGCACCATGACCTACAACGAGTACTGGCAACTCATCGATGCCGGCATGAAGCCCGAGTCGCTGACCGTCTTCAAGTACGAGGACCAGGGCGTCGCCACGCTGGAAGACGGCCTGTACACGCTCGAGAAGACCCTGGCCGACCCCAAGAAGGCCGCCGCGCTGGCCAAGTTCGTCAAGGCCTCGCTGAAGGGCTGGGACTACGCGGTCAAGAACCAGGCCGAGGCGGTGAAGATCGTGCTGAAGAACGATGCCTCCGGCGCGCAGACCGAAAAGCACCAGGCGCGCATGATGGGCGAGGTCGCCAAGCTGGTGGCCGGCGGCTCGCTGGGCAAGCTCGACGCCAAGGCCTTCGACCGCACCGTGGCGACCCTGATGACCGGCAAGAGCGACCCCGTCATCACCAAGAAGCCGGTCGGCGCCACCACCGACGCGATCTGGGCCGCTGCCCAGAAGTGACGGGAGCTACCGGCTGTCCTCGAGCCCGATGCGCCTGCGGACGCGTCCGAGCCACAGCCCGAGCGCCATGGCCGCGATGCCGGCCAGCGCCTGAGGCCACTCGTGATGGCTGAACGCGATCAGCACCAGCACCGCGACGACCAGGTTCTGGCTGCCGGCCAGGTGGGGCTGCTTCGGCGCGAAGAGCCCCAGGACCAGGCCCGCGGCCAGGGCAGGGCAGAGCGAAAGCAGCAGGCCCGCTGGCCCACCCGAGGCCGCGGTCGCCTGGTGGACGGTCGACCAGCCCCGCAACGCGGTGCGCAGGGCGGGAGGGACGAGGAACATCAGGCTGGCGCAAGCGGCCAGCAGGACGCTCAGGCGCAGGCGCGCCTCGTGGGTGCGGTGGCATTCGGCCTGGTAGTGCCAGGCGATCGCGAGCACTTCGCGGCACATCGCCCAGGAGCCCCTGGCGCTCGACTCCTCGGGTCCCGCGGGCATCGACTCGTGCAGGTCCGCTTCGATCCCGCTTCGCAGTTCGGCAGGAAGCGCCAGCAACGACAGCCTCAGGCAGGCCCTGGCCACGATTGCGCCGAAGGCTTCGACCATGCTCAGGTGCGCTCCAGACCCAGTCCCGCCGCGAGCGACTGGGTGCGCTGCAGCGCGGCCTGCGCCGCGGTTCGACCCTCGGGCGTGACCTCGAACAGTCGCTTGGCCTTGCCGCCCCTTTCGGCGGTGGGTTCACCCAGCCAGGACCGGACAAGGCCCTTGTGCTCCAGGCGGTCCAGGGTGACATAGACGGCACCGCGCGAGACCGGGCGTCCGGCGCTCGACTCGAGCTCGGCGCGTACCGAAACGGCATAGCCGGTCTGGCCTTGCCGCATCACGGTCAGCAGGACCAGCAGTTCGAATTCACCCAGGCTGGCCGCTGCGCTCATGCGCCCGCCTTCGCTGCGCGCGTGGCCGCCAGCCACCCGGCCGCGGGCATCAGCAGCAGCGCGGCAGCCGCGGCCCATATCGGGTGAGGGACCATCCACAGCGTGAGCCCCGTGGCCGCCCACAGCACCAAGGCGGCGCAGACGCCCGCGGTCGGGCGGCCGCTGGCGTTCCAGCGCCCGGCGACCCAGGCACTGACCGCCGCGCCCGCGAGCCACGCGATCAACACCAGCCCGAACATCGCGCTGGAGGCCTTGGCGGGCTCGGGTGCGTTGGCCGTGCCCATGGCCTTGTGGCCGACCCATTCGATCAGCGCGATCGTCAGCATCCCGGCAAACACCCCCAGGATGGCCGACAGGACAGGGTGGCGGGACCAGTGGCGGGGTGCAGTCATCGGAGGCTCCTGATATTGATTACGTTGTAGGCATTATGGTTGTCCGACCCCGCCTTGGGCAAGGGGTGGCTTGAGAACGCCATTTGTCAGGGGGCGCTGTCGAGGGCGAAACCTGGACTCTGAACGCCGTCAGCGGTCCGGCGCCTCCTCTGCTTCGGCATCGACGAGGTCCGCCGATGTCGGTGGACGCCGACCCCCGCGTTCAAGAACGAAAGAGGGTCCCGGCGAGCGTCCGTTGGGCACGTGAAGGTGCCGGTGCTGGCCATCGCGCCGGGCGACGAAGTCCCAGCGCGCTGGCCCGCCGCTGAAGCTGGCCTCGAAACCGGCGGCCTTGGCCCAGTCCTCGTAGAAGCGGCGCAGTTCGGCAAAGCGCAGCTCGACCGGGGTGCCAAAGCTGACCACCACCCGCGCCGGCGCATCCGGGCGCTGCAGTGTCAGCACGCGCCGGCATTCGGCCTTGGGGTGCAGCGGCAGGCCGCCGAAGTCCGTCGCCGACCAGGGCGTGGTGCAGCGTTCCAGGCGCACCTCGGCATCGGCCAGGGCCCGCCCGTCCAGGCGCAGCCAGCCGGCGGTTTCACGGTGGGTCAGGTTGACTTCGTAGACGCCGTTGATCTTCTCGACCCGCAGCTGCGGATGCCGGGCCACGAAGCCCTCGAGGTACGGCGGGGTCACGCCGGGCATGTGGTCCCAGGGGTCGGTGCCGTCCAGCGCATAGGCGATGCCGACGCCCGCCCAGGCCAGACCCAGGCCCATGAACGCGAACAGGCCCATGTTGATACCGACCTCGCGCCCCAAGGCCCAGCGGTCGACCGCGAAGTCGGCCAGCCGCGGAATGAAAAGCGGCGCCATGCCCGCCAGTGGGGCAATCACCAGCGGCGGCACGACCAGGAACAGCCAGCTCTCCTGAAGCAACTCGCCCATGCGCCGCGCCAGGTCCAGCGGGCTTGGCAGCGCGCCGGTCGTCTGCAGCTGCAAGCCCGCCAGCAGCACGGTCAGGGCTAGCCACAGCAGCAGCGCCCGGCGCGCCAGACGTCGGGTCGACGGCGCAAGAAACGGCTTGTCGGCCTGCTGTCCGGGCGCCAGTGGCTGGTCGCGTCCGGGTGGCTCGTGGGTGTCGTTCACGTGGCGATGCTGCCACTTTGGCGCGAGGTTGCGGACGCTGTCGTCGCACGGCCGGACCCCGCAGCGCCAGCGCGGCCGGCCACATCCGCGGCACGGGCTCGGCGCTGGGATCGGATGACCGGCTACCCCGCCGGAGGCCGCCAGCGCCGCAGCGTCAGGGCGTTGGCGACGACGCTGACGCTGCTGAAGGCCATCGCCGCGCCGGCGACCATCGGGCTCAGCCAGCCCATGGCCGCGAGCGGGATGCCGATGGCGTTGTAGGCAAAGGCCCAGAACAGGTTCTGGCGGATCTTCCGGTGCGTTCGCCGCGCGATGTCCAGCGCGGCGGGCACACCCATCGGGTCGCCGCGCATCAGCACGATGCCAGCGGCATGCATCGCCACGTCGGTGCCGGTGGACATCGCGATGCCGACATCGGCGGCGGCCAGTGCCGCGGCGTCGTTCAGGCCGTCGCCGACCATCGCCACGACGCGGCGCTTGCCGCCGGTGCCACGCTTGAGCGACTCGACCAGGCGGGCCTTGTGCTCGGGCAACACCTCGGCGTGGATCTGCTCGATGCCCAGTGCATGGCCCACCGCCTGGGCACTGCCGGGGTTGTCGCCGCTGACCAGGACGGTGGCGATGCCGGCAGCCCGAAGCGCGGCGATGGCCGGTGCCGACGCGGGCTTGATCGCATCCCCGAATGCCAGCAGGCCCAGGAGCCGCGGCACGGGGGTCATCGCGGCCAGGAAGGACACCGTGGCGCCTTCTGCCTGCAGGGCGTCAGCGCGTTCGCGCAATGGCGAAAGCGACACCCCCAGCTCGGCCATCCAGCCGGCGCTGCCCAGGCGCAGCTCCTGGCCCTGCACGCGTCCGGAGACCCCGCGTCCGGGCACGGCCTTGACGTCGTCAGCGTGCAAGACTGACGGACCGATGGCCGCGTCGCGCACCGCGCGGGCCAGGGGGTGTTCGCTGCCGGCTTGCAGCGCCGCGGCCTGGGCCAGCAGCAGCGCCTGGGCATCGGCACCCGGGTCGACGGCGCGGCATTCGCGCATCGAGGGCCGGCCTTCGGTCAGCGTGCCGGTCTTGTCGAACGCGACGATGCCGACGCGGTGCGCCAGCTCCAGCGCTTCGGCGTCCTGGATCAGGATGCCGTGGCGTGCCGCCACCCCGGTGCCCGCCATGATGGCGGCCGGGGTCGCGAGGCCCAGCGCGCAGGGGCAGGCGATCACGAGCACCGACACGGCGTTGACGATGGCGTGTTCCCAGTCGCCGGTGGCCAGGCCCCAGGCCAGCAGCGTCAGCAGCGCGAGCGCCATCACCACCGGCACGAAGACGGCACTGACCCGGTCGACCAGGCGCTGGATCGGCGCCTTGCGGGCCTGCGCCGATTCGACCAGCCGGACGATGCGCGCCAGCGTCGACTCGGCACCGACGGCGGTCGTGCGCACCAGCAGCCGGCCCGAGCCGTTGATGGCACCGCCCGTGACGCGGCTGCCGGGCTCTTTGGCCCGCGGCAGGCTCTCGCCGGTGATCAGCGACTCGTCGGCCTCGCTGCGGCCTTCGAGCACCTCGCCATCCACCGGCAGACGCTCGCCGGGCAGCACGACCACGGTGTCGCCGAGTCGGACCTGGTGGATCGGGATTTCCTCGTCGCGACCCTCGGCACGGCGCACGCGGGCGGTCTCGGGCCTCAGGGCCTGCAGCGCACGGATGGCCTCGGTGGTCTGGCGCTTGGCGCGGGCTTCCAGCCACTTGCCCAGCAGCACCAGCGCGATGACCACCGCGGCGGCCTCGAAGTACAGGTGCGTCGTGCCGTGCCCGGCGTGGCGCAGCATCAGGTACAGGCTCAGGCCGAACGCGGCACTGGTCCCCAGCGCCACCAGCAGGTCCATGTTGCCGCTGAGGTCGCGCAGCGCCTTGTAGCCCGACACGTAGAAGCGTGCGCCGAGCCAGAACTGCACCGGCGTGGCCAGCAGCAGTTGCGCCAGCGGCGGCAGCATCGCGTCGACGCCCAGCGGCATCAGCAGCATCGGCAGAACCAGCGGCGCGGCCAGTGCCAGCGCCAGGATCACACGCCACGTGGCCGGGCCGGGCATCGGAGCCTCGGCCGGGTCGGCTGTGGATGGGGCCGTGTCCTCGACCTTCAGGTGCGACGGATAGCCGGCATGGTCCAGCGCCGCGAGGACCGCTGCCAGCGTCGTGCCTGACTCGGCGCCGGGCGACAGCTCGACCCGGGCGACCTCGGTCGCGAGGTTCACCTCGATGCGCTGCACGCCGGCGGTGGCCGACGCGGCGCGCTCGACACGGGCCACGCACGACGCGCAGCTCATGCCTTCGATCAGGAGGTCGAACTCTTTCGCAACAACGGGCATGGCGGGAGTGTGCGCCTTGCCCGCGTGGCAAAGTCAGGGTCCTGTGGTCTTTGCTGGATTCTGCGATTGACGGCACCCGAATCGCCCGCTGCGCGTGAATCGCCCACGGCGCCCACGGCGCCCACGGCACCCGCTGCCGTGGGCTTTGTCCAGGCCCTGCGGTTCTGGCTCAAGCTCGGGTTCATCGGTTTCGGTGGGCCGGCCGGGCAGATCGCCATCATGCACACCGAGCTGGTCGAGCGTCGGCGCTGGATCTCCGAGCGGCGCTTCCTGCACGCGCTGAACTACTGCATGCTGCTGCCCGGCCCCGAGGCCCAGCAGCTGGCCACCTACATCGGCTGGCTGCTGCACCGCAGCTGGGGCGGCATCGTGGCGGGTGTGCTGTTCGTGCTGCCTTCGCTGGCGATCCTGATCCTGCTGTCGTGGGTCTACCTGCGGTTTGGCGACGTGCCGTGGGTGGCCGGCATCTTCTATGGCCTCAAGCCTGCGGTGGTGGCCCTGGTGCTGCACGCGGCACACCGCATCGGCAAGCGCGCGCTGCGGCATCCGGCGATGTGGGCGCTGGCGGCCGCGTCCTTTCTTGCGATGTTCGCCTTCGACGTGCCGTTCCCGGCCATCGTGCTGGCCGCGGCGATGCTGGGCTGGTGGGGCTCGCGGGTGGCGCCGCAGGTCTTTGCGGTCGGCGGTGCCTCTTCGGCATCCGACGGTGCAGGCTACGGACCGGCGCTGATCGACGACCACACGCCACCGCCACCGCACGCCCGCTTCAACCGCGGGCGGCTGCTGCGGGTGCTGGCGGTGGGCCTGGGCCTGTGGGCTGCCGCCATGGCCGTGCTCGTCGCGACCCAGGGCTGGCAGGGCACGCTGGTCCAGATGGCGGGCTTCTTCACCCGCGCGGCGCTGGTCACCTTCGGCGGGGCGTATGCCGTGCTTCCCTACGTCTACCAGGGTGCGGTCGAGCAGCACCAGTGGTTGAGCGGCACGCAGATGATCGACGGCCTGGCGCTGGGCGAAACCACACCCGGGCCGCTGATCATGGTCGTCGCCTTCGTCGGGTTTCTGGGCGGCTGGCAGAAGGCCGTTCTGGGGCCTGACGCGCTGTTTGCCGCGGGGGTTCTGGCGGCTTGCGTGGTGACGTTCTTCACTTTCCTGCCGAGCTTCGTCTTCATCCTCGCCGGCGGGCCGCTGGTCGAAGGCACGCGCGGCAAGCTTGGCTTCACGGCGCCGCTGGCCGCCATCACCGCGGCCGTGGTCGGCGTGATTGCCAAGCTCGCGTTATTCTTCGCCTGGCACGTGTTCTGGCCGGCGGGCCTTGGCGGGCCGTTCGACTTTGTGGCCCTGCTGATCGCGCTGGCCGCAGCGCTGGCGCTGTTCCGCTTCAAGCTGGGGGTCTTGCCGCTGCTGGCCGCGTGCGCGGCGCTGGGGCTCGTGTCGACGCTGTGGCGCTGAGCGGGACGTATCGCGGCCCGGCGTTCAGCCCATCGCCTTGACGACCCGGCTCGGCACGCCGAAGTGCCCGCCGCCGAAGTGGTGCAGCGTGTGCAGATCGGCGTTGTGCTCGCCAATGGACCAGCGGCCGTTGGCGAAGACGCGGTCGTCGGCCTGCGCCGAGACGACCTCGCCGAACACGGTGTCGTAGGCCTGCTCGGCACGCGGCTCGGCGATGCGGCGCAGCTCGAGCCAGGCGCAGCAGCCTTCGACCAGTGGCAGGCCCAGGACCGGGCCATCGAAGCTCGCAATGCCGTGGCGGGCGAACTTGTCGACGTAGCGGCCGTCCTGCCAGCCGGATTCGCTGCCGACGGCGTGGGTCATCGCGGCCAGGGCCGGCACCGGCAGGCTCAGGGCAAAACCGCCGCTGGCGACCAGCAGCTCGCGGGTGAAGGTGCGCTTGTCCACCACCACCGCGATGCGCGGCGGCACAAACTCGACCGGCATCGACCAGGCCGCGGCCATCACGTTGCGTCGGCCCTGGTGCAGGGTGCTGACCAGCACCGTCGGGCCGTGGTTGACGAGTCGGCTGGCGTGTTCCAGGGCAACGGCTTGGCGCATCGGGCGGGTGCAGGGTTGCCGGGTCGGCGCGGGTCGGCACAGGGGCGAAAAGTGGAACTCAGTGCCGCACCAGCGGCGTCGGCGGGCTGACTTCGGGCCGCTGTCCGGAAGGCGGGCTGGCCTGCAGCGCCGAATATCGGCTCAACAGCAAGGGGCCGATACGAATCGCCATCAGCGCCGCGGTGCCCAGGGAAGCGGCGACCAACCCCAGCGTATGCGCGGCACTCCACTCGGCCATCGGCCGGGCCAGGCCGATGAAGGCCGCGAGCAACCAGCCCGTGGTGCTGATGGCACCGCTGACCGCAAGGAGACGCAACTCAGCCGGCGGCATCGGCTGGAGTGCAGCGATGCGGGGCAGGGCGTAGAACCGCAGCACGAAGGCATTGGCCGTCAAGGCCAGCACGCACAGCAGCTTGGCCAGCAGCTTCGGTCGCTCGGCGATCTGCGCCCAGTCACCGCCCAGGTCGATCGCCACGATGGCCAGGCCGCTCAGCCACAGTCCCGCCAGGACCAGCGCAATGCGCCGGTGCACATGCATCAACGACCGCGGACCGATGCGATGACGCAGCACCCGCCAGTCGGTCTTCAGGACCGCGTGCAGCGCATAGGCGCACAAAAGCAGGTGCCCATACAGCAGCAGAAGCCGCAGCCAGACGGGCACTGACATCGATTCCATGCGGCGAATCTAAACGGTCGTTGTGACTGAGTGCCGATTTGGCCGGCGCCGGTTGCGCATGCTTGCAAAAACCGTGCGACCCGCCGCTCGGTGTCGCCGAACTGCCATCTGTCGCACGCTGGACATCGGCAGGGCAGCCAGGCGCGAAACTCACGGGTTCCACCGTTCACCCCCGACCCGCCCATGAATCCCAAGCTCACCCGCCGTTCGTCACTTGGCCATGTCGCGGCACTGGCCGCAACTGCCGGCAGTTGGCCCCTCAGCACACTCGCGGCGTCTCACGCTTCGGGCACCCCGGCGGCCAAGGCGGCCAAGGCGGCCGTTGCCAAGCCACCCGTGGCGCGTATCGAACCCGTCGAAGAGACCTTCTTTGGCCAGACCGTGGTCGACCCGTACCGCTGGATGGAGAACCCCAAGGACAAGGACTGGGAGCCCTTCATGCGCGGGCAGGACGCCCATGCCCGCGCCGTGCTCGGCGGCATCCCCGGGCGCGACGCCCTGAAGGAGCGCATCGCCGCACTGTCCGGGGGCATGACCGTGGCCTACGGCGTCCAGAAGTGCGGGGACCGGCTCTTCTACCAGGTGCGACCCGCAGGAGCCGACAACTTCAAGCTGGCGGTGCGCCAGGGTACGGCCGGCGCCGAGAAGATCCTGATCGACCCGACGACGATGAAGGGCGAGGGTGGCAAGCACATCTCGCTGGACTGGTGGTCGGCCTCGCCGGACGGCAGGCATGTGGTCTACGGCCTGTCGGCCGCCGGGAGCGAAAACTCGGTGCTGCACGTGATGGAGGTGGACACGATGCGCGTGCTTCCCGAGCGCATCGCGGGCACCCAGTACGCCGGTCCGTCGTGGCTGCCGGATGGCTCGGGCTTCTTCTATGGTCGCGTCAACGACCTGAAACAACTGGGCACGGTCGACTACTACAAACGCAGTCCGGCCCTGCTGCACAAGCTGGGCGCCGACCCCAAGGACGACCTTCTGCTGGCGCAGTTCGGCAAGGACGCGGCGATCCCGCTGGGCGAGACCGAGTTCCCTTCGGTCCAGACCAGTCGCGATGGCGAGTGGGCAGTGCTCGTGCTCTACGGCGGCGTGCGTCGCGAGAACCCGGTGTTCGTTGCCCGGCTGGCCGACGCGGTGCTGGGCCGGGCGCAATGGCGGCAGGTCTGCACCATCGCCGACGAGGTCACCGCGATCACCTTCGACGCGACCGACCTGTACCTGCTGACCACCCGTGGCGCGGAAAACGGCAAGGTGCTGCGCACCCCGCTCGCGACCGGCAGCTACGCCAGCGCCGTGACCGTGGTGCCCGAAGGCCCGCTGGTGGTCGAGGGCATCGCGCTGGCCCGTGACGGGCTGTACGTGCTGGACCTTGACGGGGGCTATCACAGCCTGCGGCGCCTGTCGCGGGACGCTCAGCTGTCGAAGGTGGCGCTGGGCTTCGAGGGCTCGATCAGCGGCCTGTATGCCAGCACGGCCGACGCCGGGTGTTTTGTCGATGGCACCAGCTGGTTGCTGCCATACACGACCTTCCGCCACGATCCGGCCACCGGCCGCACCGAGCGCGCCGGCATCGTGCCGCCACCGTCACTGGACCTGTCGGGCTACGAGGCCGTGCGTGTGTTCGTCGTGGTCCGCGACGGCACCAAGGTGCCACTGTCCATCGTCGCCAAGAAGGGCCTCAAGCGCGACGGCCGCAACCCGGCCCTGGTCAACGCCTACGGCTCCTACCAGATCAGCACCAATCCGTACTTCAGCCCGCGCAACCTGGCACTGCTCGAGCGCGGCGGCCTGTTCTGCGTGGCGCACGTGCGTGGCGGCGGCGAGTACGGCAAGCGGTGGTGGAAGGGCGGCCAGAAGCTCAACAAGGCCAACACCTGGCGCGACATGATCGACTGCTGCGAGCACCTGGTGAAGGAGCGCTGGGCGGGCAAGGGCACGATCACGATCCAGGGCGGCAGCGCGGGCGGCATCACGGTCGGCCGCGCGCTGACGGAGCGGCCGGACCTGTTTGCCGGCGTCATCAGCAACGTCGGGGTCAGCAACACGCTGCGGGCGGAGTTCTCGCAGAACGGGCCACCGAACATCGACGAGTTCGGCACCGTCAAGGAGCGCGACGGCTTCACCGGCCTGAAGGCGATGGATGCGCTGTTCCATGTCAAGGACGGCACGCGCTATCCGGCGGTGCTGCTGACCGTGGGCATGACCGACCCTCGCGTCGAGGCCTGGCACGGGGGCAAGATGGCGGCGCGGCTGCAGAAGGCCAATCGCTCGGCGAATCCGATCCTGTTGCGCGTGAGCTTCGACGCCGGCCACGGCCTGGGCAGCACCCGCAGCCAGATCGACGACGAACGGGCCGACGAGTTTGCCTTCGTGCTCTGGCGCGCCGGGCGCAAGAACGTGGCCTGAACGATGCGGCCCTTGCCGCCGGGTCAGCGCGAACGGTTCGACTTTCCGCGTTTCGGCACGACGCAGTTTGCGCACCGGTTGCCCGACCGGGTGGCGGTGCCAACGCTCGAAGTGCAGGGTCGCGTCGCCAAGACCTTGACCCTGCGCGACCCGCTCGCCGGCCTGCCGCGAAGCGAGGTGGAATGCGACTTCCACTGCGTCACCGGCTGGAGCCGGCGAGGGCTGCGCTGGGGTGGGGTGAGGTTCTGTGACTTCCACGACCGGGTGCTGCTCGCGCAGGCCCGGCCCGATCCGGCGGCCGGCCGGGTCCAGTTGCGCGGGGCCGATGGCGCCTACACCGCGCTGCTGCTCGAGGATTTGCTGGCCGACGACGTGCTGATCGCCGACACGCTGGATGGCGAGCCGCTGTCGCGGGCCCATGGCGCACCGCTGCGCCTGGTGGCACCGGCGCACTATGGCTACAAGTGGGTCAAGCACCTGATGCGTCTGGAGTTCCGCCGCCCGGACGAGGGCTACCGAATGTCGGCCTTTGCGTTCATGGACCACCCTCGGGCGCGAGTCGCGCTCGAAGAACGCGGACGCGGCGCGCCGGGCTGGCTGCTGCGCCGCCTGTACCGGCCGCTGGTCGCGCCGACAGTCTGGTGGTTCCGGCGCGCGACCGACGTCCGCTCAGCGACACGTTGATCGTCGCCGGCACGTCCGGCGGTCGGGTCGGGTGTTGCTTGCCCATCGGTGGCCCGCATGGCCTTGACCCGATCGGCCCGGAGCAATCGCGCACTTCATGAACTGTTCGGCCTTTGTGGAGAGGCTGGCACCGTCGCGAGCAAGACATGTCCAGCCGAGAACATGGGCCCTGGGCACGGCGGACTCCGAAGTTCACCGTCGCCATATCCAGAACCCCTCCAGGAGTAGCCCATGTCCTTCATCAGCCCGACCCTGACCTTGCTCGCCGTGGCCGCCGCAACGGCATCGACCTTGGCCCCGCTGCCCGCCGTGGCGGCCGGCACGCTCAACGGCGCCGCGCCCATCGTCATCGGCCACCGCGGCGCATCGGGCTACCGCCCCGAGCACACGCTGGAGGCCTACACCCTGGCCATCCAGCAGGGCGCCCACTACATCGAGCCCGACCTGGTGATGACCAAGGACGGCGAGCTGCTCGCCCGTCACGAGCCGATGCTGGCGCGCGTGAACCTCGACGCTGCCGGCAACATCGTGCTCGTCAACGGCGCGCCGGTGATCAACCGCACCGACACCAGCACCAACGTGTGGCAGCTGCCGCAGTACGCCAACCGACTGACCGTGAAGACCCTGGACGGCGTCAGGGTCGCCGGCTGGTGGGCCGAGGACTTCACGGCCGCGGAGATCCGCAGCGACATCCGCGCCCAGGAGCGGCTGCGCGACCTGCGCACCGCCAACAACGCCTACAACGACCAGTTCGTCATCCCGACGCTGCAAGAGGTGATCGACCTGGCCAAGGCCAAGAGCATCGAGCTCGGCCGGCCCATCGGCATCTACCCGGAAACCAAGCACCCGACCTTCTTTGCCGCCCACACGCAGGCCAACAACCTGCAGAGCATGGAAGATCGTCTGCTGCAGACCTTGCACGCCAACTACGGCAACACGGCGGGCGCGCCGGTGTACATCCAGAGCTTCGAGGTCGGCAACCTGCAATACATGGCCCCGCTGACCGACATCCGCGTCGTGCAACTGCTCAGCAGCGGCGGCCGGCCCTACGACTTCACGGTGGCCGGTGACCCACGCACCTATGCCGACCTGGCCACGCCCGGCGGGCTGGACTTCATCAACGACTACGCCCAGGGCGTCGGTGCCAACACCAATCTGATGATTCCGCTGGTGGGCGGCAGGCTGGGCACGCCGACCACGCTGGTGTCCGACGCGCACGCCAAGGGGCTCGAGGTGCATGGCTGGACCTTCCGCGCCGAGAACATCTTCCTGCCGAACGAGTTCGACAGCAGCGCCAACCCGGCCGCCCTGGGCAACATGACCGGCCAGGTGCAGGCCTTCCTGGCCCTGGGCATGGATGGCTTCTTCACCGACCACCCGGACATCGGTGTGGCCGCCGTGGTGCCTGAACCGGCCACCTACGCGTTGATGCTCCTGGGCCTGGCTGCCATGGCTGGCGCGGCGCAGCGCCGCAGCCGCCCCTGAGCCGGTGCATCGCGGGCCGGCCGGGCCCGCGAGCAACAGACCGCAAGTCAGGGAGGGGGTTAGTCCGGCACGCGGTTCAGGGGCCGCGTGCTCACAATTCCGTGGACATGGGCCTGTGCCTGACGGGCGCACCTGCATTCCCTTGGCCGAACGAACGGAGCTGCAACATGAAGGCTGTCCACCCTTGGCAACTGCCTGCCGTGGTCTTCGCGGTTGTTCTCGCGTCGCTTCCCGCCCGGGTCCACGGCCAGGCACCCAATTTCCCCGAGCGGCCGCTGACGATGGTTGTGCCCTTCGGGCCCGGCGGCACGACCGACATCATGGCCCGCATCCTGGCCGACGAGTTTGCACGTCAACTGGGTGGAAGCGTGGTGGTGTTGAACACGGCGGGCGCTGGCGGGTCGATCGGCATGGGCAACGTTGCACGTGCCAAAGCCGACGGCTACACGCTTTCGATGACCACGATCGGGCCGCTGGTCATCCAGCCAGCGCGGCGCGACAACACCGGCTACACGCCGGAGAGCTTCGACTATCTCTGCGGCACCTACGACGTGCCGTTGCTCACCCTGGTTGCGGCGAGTTCGCCCCACAAGGACTACGCTGCACTGGTGGCGGAGGCCAAGGCCAAGCCCGGCGCATTCAACTATGGATCCTCGGGCATTGGCACCATCCTGCACATCAGCGGTCTGCAGCAGTGGCGCTTTCATGGTGTCGATGCACTGCACGTGCCCTACAAGAGCACCGGCGACATGGTGGTGCCGCTGAAGAACGGCGAGCTTGAGGTCTTCAACGAGACGCCGCCCGTGGCGGTGCAGCACCAGCTGCGGCCGTTGATGTCGCTGACCGACCAGCGCGTGCCGGGCTTCGAATCGGTTCCGTCAGCGCGTGAGCTGGGGGTGCCCGTGCGCGGCTCGGTGTGGGGCGGCCTGGTCGCGCCGAAGGGCCTGCCGGCTGACGTCCGTGCAAAGCTCGAGACCGCCTGCCGCCGCGCCACCGAGACCACGCTCTACAAGGCCCGCGCCCAGGCCGCCAACAGCCCGCTGGTGTGGCGCGATGCCACCGCCTTCCGCGGCTTCGCGCTGAGCGAGTTTGCCAAGCTCAGGCAGGTGGTCATCGACGCCGGTCTGCAGGAGCGCTGAAGAACTGAGCCTTGCAACACCGACCTGGGGCGCGCAGCAGCCCAAGGTCAACGACGAAGAACATCGCGGTCGGCACCGCCCTGATGGCGACATGGTGGCGCGGTTACTTCTCGACGAATGCGCGCTCGATCACGTAGTCGCCCGGTTCACCCAGGCGCGGGCTGATGCGAAAGCCGCGTGCGTCGAGCAATCGGCTGGTGTCGGCGAGCATCGCGGCGCTGCCGCAGATCATGGCGCGGTCGAGCTCGGGGTCCAGCGGCGGCAGTCCCGTGTCGGTGAAGAGGCGTCCCGACTCGATCACGTCGGTCAGCCGGCCCTGATGGCGAAAGGGCTCGCGCGTGACCGTGGGGTAGTACACCAGCTTGTCGCGCACCAGTTCGCCCAGGAATTCGTTCGCGGGCAACTCGTGTTCGATGAAGTTGGCATAGGCCAGTTCGCTGACCTGACGCACGCCGTGGATCAGCACGACCTTCTCGAAGCGTTCGTAGGTGTCGGGGTCCTGGATGATGCTCATGAAGGGCGCCAATCCGGTCCCGGTGGACAGCAGGTACACATTGCGTCCCGGCCGCAGGTCGTCCACCACCAGGCTGCCGACCGGCTTGCGGCCGACGATGAGATCGTCGCCTGGTTTCAGGTGCTGCAGGCGCGACGTGAGTGGGCCGTCCGGCACCTTGATGCTCAGGAATTCGAGGAACTCCGCGTGGTTGGCGCTGGCCACGCTGTAGGCCCGCAGCAGCGGCTTGCCTTCGACCGGCAGGCCCAGCATCACGAAGTGGCCGTTGCGGAAGCGCAGCGCCGCGTCGCGGGTGGTGCGGAAGCTGAAGAGGGTTTCGTTCCAGTGGTGAACGCTCAGCACGCGTTCGATGCCGGTGTTGGACATGGTGTTTGGGGTCTTCGTCAGAGTGCGCTGAGCTCGCGCAGGTAGGCCCAAGGGTAGATCCCCCGGTCGTGGCCGTCGCTGAATGCGAGGTTCAGCCCGTGCTCGCCCACGGGCTCGACCCTCTCAAGCCTCAGAGTCGGGTCTGGGCGCGGGATGCCTGACCCGTGCCGGCGCTGCTGCTCACAGGCGGCACACCGGCACTGTTCACGCAGCAAGGCGTGGTGCAGGCGGCTGTGTTGGCCGTCCGACCAGGTGATCTCGAGCACGCCGCTCAGGCGGTGGTCGGTGATCTCGACTGGGACAACCACGGTCAGCGCCGCCCGTCCCAATGCACGAGGCGTCTGCCAGCCCAGGCAATCAGGCGATCGGACGCCAGGCCGATGGCGCCGATGACCACGATGCCGGCAAACACATACGTCGTGCGGAAGAAGTTGCTGGCGTCCAGGATGATGAAACCCAGACCTCGGTCACCACCGAGCAACTCCGACGCCACCAGGATCGAGAAACCCGTGCCCATGGCCACGCGCAGGCCCGTGGTGATCTGCGGCAACGCCGACGGAAACACGACCCGGACGAACACCTGCATCCGGCTCGCCCCCAGCGACTGTGCCGCGCGCAGCAGGTCCGCCGGGCAGCTGCGCGCGCCGGCGTGCGCGTTGACCATCATGATCAGGAACACCGAGAGAAAGATCAGCAGCACCTTCGACAGCTCGCCAATGCCGAACCACAGGATGAACAACGGGATGAGGCCCAGTGGCGGTATCGGCCTCAGCATCTCCGCGGGCACCAGCAACAACGCGTCGATGGCGGGCACGCGGCCGCGCAACAGGCCGAGCGTCACGCCCAGCAGCGCTCCCGCAAAGAAGGCGATCCCCACGCGCGTCAGGCTCGCGGCCAGATGCTTGGCAAGGCTGATGCCGGAGTAGCCCTGCGTGACCATGTCGGTCAGGCTGGCCAGCACCGCCTGCGGGGGCGGCAAGAGCACCGACTTCACCCAGCCCTGGCTGGTGGCCAGCACCCACAGCCCCAAAAGGCAAAGGGGCGACAGCACGGCCAGTGCGATGTAGCGAGCGCGCGCACGAAGAGCCGGACTCACGCCGCCTCCGCCGCATAGGAGGCGCGCAGGTCGCGGTAGACCTCGCCGCGCAAGCGCACGAACTCGGCGTGCAGCCGGTTCTCGGGGTTGGAGCGCGGTTCGGGCAGTTCAACGGCGTATTCCTTGAAGGCGCCGAAGCCGCCGCGCTGCATCAACAGGATCCGGTGGCCCAGGAACACGGCCTCCTCGATGCTGTGGGTGATGAAGACGATCGTGCACCCGGTGGCGGCCTGGATGCGCAGGATCTCCTCTTGCAAGGTCTCACGCGTCTGGACGTCGACGGCGGCAAAGGGCTCGTCCATCAGCATCACGCTGGGCTTCGATGCCAGCACCCGGGCCAGCCCGCAGCGTTGTTTCATGCCACCCGACAACTGGTAAGGGTAGGCCTTCTCGAAGCCGGTCAAGCCGACCAACTGCACCATCTGCTGCGCGACCTCGAGTTGTTCGGAACGCGGCCGGCCCGCGCAGCTGAGCGAGAACGCAATGTTGTCCTGCACGGTCATCCAATCGAAGAGTGCGTACGACTGGAACACCACGCCGCGGTCAGGCCCGGGCCCGCTGATCTCGCGCCCATTCGCCAAGGCGACTCCGCTGCTGGCCTGCAGAAAGCCCGCCACGATGTTCAGCAAGGTCGTCTTGCCACAGCCCGACGGACCCAGCACCGCCACCACTTCGTCTCGGCGGATGGACAACGACAGGTCCTTGAGCACCGGGCGTCCATCGAAGTCGAGCCCGACGCGTTCAAGCCGCACAACCTCGGGCTTGGGGTGTGCCACGCCGACGGCTGCCGGTGGGGTGCCCCAGGTCGTCATGACGGGGCCCCGTTCATTTCTTCTCGTTGGCGAGGAAGGTCTGAATCGGCTGCGTGTTGAGCAGTCGGGTCCAGTCAGAGGGCAGGGCATTGACACGCTTTTCGCCGAGCAGGAAGTTGCCGATGCCTTGCAGGTGCTTCATCAGGCGCGAATCCAGTTCACGGCCCGGGGGGCCCATGAAGTCGGCGGTCAGCAGGGCTTCAAACGAAGGGTGACTTGCCGTCTGGCGCGCGATCAGCTCGTCGAACTCCTGAGGCGTCTGATTCACGCGCTTGGCCTCGAACTGGCGTACGGGTTGCGGGTTCGCTGCGTAGGCTCGCTGGGCCTCGCGCCATGCGCGCAGGAAGGCCTGCACGGTTTCCGGGTTCTCACGCGTGAACGCCTGGCGGGCCACCCAGATGCCACCGGTGATCATGCCGAGGCTGCGCGTGGTGGCGATCACCGTGCCGCCGGCCTTTTCCATCAACCCGATGTTGGGCTCCCACGTGAAGGCAGCGTCCACCTGGCCCGCCACGAACGCTGGAGGCATGTTGGCCGGAGTCAGATTGACCAGCGTCACATCCTCTTGCTTCAGGCCCGCTTGCGCCAGTGCGCGCAACAGATGGTTGTGACTGGTCGAGCCCACCGACACCGCCACCCGCTTGCCCTTGAGCCCTTGTACGTTCGTGATGCCGGAGTTGGGCGCAGCCACCAAACGGACGTTGGTGAAGTCAAGCCGCTCCATCATCAGTATCTCGATGGGCATGGCGTTCGAATAGCCGGTCACCGCAGGGAATTCACCCATCCATGCGATGTCGATCTCCGCCGCTGCCAGCGCTGGCAGCATGGCCGGCCCGGCCGGAAACGGCGTCATCTTGACCTCAAGACCTTGCTTGCTGAGAAGACCCGCACCGGAGGCATACATCAGCAGGACATTGATGTCGCCTGTCTGGAAGCCGATCCGGATCGGCCGCGTCTGGCCATGGCCGTGGCCGGAGAACGCCAGCAACAGGCTACTGAGCAACGACAACAGTAGAAGCTTCATCGAGAACTCCGAGACAGGGTGGAAGGGGTGTTGCGCCGCGTCTTGGTGCAACTTGTCATGACAGGTTGGGCAGTGCAAGTGGCATGCCAGCGGCTGGCGCCGGTCAAGTCGTCGGCGATGGGTGGCTGACGCTCAGCGCCAGTGGTGGGATGCACCAGCAGCGGTTGCGCGCGCCCTGCCGCAGTGCGGCCTGCCGGTCTACGTGGGCTCGCAGCCCAGCAGGTCGATCAGCATCAGCGCCAGGATGCGTGTCGCGGCCACGGACTTCTCGATGCGGATGTACTCGTTCTTCGGCGGCCAACCGTCTTCACCCGGGCCAAAGGTCACCGCAGGGATGCCGCGCTCGGAGAACCGGATCGTGTCGTTGAAAGCGTTCTTGCGGTAGAGCCTGGGTGTGCTCCCCACCACCCGCGCGTAAGCCTTGCTCAGCGCCTTGACGGGTTCCGCCGCCGGGTCTTGCTCCGCAGTGGCCGACACGAACAGCGCGCCGGGGTACGGCCGGACCGTGGCCTGCAGTTCGGAGTCGGCCGCTGCGGCTGTCGCGATCACGGCCTGCAGGTCGGCGATCACGGATTCGGCCGTCATTCCGGGGACCAGGCCCACCAGACCCAGTACGGTGCTGCAGCGTCCGGGGGTGAACTGCATCTCGCGCGCGATGCCGCCTTGGATGCGCAGTGCGGTCACTCGAGGCGGCGTGCCGCCATAGGTGGCGGGCGGCTGGTGGGTGAAGCGCATGCTGCCGAACGCGGCCAGCAGACCCATGGTCTTGTCGATCGGGTTTACGGCCGTGTCCGGCCGCCAAAGATGACCTTGTTGGCCCACCACTTCGAGCTGGACCAGAAAGTGCCCCGAATTGGAGGTGGCGATGTCCATGCCCCACCGGCCATCGGGCTGGGTCCAGCCGGTGGGCTCGCAGGTGATCTCGACATCGCCTTTCAGCCCCCACTCGTCGAGCAGGAAGATCGAACCGTCAGGTCCGTCCTTTTCTTCGTCGACCGTGTACACGCACTTCAGCGTGCCACGCGGCTTCAGGCCGGCCTGGATCAGAGCCTTGACAGCCAGCAGCGTGCAAGCCAGGTTGCCACGCGTGTCTGACGTGCCGCGTGCGAAGAGAAAGTCTCCCTTGCGGGTGGCGTGAAACGGATTGCCCCCGGTCTCGGTCCAGTCGGCGGGGTCGCCGGCGGGATAGGTGTCGAGGTGGTCGTTCAGGATCACCACCGGCCCGCCGCCGGTGCCAGCCCAGGTGCCAATCACATTGGGGCGACCTGGGCGCTTGGCCACCAGCTCGACCGGCAGGCCATAGCCCTGCAACTCAGCGGCCACGGCGTTGGCAATGCCTTCCTCATGGCCGTGGGGCATGTCGGGGTCCAGCGGGTTTTCGGCCCGGGGTTGGCCGGCCGGGATCAGCTCGCGCGCCAAGGCCAGCCAGTCGGCCTCGGTGATGCTGGCCATGATCTTGTTTTCGATTTCGGGGGTCATGCTGCAACTTCCTTGCGATGGGGACCGGGGTTCGGATCTGTCAGAAGACCAAGCCGGCGGGCTGCCCGTGGGCGGCCTGGAACTGCGCTGCCAGCTGCACCACGATGGCGTCGTGCAGGGCGGGCGCCACCAGCTGAAGGCCAAACGGAAGGCCGTCGGGACGCAGCCCAGCGGGCACGGCCACGGCACACAGGTCCAGCAGGTTCACGAAATAGGTGTAGCGGCCGTTGTGGGTGTTCAGCTGCACGGGTTCGGCGGCCACTGCATCGACGCGGAAGACCGTGCCGACCGTGGGCAGGGCCAGCACGTCGAAGCCCTGCTGCTGCGCGCGGACCTGGCGCTTGAGAGCATCCAGTGCATGCCAGGCCTCGAAGGCCTCGGTGGCGCTGAAGCGGTCGGCGGTTTCGAAGATCTGCCGCGTCACCGGATGGAAGCTGCCCGGGCTGCGACGAAAGAAGTCGCGCACCACCAGGAATCGTTCGGCGATCCACGGGCCAAAGAAGAGCAGGCGACCGGCCTCCAGGTACGGTGAGAAGTCGATCTCCACACGCTCGCCGCCCATGACCTGCAGGCGGGCCAGGGCCAGGTGGTACTGGGCTTCGGCCAGTGCGTCGCCGAAGAACTCCAGTTGCGATGCCCTGGGCACCGCAAAGCGGAAGCGCTGGATGGGCGCGTGTACCAGGTCCAAGGCGCCGGCCTCCGGCCGCGAGAAGTAGGACTGCGGGTCGTAGCCGCGGATGGTCTGCAGCACTTCCAGCGCGTCGCCACAGCTCAGCGCATAGGGGTTGATGCAGTCCAGCGTGCGGTTCACCGCCACCGAGCCGCGGTTGCTGACCAGGCCGACCGACTGCTTGAGCCCGACCACGTTGTTCAAGGCGGCGGGCACGCGCCCGGAGCCGCCGGTGTCGGTGCCCAGCGCGAAGTCGACCATGTGGGCCGCCACCGCCACGCCCGAGCCGGAACTGGAGCCCCCCGGTATGTGGTCCGCACTGAACGCATTGCGGCACGGCGTGGGCCCACGCCTGCCGACCAGGCCGTTGGCAAACTGGTCCATGTTCAGCTTGCCCAGGCACAGGGCGCCGGCGGCCTCCAACTGCTGCACCGCCGGTGACGAGACCCGTGGCGCATAGGCATAGTCGGGGCAGGCTGCGGTGGTCGGCATCCCGGCCACGTCGATGTTGTCCTTCACCCCGAACAGCAGGCCATGCAGCGGCTTGTCCGGCCCCGCGCGCAGTGCGGCGGCACGGGCCATCAGCTCAGATCGCGTGGCCAGGTGCAGCCAGACATGCGGGTCGGGCCAGGCGGCAATGCGCTGCAGCGCAGCGTCCACCCGACCCTCTGGCGACACACGCTCTTGGGCCAGCGCTGCACGCACGGCCTGGAAACCCGTTTCGATGCTCATCCTTGCCACCACACCCAGCGGCGCGACAGCGCAGCAAAGCCCTTGTCGGCCAGCGAAGACAAGGCACCCAACACCAGCAGCCCACCCATCATCTGGGCCGTCTGCATGTTCTGATGCGCGATCTCGATGCGGTAAGCCACGCCCGAAAACGTGCCCGCCAGCTCGGCCGCCACCAGGGTGTAGAAGGAGACACTGACCGCGGTGCGAAGACCCACGAGGATGGTGGGCAGCGCCGCCGGCAGCATCACCTGCAACATCTGCGCGCGACGTGGCGCGCCCAGGCACTGCGCCGCCCGCATCCAGATCGGATCGACCCGCTGGATGCCCAGGTGCGTGGCCACCCACACGGTGAAGAAGACGCCCCAGAACACCAGGAACCACTTGCCCCATTCGGACAAGCCGAACCACAGGATGACCAGGGGCACGAAGGCAATCGGTGGGATCGGCCGCAGCAACTGGAACACGGGCGCGAGCAGTGCCGCCGCCAGCGCCGTCGAGCCGGTGAGCACGCCCACGCCAACACCCACCAGCGCGCCGGCAGCAAAGCCGACCACGATGCGCGACACGCTCATACCCAGGTCGCGCAGCAATGGCCCGTCGGTCAACCACAGCCAAAGCGCCTGCAGCACGGCGGTGGGCGGCGGAAACAAGGTCGGGTTCACCCAGCCTGACAGCGACACCCCCTGCCAAAGCCCGAAGAACAGCGGCAGCGAGAGCCAGCGTGCCGCGCGGCTCACAAGCCTGGCACCTTCACCCGCGCCGGGGCGATGCTCTTCAGCACGTCGGCCGCGATCACCTTGCGGAAGTCGGGCATCGTGGCACCGGTGGGTGCATTGCCGCTGGACAAGCGCCAGGCGGCATGCTGCGTCAGCACGTTGAGCGTGCGGTCATCCAGCACCACTTCGTAGATGAAGTTGTCGTAGACGGCGGCGAGGTCCTCACGCGGCATGCCGACGAACTCGGCCACCACGGCGATGGACTCTTCACGGTTCGCCTTCATCCACTCCTCGGCCTCGATCAAGGCACGCATGAAGGCCAGGACCACGGGCCTGCGCTTGGCCAGCAGGTCCTGCATGACGACGATGTTGAAGGTCTCGGCATAAACGCCCCGGGTGTCGATCTCGGCTGCCTTGGCACCCAGCGCCTTCTTGCCGTTGTTGATGTGCGGCTCCCAGGTGTTGTAGGCGTCGATGCTGCCGCTGGCCATGGCATTGACCATGTCCTGGGGCCGCAGGTTGACGAGCTGCAGATCGTCCTTGCCGAGACCGGCTTTCTTGAGCAGCGACATCGTGTAGACCTCGCCGCCCGTGCCGGCGGTGAAGGCCAGGCGTTTGCCCTTCAGGTCTTGCGCGGTCTTGATGCCGGCAGAGGCCGCTGTGAGGGTCTTCAAGTCGGAGTACTGAGTGCGTGCCAGGAAGGCGATCTTCTGGCCTGACATCGCCGCCGCGGTGGTCGGGGCTTCGGCCGTGGTGGCGATGTCCGCGCCCCCACCGACCACCGTATCCAGACACTGTTTGCCGGTGGTGAAGTTGGCCACCGTCACGTCCAGGCCGTGCTTCTCGAAGAACTTCTTCTGCTTGGCGACGATGGAAACACCCGAAATGGGCGACCGGTTCTGCGCCAGCGTCAGCTTCTCCTGCGCGAGCGCGCTGGTGCCGAAGCCGAGCGCGATCAGGCTCATTGCGATGGCAAGCAAGTGGCGGCGAATCGACGGCATGGAAGGACCTTTCGGCAGTGAAGATTCAGGGTTGGAAACCGCAGCGCGCAACTGAAGGCGCTTGCAGGCGCTTGCAGGCGGATGACGTGGCTAGACCAGGTGTTGCACGCCCGTTGGCCCGACCTCGGTCGCAAAACCCTCCAGGCCACCCGCGTCGAGCTCGTGGCCCATGGCCGCGAGGCTTTCCTCGCGAATGAGGTTGCGCAGCTTGTGAAGGATCTGGGTGAACTCCACCGAGGACATCATCTCGGCCGTGCGCGGTCGTGGCAGCGGGATGGCGACCTCGGCCTTGATGCGCCCGGGCCGTGCCGTCATCACGTACACGCGGTCCGACAGGAAGATGGCTTCTTCGATGTCGTGGGTGATGAACAGCACCGAGAGGCGGAACCTCTGCCACATGTTGGTCAGGATCTGCTGCATCACGACACGCGTCTGCGAGTCGAGCGCACCGAAGGGCTCGTCCATCAGCATCACCTGCGGGCTGGTGGCCAGCGCGCGCACGATGCCCACACGCTGCTTCATGCCACCCGAGAGCTGGTCGGGGTAGTGGTTCTCGAAGGCCAGCAGCCCGGCCAGCCCCAGCAGCGTGCGCGCCGTGGTCTGGCGCTTGGTGGCGGGCACGCCCTGCATCTTCAGGCCGAACTCGACGTTCTTGCGCACGCTCATCCAAGGGAACAGCGAGTACTGCTGGAACACCACGCCGCGCTCGGGCCCGGGGCCCTTGATGGGCAGACCGTCCAGAAGCACCTGGCCCTCGCTCGGCGGCATGAAGCCGGCCACCACGTTGAGCAGCGTGCTCTTGCCGCAGCCCGAGGGCCCGATGATCGAGACGAACTCGCCGGGGGCCACAACCAGTTCGACCGACTGCACCGCATCGACCCGGGCCGCGCCCTGACCGAAGGACATGGACAGCGCCTTCAGCTCGATCTGACCACGACCGGCCGGCAGACCCGGACCCGCAACGCTGTCTTCCAGGACGGTGTTCATGACAGCGCTCATATCCGGCCCGAAGGTTTGCTGTAGACGAGCCATGGCAGCGCCAGCCGGCTGGCGGCACGGATGAGCCAGCTGCAGCCCAGGCCCAGCACGCCGATGGTGATCATGCCCAGCACGATGTCGGCATAGCTGATCAGCGAGTAGGCCTCCCAGGTGAAGTAGCCCACGCCGAACTGACCGGAGATCATCTCGGCGGCAATCAGCGACACCCAGGCCACGCCCATGCCCACCGCCAGACCTGTGAAGACCTGCGGCGCCGCGCCCGGCAGCACCACATGCCACATCAGTTGTGGCTCGCGGGCGCCCAGGCACTGGCCGGCCCGCAGCAGCACCGCGTCCACCGCCTGTACACCGGCCACGGTGTTGAGCAGGATCGGGAAGAAGGCGCCGATGAACGTGATGAAGACGATGCTCACCTCGTTGTCGGGCCACAGCATGATGGAGATCGGCACCCAGGCGATGGCCGGGATGGGACGCAGCGCCTCGACGGCCGGAAACATCAACTGCCGCAGCAGCTTGTAGCGGCCGATGGCCAGGCCCAGGGCGACACCCAGCAGCGTCGCAACAGCAAAGCCGATCGCGATGCGGCGCAGGCTCATGCCCACGTTGGTGAGGAACTTGGGGTTGTCCATCGCCAGGCCGAACTGCGTGGCGACCTCCAGCGGCGTGGGCAGGTTGGTGAAGCGGATATAGAAGTCCCAGCGGTAGGTGGTGGCCAGATGCCAGAACAACACCAGCGCACCCAGGGAACAAACGCCCAGCAGCAGCGCCGTGGCCTGCGCGCGTATCGCACCCACCAGTCGTGCTGCGGCGCCGGGCTCCGATGCTCTCCGTGCAGGCGCGCTCAGTACCGGAGTGCCTGCAACGGCCCCAGGCACCACGACCAAGGCAGGTGCCGTGTTGGCCGCAGCGGCCGTGGCGGGTGGCGGCTCGCGGTCTTCCACAACGGCGCCGAGCGCACGCAAGGGAACGGTGGACATGGGGGTGGCCCTTCGGTGAAGTGGCTGAAGGCGAGGACGCGCAAGCGGTGTCGGTTCAGGGCGCCAGATCCTTGGCCAGCGCCAGCACGTCGGAATAGCTGGCCAGCTTGCCGCCGCTGCTGGCCGCATGGGCCTCGGCATCCTTCTTCAGCAGGAAGGGCGTGACCACGGGCTTCTTCGGGTCACGGGCATTCAGGGCGAAAAACGCCTTGTCTGCGAAGACCTTGATGCCCAGGGCCTTGTCGTACACATACGCCACGTTGACCGTCTTGCCGGCTGCCGTCGCGCGGTTCACGGCAACCAAGGTGCACAAGGCGCTGGCATGGGCCGTGGGGCTCGCGGCGCCTTCGACCCACACCTCCCCGGCTTCTCTGGGTCGGGTGATGGGCAGCTTGCACACGGCATCGGTGCCGGTGATGTCGTAGTTGGCGAGGGTCTGCTTCTGGGCTTCGTAGTCCAGCTTGCTCTCGGCAAAGGCCTGGCGCACGAAGCGCTCGTCGACCCAGGCGTTGATGTCCAGGGACTTCACGCGGTTGAGCCGTGTCAGCACTTCGTGGCCGGTCCTGATGGTGTCGAGCCACCGCGGCTTGATGCTCGGATCCAGCGTGTGGATGCCACCCGGGCCGAGGTAGAGGTAGGCCACCTCCTTCTCGATCTTGGTCCACTCCTCGATCTTGGCCGCTGCCGCAGCCGGGTTGGCGCGCACCCAGGCGTTGGCCTCCATCAGTGCCTTGATGTAGGCCACCACCACCTCGGGGTACTGCGTGGCGAAGTCCTTGCGCACGACCACGCCGTGGAACGTCGGCACCTTTGTCTCGGCGCCGTCGAAGATCTTGCGCGCAAAGCCGCGGTAGGGCAAAAGGTCGGCAAAGGGCACGAAGTTGGCGTGCCCGTCGATCTTCTTCTCCTGCAGGTTGGTGGTGCCGACTTCGGGGCTCTGGCTCGACAGGTTCCAGAAGTTCTCGGGCCAGCCGCGGCTTTGCATGGCCTGCAGCACCATGCCGTGCGCGGCCGAGCCGAAGGGCACCGAGACGTTCTTGCCTTTCAGGTCGGCCAGTTCGAAGTACGGCGAGTCCTTGTGCACGACCAGGCCGTTGCCGGAACCGAATGCGTTGTAGGCAATGACGGCGACCAGGTGGGTCTCGTTGCCCGACTGGCTTTGGCCGGTGGCGCCGTTCACGAGCAAGGGGTAGTCGCCCATCATTCCGATGTGCAGCTTCTTGGCCATCATGCCGTTGGTGATGGGTGGCCCGCTGGTGAAGTTCTGCCAGTCGAGCTTGAACTTGATGTCCTTGTACTTCCCGGTCCTGGGCAGGTGCTTTTCCAGCAGCTTCAGTTCCTTGAGCACCACGCCGCCGGTGACGGTGTTGGTGGTGGTGTTCTGGGTGCCGATGCCGATGACCACTTCCTGGGCGGCATTGGCCGCCAGGCCGGTGCCCAAGATCAGCGCCAGTGCGGCGATCCTTCGAAACAGTGGTGGCTTCATGTGGGGGTTCCCCGATCAGGTGAATGGGCGGCGGTGAGGCCTCTTGTCTCCTGACATCGCAAGACCGGTGCCACTGGACGTGGTCTGCAGCGCGTGTGCGGCGCGTGGGCCTTGCTGGGCATGGCGAGCTCCTGGTGGTCCGGGTCGATCTAGGCCGGCTCGGCCAGGTGTTCAAGCTTCGAAGGCACGCTGGCCCAGTGTTCGGCGTCCGGCAGTGGTTCGCCGGTTCGGGCGATCACGGGCCACTTCGCGGCCAGGCGGGCATTGAGTTCGAGAAATCCGGCCTGGGCAGCGGTCAGATCCTTGTCGGCCACGATGGCGTCGACGGGGCACTCGGGCACACAAACGGCGCAGTCGATGCACACTTCCGGGTCGATGACCAGGAAGTTCGGCCCCTCGTGGAAGCAGTCCACCGGGCACACCGACACGCAGTCGGTGTACTTGCATCGGATGCAGGCTTCAGTGACGACGAAGGTCATGGCAATGCCCCTGCGCCTTGCGCCTTCTGGGCCAGACCAATGGAGGTGAGCGCCAGCCGCGCCAGCTTGCGCACGTCGGGGTCGGCATCGGCCAGCGCGCCCTCCAGAGGCGCGATGGCGCGTGTGTCGCCGATTTCGCCCAGGGCGATCACGGCTTCCTTGCGCAGGTTGCTGATGGTGTGCGTGAGCGAGTCCACCAGCGACGGCAGACCGGCTTCGGCCTTCAGAAGCCCGAGGCTGCGTGCCGCCTTCACGCGCACCTGCCAGTAGTCGTCCTGCATCGCCTTCACCAGGTCGGGGATGGCCAGCGCCAGGCGCAGTTTGCCGATGACCCCGGCCGCTTCGTCGCGCACCATCCAGCCGCGGTCGTTCAAGGCGCGGGTCAAGGCCGGCAGCACGCTGACCGAGCTGGCGTAGCCGAGCGCGCCGACCGCGATTCGGCGCACCTCCACGTCGGGGTCGTTGGCGGCCACTTCGGCCAGGTCGCCGATCGCGGCCGGATCCTTGAGGTAGCCGAGCACGCCGACGGCCTCGCGTCGCACAGCGGCGTCGGCGTCACGCAACGCGGCCATTGCCGGCATGAAAGCCAGCGGCGAACGCAGCGCGCGCACCGCGTGGAAGGCCAGCGCGCGCACCTCGGGCGGCCCGCCTGTCAGCAGCGGCAGCAGCGGTGCGGCCGAGGCGGTGTCCTTCAGTTCGGACAGCACCTCGCCCGCGGCCTTGCGCACGGCAGGTTCGGCGTCGAGCAGCATCGGTGCCAGCGATTCCACGACGTGCAGCTCCTCGAACCCCTCCAGGCCGCGGATGGCCTCGATGCGCACCAGCGCGTCGCTGTCGGCCAGGCAAGGCAGCAGCAGCGAGACCGTGTCGTCCTCGTCGCTGTAGGGCAGTTCCATCACCGCCAGCCGGCGGACCGTGGCGTCGGGGTCGGTCAGGCGCTGCTGGAGCGTCGCGGCTTCGGTGTTCAAGGCAGGCTCCGCTCAGCGCAACAGGTAGGGAATGTCGACCGTGATGGCGCCGGTCGGGCAGTCCTGCTCGCAGGGCAGGCAGTACCAGCACTCGTCGAACTTCATCTGGGCCTTGCGCGTCACGTGGTTGATGACCAGCACGTCCAGCGGACAGACGTCGACGCAGACGGTGCAGCCCTTTTCGGCGATGCATTTGGCGTCGTCCACACGGACGGGCACTTGGGTCAAGGTGGTGGCCAGGGCCATGGGGTTCTCCTGCGGATGTTGGGTGAGCCGTCGCAGTCGCTCGGGTTCAGGCGGCCTGCGCGCTGGTGGCCACGCGCAGGCGCTGGTAGGCGGTCCGCTCTTCTTCGTCGACCGCGACGATGTAGGGTTCGACCGCCTTCTTTCGCAGCGACATCGCGCCCTGCGCGTCGCGGCTCAGCAGCGAGTGACAGAACCAGTTCTCATCGTCTCGCTGGGGGTGGTCCACATAGTGGTGGTAGAGGCCCCATCGGCTTTCGGTGCGGAACAGCGATGCGTGGGCGGCCATCTCGGCGCAGTCGAGGATGGAATGCGCCTCCATCGCGCGCATCAGCTCGTGCGGATCGGCTGCGGACATCGACTCGAGGTCTTCACGGATCTCGGCGAATCGCCGCAGCCCGATGTGGAACTTGCTCGTGACCTTGGGCGGTTGCAGGTAGTCGTTGACGAGTCGTCGGGTCTTGTATTCGATCTGGTAGGGCGTGAGCCCGCCCTGGCGCTGCAAGGGTGCCGCGATGCGCGCGGCTTCCGCCGCTTGTGCGGCGGCATCGTGGGGCACCGCGTCGACCCCGCCGCAGTAGTCGGCCGCGTTCTCTCCGCAAAGCTTGCCGTAGACGAAGGCGCCGAGCATGTAGCTGTGCGGCACGCTGGCGCAGTCGCCAGCGGCGTAGAGGCCTTTCACCGAGGTCTCGCCACGCGCATTGACGTGGATGCCTGAGGCGCTGTGGCCGCTGCAGAAGCCGATTTCCGAGATGTGCATCTCGACCAGGCTCTTGCGGTAATTGGTGCCCCGCCCTTCATGGAAGCGGCCGCGGCTCGGCCTTTCATTGCTGTGCAGGATGGTCTCGATCTCCTGGATGGTCTCTTCCGCCAGGTGGTCGAGCTTGAGGAACACAGGCCCGTTGCCGCTCAGGAGCTCGTTGTAGAACTCCTGCATCATCTGGCCGCTCCAGTAGTCGCACTCGATGAAGCGTTCGCCCTTGTTGTTGGCGGTGTAGCCGCCCAGCGGACCGGTGACGTAGGCGCAGGCCGGGCCGTTGTAGTCCTTGATCAGCGGGTTGATCTGGAAGCATTCCAGGTTGGCCAGGTCGGCACCCGCATGGAAGGCCATCGCGTGGCCGTCGCCGCAGTTGGTGGGGTTTTCGTAGGTGCCCATCAGGTAGCCCGAGGCCGGCAGGCCCAGCCGGCCGGCAGCGCCGGTGGTGATCACGGCGGCCTTGGTCCGGATCAGGACCAGTTCGGCCGTGCGGCAGTCGAAACCCATCACGGCCGCCACGGCGCCGTTGGCACCCGTCAGCACCCGGGTCACGACGACGCGGTTGGTGATCTCCACGCGCGCCCGCTTGAGCTGCCGGTAGAGGATGCGCTTCATGTGGTGCCCCTCGGGCATCGGCAAGACGTAGGCGCCGAGGTGGTGGACCTTGCGCACCGAGTAGTCGCCGGTCTCGTCCTTCTCGAACTTCACGCCCCAGCGGTCGAGTTCCTGGATCATGTCGAAGCTGCCGGTGGCGTAGGCCATCACGGCTTCCTGGTCGACGATGCCGTCGTTGGCGACGGTGATCTCCTTGACGTACTGCTCGGGCGTTGCATGGCCCGGAATGACCGCGTTGTTCAGGCCGTCCATCCCCATCGAGATGGCGCCGCTGCGCTTCACGTTGGCCTTGTCGATGAGCAGGACACGCAGCTTCGGGTTTCGCTCCTTGGCCTTGACGGCGGCCATTGGGCCTCCGGTGCCTCCGCCGATGACAACGAGGTCGAAATCCATTTCGATGGTGTTCATGTTCTTGGCTTTCAGGTGCGGTCGATGCGCAGGCGGTACTGGAAAGCGTCGCCTCGGTAATAGAGGTACTCGAAGTCGACCGGCTGTTCGTCGGCGTAGGTCAGACGCTCGATGCGCAGCAGCGGTGACGCCTCGGAGATGCGGAGTTGGCGGGCCAGGCCCTCGTCTGCCGAGATCGCCTCGATCTGGACGTCGGCGTGCGTGAGGTGCAACCCGTAGTCGTTTTCGAGGATCGCGAAGATGTCCCGGGTCGGCAGGTCTTCGGTGGCCAGTCGCTTGCCAAGCTCGAGCGGGAAGTAGCTCTGGTCCACGGAGATCGGCTCGCGATTCAGGAACCGCAGGCGCTGGATCTCGAAGACGGCCGCGCCGGGCTTGAGACGCAGGCGGTGCGCGACCGCCTCGTTGGCGGACACCTTGCGCATGCTGATCACCTGCGAGAAGGTCTCGTAGCCCGAGGGCGTCATCGCCTCGCCAAACCCCTGCAGGCGAGACAGACTCTGGAATGCCTTGGGCTTGGCGACGAAGCTGCCCTTGCCCGCCACCTTGAAGATCAGGCCCTCCTTCTGCAGGTCGCCAAGGGCTTGTCTGACAGTGATGCGGCTGACCGAGAAGGCCTCCATCATCTGGCTCTCGGACGGCATCTGACTGTGGGGCGCGTACGTGCCGTCAAGCACCCGCCGGCGGACGATCTCGCGGATCTGCGCGTGCATCGGCACCGATGACATCGGCACGACCTTCGATTCGACGGCGCGGGGTGGCGCGGTTTTCCGGACGGCATTCATCAAGTCGACTCAACCTGTTATGTCAGGTCATGACTAGCATGAGCCGTGCCAGGGCCGACTACGGTGGCCCTGGAGGGTCAGTCAGCTATGGATGCGCGCTTCGGCGGGCCTTCACCGCCGAAGCGCTGGTGCCGCAACACGGTGCGCGTCAAGACCCGTGTGCACCAGGCCTGGGCCGCAGTGGCGCCGCGATGGACCACCAACGCAAGAGGCGACCCGGTCGCCCCGGACGCCCTCGCCCTCAGGCGATTCGGCGTTTGCGCGTCGGGGCTGGCGCGGGAACGGACTTCTTGGCGGCAGCCTTGCGCGCCGCCGGCCGCTTGCGCGGCGGTTTGGCCTTTTCGGCGGCTGGCGCTGCCGCTTCGGGCGTCGGCAGGAACGCGGCTTCCAGCTCCTGCACCGCGGCTTCGGCGTGCAAGGCCAGCTTCTGCAGGCTGGGCAGGCTGGCGTGGCAGCCGGTGAAGCCGAAGAACATGCGGCCGTTGTAGCTGTGGCAGGTGATGTTCAGCGCCTGGCCATGGGTGACGATGGACACCGGGTAGATGGCCAGCAGCTCCGCGCCGCGCCAGTACAGCGGGGCCTGCGGCCCGGGCACGTTGGAGATCGTGATGTTGAACATCGGCCGCGTGCGCCCGCCGATGCCGGTCAGCAGCGTCAGGATGGTCGGTGCCATCAGCAGCATCGTGTACTGGAGCATCGCCGCGCGCGGCAGGCCTTGGACATGGGCCTTGGCGTGCTGCACCGAGGCCTGGATCGCACGCAGCCGTTGCACCGGGTCGTCCAGATCGGTGCCCAGCGTCGACACGATGAAGCTGATCGCGTTGCCCGTGCCCTCGTCGTCCTTGGGGCGCACCGACACCGGGATGCCGGCGGTCAGGGTCTGGTCCGGCAGCGCCTCGCGGTCGATCAGGAAGCGCCGCAGCGCGCCGCCGCACAGCGACAGCACGACGTCGTTGATCGTGCCGCCGGCGGCGCTGGCGAGCGTGCGCAGCCGTGCCAGTTCGAACTGCGCGGTCGCGAAGCGGCGCTTGTCGCGGACGCGGCCGTTGAGCACCGAGCGTGGTGAATCGAACGGCACCTGCAGGCCCTCGCCGGGCTGGCCGATGCGGCCGACGATCTTGGCAAAGGCGGCGGCCAGTTGCGGCACCGATCGCATCTGGCCCCGCAGCGCCTCGGCAGCGACATCGAGCGCGCTGGCGATGGTCGGCGTCGCACCGCTGGCGCGCTTGCGCGGCCCGCCCTCGGCTTCGCTGCGCCGGCCTTCGGCAGCGCTCTCCCAGAACGGGGCCGTGGCCTCGCTCTTGTCGCGCTCGGTCGACATCGCCCGCTGCAGCAGCTTGACGCCGCTGATGCCGTCGATCAGCGAGTGGTGCATCTTGGTGTACATCGCGAACCGGCCGCCTTCCAGGCCCTCGATCAGCGTGCACTCCCAGGGTGGGCGCGCCAGGTCCAGCGGCGTGCTGTGCAGGCGGCCGATCAGCTCGCCGAGCTCCCGCTCGCCCCCCGGGAAGGGCAGCGCCGCGTGGCGCATGTGGTACTCGAGGTCGATGTCGTCGTCCTCCACCCACACCGGCACCGGGTTGAGCGTGAACGACGGGTACTTGAGCCGCCGGTTCCAGGGTGGCGCAAAGTGGCGGTGGCGGCGGAACTCGTGCATCAGCCGCCGCAGGAAGTCCGGCGGCGCATCCGGCGGCAAGGCAAAGGTCAGCAGCCCTCCGACGTGGTTGGCCGTCGCCCGCGACTCGGTCAGCAGCCAGGCGGCGTCCAGGGGGTTCAGCCGCGTCTCGCGGCCGGCCTTGTTGTCGCCGCGTGCGCCCGTGCCCTCGCTGGAGGCCTCGACGGGGGCTTCGACGGTCTTCTTGTGCAGCGCTCTGGGCATGGCGGTCTCGTTCTCGGCTCTGGGGGTGTGAGTTTGGCTCAGTGTGCAGAAATGACCCGAAGAGAGGTCGCTTGCGAGCGCCAGCCGCCGAAAGAGCCGGGGGTTCGCCACGTCCGTGCCAGATCGGCCGGGCATTTGGTTGGGGCTACAGTCTGCGCCGGCGCAGCCCCGATAGAACCGAATGCCTCAACCGCTCGGCCCGCTGATTCTGGTCCAGACCATGAGCCGCCCGACGACCCGGGGTGCGAGCACGCGGGCTTGGCAATACCACTCGCGCAGCGACAACCATTCCAAGCTTGCATGCTGGACGCTGTTGTTTGACTTGCTGTCGCAATGCGATGCGGCGCGAGCCAAGGCCGACGTGGGCGGATTGGGCTTTCGGCTCAACCACGTCATGGTCGGGCCGATCAACAAGACGCTCGATCTGGTGGTCACCTTGGTGCCCCCAGACCGTGACGAGGCGGCTCGTCGGACTTTCACCGACCTTGCCGACGAATTGGGCGTGGTGTTGGACGCGGCCCAGCGCCGGACCTTGGCCGCGTTGCCGGTGGTGTATGAAGATCGCCGCGACGACGTGTCCGAAGTGGCGATCGCACTCGAAGCCAAAGCGTGCATGACGGAGCATTCGAAGTCCATGCCGCGCCTGCATGCCGAAATCCTGGCCACCGGCTATCTCGCGAGGCAGGCCACACCGCGTTGCATCACGGTGTCGTACTCGTTGGTCAATGCGGCGCCGGACTTCGTGAGTCCGGGGGCCAAGGCTGCCCGCAACAACCACGATCAGCCCACGGATGCGCAGCGTGTTGTGGCGATGCTCACACGGGCGATTCCGCTCGAACGGACAGCCGCTGGAATTGGCTACGACGTGGTCGGCGTCACGGTGCTCGAGTGCCGCAACGACGGCTCGCCGGTGGTCTTGTGCGAGGCGGATCCAGCACCCGGCTCCGACAATCATGTCCACTACGAACGCATGTTGCGTTCGCTGTGTTCGGAGTTCCGCAGCCGGTTTCGCTGATCGCCGCTGGCGTCAGGCGGCTGCCAGTTCAAGGCACAGCTGGTTCGCTGGCTCGGCGGCGCGTGCCATCCGTTCGGCATGGGCCTCCACGGCGGCGATGAATCCAGGTTCGAACCGGAGCTTCGCTCGCCGGGTCCGAGAGAGGAAACCGGCCGTCGCCTTAAGCGACAGCGGCGTCTGCCCTTCGCGATCAACCAGGAAGTCCGCCAATGGAGGCGGCCGCAGGCCGAGAGGATCGGCGCCGATATCGACGGCATGGCGCTGGCGACCGTCGAATCGCGCCGCTCGTGGTGCTTTGCCGCTGAGCGGGAAACCCTGATCGTGCGACACGTCGTAGACCCCAGGATGCGAAAGTCTCTGGCCAAGCCAACGCGCCACCGGCACCGAGACAGCGCTGCCGAGCAGGCCCCAGCGGCTGGCCGGTCGGGCCACGGTTTCGGCCGGTGTCGTCCAGCCGGGTTCGAACCCTTGCAGACGCTCGACGTCTTCAAGGCCAGGCTTGATCAGGCGGCCATCGGGCATCAGGATGGCCGGCGGCGACGGAATACCGATCGTGCTGCCGTTCTTCAGCGTTGGCACGGCGTCGACGGCCCAGCCCAATCCACCCAGGCCCTCGGTCCAATAGAAGCCGTGGGCCAGCCGACCGAGTTCGGTCTTGGGGCGTTGCAGTGGGCGGTTGTCGGTCAGTAGAACCGACGCCGGATCGATTTCGAGCGAGGCGACCAGGTAGACACGCTCGCGCCGCTGCGGCAGGCCAAATCCGAAGCTGTCTACGACCCGATAGGCCCAGCGATAGCCGCGCCGCTCAAACTCTTCGATGATGGCCCGCATCGCATTGCCGCCAGAGAGCTGCAACATGAACGGCACGTTTTCGAGCACCACTGTGGGTACCTTGCGGCGCGACAGCAACCGAAACACCTCGCCGATGAGGCCGGAGCGCTCGCCGTCCAGGCCGGCCGTCCGGCCAGCCTGACTCAAGTCCTGGCAAGGGAATCCGGCACACAGCGCGTCAACGTCGCGAGGCAGCGACTTCAAGGTCTGGATGTCGTCGTGGTAGGCCACACCGGGAAACCGGGCTTGCAGGACTGCGCGCGCGGTCGGCAGCACATCGCAGAACAGCTCGGTGGAATGACCGGCGCCTGCGAGTCCGAGCTCGAAGCCGCCAATGCCTGCAAAGAGGCCGGCAAATCGCAAGGGGGTCGTCATTGGGCAGGAGTTCGCTTCTGGATCTGTATGTTCGTACAGTGAGTCGCGATGCTAGCGGCTGTCCAGTCGATTGGATAGCCAAGCTGTGATTTTTCAGAGCGGCAGGCTGCCCGCAGCGTCGAGCCGAGCACCGGATCCCGTCAGCTCGACGCCAGCGGTGTGCCCCCGCGCACGAATTTCAGCACCTCGGCCCGTGTGCGAGGGTCGTTGTCGAAGCCGCCGTGGGTCGAGCTGCCGCTGGTCGCGCCAGGGGCGACGTGGACCGTGGTGTTGGGCAGCTTGGCGCGGGCGGCCAGCGGGTCGAACCACTTCTGCATGCCGAGGATGGGCGCTGTCGCGCCGCCTTCGAAGGACTCGCTGACCAGGTGCAGCAGCGACCGGCGGTAGGGGCCGCAGGTCGGATCGTCCTCTTCGGCCCGCTCGCTCAGGTGGAACTGCTGCATGCGGCGGACCGCGCGGCTCTCCAGGTGCGGGAGCAGCAGGCGCTCGAAGGTGTCGACACGCACCGCCGGCGCCAGCAGGCTCAGCGACTCGAACTGCAGGCCTTCGAGCCGCACCAGGCGGTCGATGGCGAAGGCGGCGACGATGCTGCCGGCCGAATGGCCGACGAAGTGCAGCCGCACACGTCGGTCCTCGCCGTTGTGCCTGAAGTGATGCCAGACCTGCAGCGCACCGGGTTGCTGCTCGACCGGCCGACCGTCCCGGTAGGCGCTGATGGCATCGGCGTTCTGCTTCATCTCGCCCCACAGGCTGGTGCCCGGGCGGGCCAGTGCGTGTTCCAGGCGGCGGTTCCACCAGCGGGCCAGGCCACTGCTGGCGCCCGTGGTGCGCGGGATGCCGAGCAGGGCGTCTTCGATGCGGCCGGCCAGCGTGCTCAGGAAGTCCGTTTCCCACATCAGGAAGATCGGGAAGATCTTTGCGTCGTAGAGCATCGGGATCCAGCTCGCTGCGGTCTCGGCGGCGGCCTTCTCGTCGACCAGTCCGCCGTGGGCGTAGAGGCAGACGTCGATGATGCCGTCGGCCGGCTTCCAGAGCTCGCGGGCCTTCTTCAGGTGCACCTCGACGAGGGCGCGCACATCGTCAGCGGTGGTCCGGAAGTCGCCGCTGTTGCTGAGCTGGCCGTTGTTGCCCATGTTGACGATGAAGGGCGCCAGTTCGCGGTTGCGCAGCTCCTCGTTGGCGGCGAGCAGCACGCGGCCGCTCTTGCGCTCGGTCCGCAGCGTCAGGCTTCTGGAAATCGCCAGGTGATCGGTGGTGACGACACCGAGCTGGGCGACCCAGCAGTCCATCGCGTTGGCCAGCCAGTCGCCGTAGCTGAGCAGGCCAAAGCCGCCGGAACCCCACGAATCGCCCCAGGAGTTCTGGATCAGAAAGCCCTGTTCGTTGTAGCCGACGATGGCGAAGGCGTGGCCGTCGTGCGCAGCGCTGCCGCCCTGCACCGGGATCGTCCAGACCTCGCGGTAGCTTCGGGGCTTCGGCCGGCCGAGGTCGACGCCCTCGTCCCAGCCCGAGTGGCAGCCGCAGCTCGCGTAGAGCACGCCCACCTCGTTGAGCGCGCTGTGCATGTCGACGATGCTGCGCGGATCGACGCGGTAGTAGGCGCCCAGCGGCCGCCGGACGGCGTCATACCACCAGTCGTCCTCGATCCTGTCGCTCGCCGGTGGCATGGCCAGTTCGGGGAACAGGCCCAGCGCGCAGGCGCCGTGTTTGTACCAGCCCTTCAGCGCTCCGCGCAGGCTCGAGCCGGCATCCTCGACCGAGCCCGGGAATTCGTCGTAGCGCCGTGCCATCGAGTACAGCATGTAAGGCGATATGGCCGGCGCCCGCTCGCGTCCGCTGGCGCGCAACAGGTGCTCGACGACCAGCGACAGGCCAAAGCCGGTGCACGCGAAGGTCTGCCCTTGATGCTTGACAGGCAGCATGTGCTTGGGGAAGAGCACCTGCGCCGGCGTGACCGCGACGTTGGGCCGGAAAGGCCGGTCGCGCGCGTCGGGTGGGTCCGGGCGGGCGACGCGCTTCCAATGCGCAGCCGCGGCGGTCGCGGCCGGCTTGCGGGCCACGCGGCGTCGGGGAGTCTTGCGGCTCGTGGTCGTGGCCATGGTCGGGCCTCTTCTTGCTGGAGTTCGACGAGCCGGCGATGGTGGCACCGCCGTGGCCGGTGTCAACGTCCGAAGGGCAGCAGCACCGGCGGCGGTTTGTGCCGCCACGCGCACAGGGCATAGACCGCTGCCCCTGCCGCCAGGCTGAGCCCGGCCGGCACCTCGTAGCTCGCGGCCAGCGCGGCCGGCAGCGAAGACAACGGTGCCACCAGCATCCAGGCTTGCAGGCCGACGCGGTCGCGCAGCCGCCGTTGCGCATGCTGCACCCACCACACCAGAGGCAGGACGCAGGCCGCGGATGCTGCCACGAAGGACAGGGTGCGTGGCTCGCCGAAGGCCGCCAGGCCCAGGACCGCGAGCGTCAGCAAGGCCCACTGCAAGAGGTACTGACGGCGCCAGCGTTGTTCCAGCCCAGCGCTGAGTTCGGCACCCTGCGGCAGGCCCGGCATCAACACGAGCAAGGCCTGGTCGCGACGACGCGACCACAGCATCGACAGTTGCGTATGCAAACTGCCGGCGAGCATGCTGAAGGCGCCGATGCTCAGGCCGAAGCGGGCGTGGTGGATGACCAAGGACCCGTCGATCGAGGGCCTGACGACCGAAAGCACGGCCACGGCTGTGCCCAATGCCAAGGCGATCAGCGCCAGCACCCACAGCTGGATCGCCCAGAGCCCACCGATGCCCATCCCCAGTTCCAGCCGCGCCAGCGGGTGGCTCGCGGGCGGCTGCGACAGCAGCCCGCGACGCCACCATTGCTGCGGCCAGACGAAAAGGCCCTTCAAGCGAAGCTGCCACTCGGGCATCATGGCCACCGGCATCGGTCGGCCCTCCTTCATGGCCTGCCAGCCCGCTTGCCCGCGCAGACGCCGCGCCTGCGACGCGTGGTGCCAGCGCCCGCCGCGGCCGATGCTGGCGGCCAGCAGCAGCGCGCAGCCGAGTGCGGCCGCAAGCTGCAACGGCACGGGTGCAGCCGCGAGGCCGTCGATCAAGCCCCGCACCGGCCCCAAGGCCCAGACCCCGCTGAAGCCCAGCCAGGCCAGGATCCACAACCAGGGCTCGCGTTGCACGGCGACGACCATCAGCAGCACCAGCATCGCCGCCCAGAAGCCGCGCCAGCCCAGGCCCAGCCAGGCGTGCAGCAGCAGCGCTGCCAGCGCCGCCAACACGAACACCAGCAGCACCAAGAGCTCCTGCATCGCCCGGACCTGCCCGGGCAGGAGCCGGGCCAGCGTCGGCGTGTTCTGGGTCCAGAGGCCGTCGCAGGCCAACCAGGCCAGCGCGGCGAGCACCAGCAGGCCGTTGGCGGCCAGCGCCGCGCCTGTTCCTTGGCCCATGGCCAGCGCGACACCGGTGGCCGGTGCCATCAGCAGCACCACGAATCCCAGTGCGTACCGCCAGGCCCCGGGCTGCGTGTGGGCCTGCCAGGACAGCCGCACGATGGCGCGGTGGGCGGTGGTGTTCACGTCAGGGCCTCGAACAGGTCTTCGAGGCCCGCCGGTTGCACCAGGACTCCGGCTGGTGCGGCGCTGCGGTCGGCACCGCGCAGCAGCCAGCGCCCGGCCTGGCGAGACAACACCTGCGCCGGTGCGCTGGCCGCGGCAAAGGCGGCCAGTGCCGATTCGCTCCCGGTGGCCAGCACCACTTCTTCGAGCAGCGCATCCAGCGGCGCCTGCAGGGCGATGCGGCCGGTCTGGAGGAACGCCACGTTGAACGCCACACGCTCCAGATCGCTGAGGATGTGGGTGCTGAAGACGACCGTGGTGCCGCGGTCGAGGACCTGACCGACGAGCTCGCGCAGGAAGTCGCGTCGCACCAGCGGGTCCAGGCTCGCGACGGGCTCGTCCAGCACCAGCAGGTCCGGGTCGTGGGCGAGCGCGCGGATGATCGACAGCCGCTGCTGCTGGCCGCCGCTGAGGCGGCCGATGGGCGTGCCGGTCGGAACCTCCCAGCGAGACAGCAGGGAGTCGACCTTGCCGGTGTTCCAGCGCGGGTAGAAGCTGCGGAAGTAGGCCAGCAGCTGCGACGCGGTGAGGTCTTCGAAGAGATCCGACTGCTGCGGTACGTAGCCGATCCGTGCGCGCGCGCTGTCGTCCAGCGTCATGGACGACTGCCCGAACAGCTGCACCTCGCCGGCCTGGGCGTCGCGCAGGCCGAGAAGACACTCGAGCAGGCTGGTCTTGCCGGCGCCATTGCGGCCCAGCAGGCCCACGACCTGGCCGGGCTGCAGTCGCCAGTCCAGGTTCTGCAGGACCGGTGTGCGACCGTAGGCCAGCGAGAGGCCGTGGACCCGGACCGTTGGCGCCGCAGCCATGTCGTCGGCAGGCTCTTCGGCTGCGGCTGCTGTTTGCGCGTGCAGCGACAGGGTGCGGTCGGCAGCACGCCGGGGCGTGCGCCACCAGGGGAGGCTCAGGTTCACGTCGGGTCTCCGGTTTCGGGGCGTTCGAGCAGGCGCTGCAGCAGTTGCAGCACCTGCTCCGGGGGGATGCCGAGCTGGCGCGCTTCGGCCGCGGCGCGCACCAGCGTCGGACGCAGCTGGTCCATCCGTTCGCGCGTCGCCAGTGGCTTGCGGTGCCCGGGCGCGATGACCATCGACAACCCGCGCCGGCGCTGCAGCAGGCCTTCAGCCTCCAGCAGGCCGTAGGCCTTGGACACGGTCATCGGGTTCACGGCCAGCGCCAGCGCCAGCTCGCGAACCGAGGGCAGCTCCTGGCCCGCAACCCACTGCCCGGCCGCGACGCGGCGGCGCAGCTGCTCGACGAGCTGGCGGTAGATGGGCTCAGGCGAGCCCGGAGCAACGACGAACTGGATCGGGGTGTCCACGTGAACTACTGTACGTGTTCACTAATACACCTGTCAATCCAAGGGTGCGGTCATCGTCCCGACGCCCGTCCCGACGCCCGCGCCGGGAGCGTCGGTCAGACCTTGAGCAATGCGCGCACCCGGAGCAGCCATTCGCGCCGTTCGGCCAGGCCGATGGTGCCGCCGTTGATGCGCCGCGTCACGGCCTCGAGCTGGTCGGCGTCGGCCAGTGGGTTGCAGCCCTTGGACTCCCACTCCGCGGCGGCGATGGGCAAGGCCCAGGCGGCACTGAACACAAGATCGGGCTCGGCCTCGAAGTCCGGCGCCGCAGGGTCGAAGCCGCGCACGATCCCGGTGGCTTCGCGGTAGCTTTCGCGGCCGGTCAGCTGCATCAGGCCGCGTCCGCGGTAGCGGAAGCCGTCGCCCGGGCTCGTGTTGCCCATGCGCCCGCCATAGACCTGGTTGGCAAGCTTTTCGGGGTTGTTGGCGAATGCGTTGGGGTCCAGCGGACCTCGCGGCAGGAAGCGTGTCGGCCAGACCTTGGGCAGCCGTGCAGCGCTGTAGTTCATGTTCTCGACCTGCAGCGTCAGGCCGCCGCTTTCGTGCAGCACCTGGGCCAGGAAGTGGGCGAGCCGAAGCTTGTTCTTCGTCACCCCGTGGCGGTCGAGCACCGGCTGGGCGGTGGCGGCGGCCTCGCGGTAGCTCGAGCGCGCATTCGGCGCGAGCTGTTGCAGTGCGGCGATCGAAAGCTGGACAGGCATGGCGGACTCCGGTTGCGCAAGGCCACCAGCCTATGCGGATCGTGCCCCGTCGTCGTCGGTCCGCGAGGGGAACGACGGGTCACGCCCGCGGCCGCGATCAGTAGCCCACGTTCAGCGTGTACGCCCCGTTGGCGCCGGTGCCGCCGGAGGCGTGCTGAACACGCACGATCCAGTTCAGGCCGAACGGGCTGTCGTTGCGCCGCTTGATCGCGTCGGTCTGGCCCATGCCTCGGCTGCTGCTGGCGAGCACGTTGCCCTGGGTGTCGAGCAACACGAGGTTGTTGTCGCTGCCGGCCACCGAACTCAGGGTGATGGTCACGGTGGTGCCCGCCGGCACCGCGATGCGGTAGTGGTCCTGGTCGCCGTTGACACCGGCGCTGCCGCTCACCTGCAGCGGGATCGCGCCCGTCGCCTGGGCCGTGGCCAGGGTGTCGTTGGGCTCGACCTCGTTGCCGGCATTGGGCACCGTGGCGTTGATGCGCAGGAACGACGCGGTCACCGGTCCCCAGGTGCCGGAGGCGTCCTGCGCGCGCACGTAGACAATGTGGGTGCCGGTGGCCAGGCCGTTGGTCTTGATGCTCGCGGCCAGCGCCTCGGTGCTGCTGTTGTAGCTGCCGTCGGCAGCCTGGATCGTGCGCGTGCGGGCCGCCGGGTCCCAGGGCGGCACGTCGATCGAATACTGCGCCGCGACGATGGCCTGCACGGGCTCGCTGCCGTTGCTGTTGTTGAAGCGGGCGTCGGTGGCCGATCCGGTCAGGTTCACCGGGATGCCGGCGAACACCCCGGCGCTGGCGGCGTTGTTGCTCAGCGCGAGGCCCGTCACTTCGGGTCCACCGGGCGTGATGTAGGGCGTGCGCACGACCTTGGCGGCGTAGATCAGCGCGTTCAGGTTCTGCGGCTTGATGGTGTTGTTGTAGGCCGTGCAGCTCTGGAAGAACGAGGTCCCGAGCTCGAAGGTGAAGGCCGCGACGCCGAGCTCACCGTAGCTGACGTTGTCGCTCGTACCGTCGGTCGGGTACAGGCCCACGCTCTGCGTCGGCGTGTAGTTGTTGAAGAACGCGAAGCGCCGGCCCAGCGTCTGCAGCGCCAGGCCATTGGGGGCCACGGTCTCGTCCTCGCCCCAGGGCCACAGCACGAGCTGGCTGTAGCTGTGGATGTCCAGGTGGATGCCGCTGGTGTCGGCCGGTGCGGCGTCCTGCCGGCCGGGGCCGCGGCGGTCCGGCCACAGGCTGCGCACATAGCTCTGGAGGGCCTGGATCTCGGGCTCGCTGCCGGCGCTGGGGCCGCGGAAGGTCAGGTCGCAGGCGTTGCCGCTGGAGCCCACGCCGCCGGTGCCGTTCCAGCCGAAGCTGAAGTTGCGATTCAGGTCGACGCCGCGGTTGTTGCTGTTGGTGCAGAAGTTGTTGTTGACGTTCTTGCGCCAGGACAGCCCGCCTTCGGCACGCTTGCGGCCGTCGGGGTTGGCGTGCAGCATCAGGTGGACCTCGTGGTGGTCCAGGATCCAGGTCGCGTCGGCAATCGTGCCGTGGCCATTGACCAGCCAGCGTGCGAACTCGAGCACCAGCGGTGCGGTCGTGTATTCGCGGGCGTGGATCGCGCTGTTGATGAACAGCTTGGGCTTGGCGACGCCGGCCACGTCGGTCGCGGCGTTGCCGAGCTTCAGCACGCGGATGTCGTAGCCACCGGCGCCCTGCGTCTTGAGCCAGGAGTCGCCAGCGTCGACCCAGCGCGCGAGCGTGGGCTTGGCGGCGATCAGGCCGTCGCCGGCAGCGAAGGTCTCCTCGACCGTCTCGTAACACGAGTAGCCCGGAATCGACAGCGGCTCGGGCGCGCCCAGGGCACGCCGGGCGGCCTCGATCTGCAACACCGTCAGCCGCTGGTTGCGCTGCTCGATGAACTCGGCCGCACGCTCGAAGCGGAAGCCGAAGCGGCGCAGGCGGTCCATCTCGCCGGCGTCCAGCTCCATCACCAGGAAGCCGCGCTCGTAGTCGCTTTCGAGCAGGTTGTTGTGGAAGCTGATCGCGGCCTTGCGCGCAGTGACGAGGTCGGGGAAAAACGCCTTCCAGATGTTGTCCTGGGACTTCTCGCGCTCGAGTTCCTCGTGCAGCGAACCCGAATCCAGCGCCGCTGCGTGGCGCGGGCCGTGGGCCTGGGCGGCCGTGAACGAGCCGAGCCCGATCGCGGCGGCCAGAGCCAGTGCGGAGCGGCGTTGCAGGGTGGACTTGGACATGGGCGACCTCGGCTTCTTGGGGTGCGCCGATCCTAGTGGCCGCCGCGCGGCGTCCTGCCCCGGGCGGGCCCCAGGGCAGGCCGCGAACGCGGGGGTTTCAGGCGCTGCGATTCAACCCCCCCCGGTTTGCGGGTGCTTGGTAAGCGGATATGTCGCAGCATCCGGTCATGTAACGCCTGTATACAAGCGCCCGGACCCAGCGGCCAGCCTCCATCACAGGCGGGCTTGCCAAGCCTGCAAGGACATGCAATGCACCTGAAGACCTTGTTCCCCCGGCGATTGCGCATCTCGACAGCGGCGGGCGCTGCGCTGGCGTTGCTGGTGACCGGTTGCAGCCACGCACAGCTGCCGACGAGCAGCACGCCCACAGGTGCGCTGTCGCGGCCGGGCACGCTGGCGCCGGTCGACCGTGCGGCGAACCTGCGCTTCCTGACCCAGGCCACGATGGGGCCCAGCGCCGCCGACGAGGCCGCGCTGGCCCCGCTCGGCCCGCAGCGGTGGATCGAAAAGCAGTTCCAGCTGCCGGCGCGGTCGCACCGCGCGCAGTGGGAGGCTGCCGACGCCGCGATCCGCGCCGCCGATCCGACGCGAAGAGGCGGTGTCAACGAGGTGCTCGACGCGTTCTGGACCCAGGCCTTGACCGGTCCCGACCAGCTGCGACTGCGGGTGGCGTTTGCGCTGTCGCAGATCTTCGTCGTCTCGGCCGTGGACAGCGCAGTGGCCAACGAGCCGCGGGCGTTGGCGGACTGGCTGGACATGCTGGGCGCCAACGCCTTCGGCAACTACCGCGACCTGCTGCAGGCGGTGGCGCTGCATCCGCAGATGGGGCGCTATCTCTCGCACTTGCGCAACCAGAAGGCCGACCCGGTGACGGGCCGCGTGCCGGACCAGAACTTCGCTCGGGAGTCGATGCAGCTGTTCTCCATCGGCCTCGTGGCGCTGAACCCCGACGGCACGCCCTCCGGAACGGCCGAGGCCTACGGCCCCGACGACGTGGCCGGACTGGCCAAGGTGTTCACCGGCTGGAGCTGGGCCTGCCCGGCGGCGCCCAGCAACAACTGCTTCAACAACGGCACGCCAGGCAATGGTGTGGCCGGCGATCCGGACCGTGCCTTCAAGCCCATGGTGCCGTACCCGCAGTTCCACAGCGCGGAGGAAAAGCGCTTCCTCGGCACCACGATCCCGGCGCAGAACCCGGCCGATCCGGTGACCAGCCTGCGCATCGCGCTCGACACGCTGGCGGCGCACCCCAACGTCGGCCCCTTCATCGGGCGCCAGCTGATCCAGCGCCTCGTCACCAGCAACCCGAGCCCGCAATACGTGGCCGCCGTGTCCCAGGCTTTTGCCAACAACGGCTCCGGCGTGCGGGGCGACCTCAAAGCCGTGATCCGTGCCGTGCTGCTGCACCCCGAGGCACGCCAGTTGGCTGCGCCCACCAGCACCGGCGGCAAGCTGCGCGAGCCGGTGCTCCGGCTGTCGGCCTTCCTGCGTGCCTACCCCCACACCAGCGACAGCGGACAGTGGAGGGTCGGCAACACCGACAACCCGGCCACGTCGCTGGCGCAGTCGCCCCTTCGCGCGCCCAGTGTCTTCAACTTCTACCGCCCGGGTTACGTGGCGCCGCTGTCGAACTCGGCCACGCGCGGCATGGTCGCGCCGGAGCTGCAGATCCTGGACGAAACCAGTGCCGCCGGCTGGATCAACGCCATGCGCGACAACCTGAACCGCGGCGTCGGGTCCACCGGCGCGGCGCTCAACCGGCGCGATCTCCAACGCAACTGGGCCGCAGAGATGGCGCTCGCCGACAAGCCCGGCGCCCTGGTGGCCAAGGTGACCGAGACCTTGCTCGCCGGCCAGGCCACGCCGGCCCTGAACAGCGAGATCACGGCTGCGGTGTCAGCCATCGTGGTGCCCGCCTTCAACGGCAGCAACCAGGCGGCGATCGACACCGCCTTGCGCAACCGGGTGTTCTCGACCCTGCTGCTGACGCTGGCCACACCCGACTTCATCGTGCATCGCTGACCCGAACCGAGGCCCACTCATGCACCCCCATCACGACCTTGCCCGGCGCCTGTTCCTGCAACGCGCCGCGACGCTTTCGGCGATCACCGGCGTCGGCGCGCCGCTGGCCCTGAATCTGAGCCTGCTCGGCAGCGCCGCCGCGCAGGACACATCGGGCTACCGCGCCCTGGTGTGCCTGTTCTACTTCGGCGGCAACGACGCGTTCAACACCGTGCTCGCCACCGACGCTGCGAGCTGGGATGCCTACGTCCGCACACGCACCCAGGCGCCCGACTCGATCGCGCTGCGACCACCGGGCACGGCGCCCGACCCGGCTGCCGCCGTGGCCTCGCCGTCGCGGCTGGGTGGCGTGCTGCCGATCACCCCACTGGCCGCGCAGGGCCGCAGCTACGCGCTGCATCCGCTGCTCGGCGACGTGAAGACGCTGTTCGATGCCCGCCGCTTGGCGATCGTGCCCAACGTCGGGCCCTTGCTGAGACCGACGACCAAGGCGCAGTACGCGCAGATCTCGCACCCCAAGCCGGCGCGGCTGTTTTCGCACAACGACCAGCAGAACACCTGGCAGGCGCTGGGCCCGGAAGGCAGCACACGTGGCTGGGGCGGCCGCATGGGCGACCTTCTGGCCAGCGCCAACACGCAGCCGGTGTTCACGGCCATTTCTGCCGGCAGCACGGCGGTCTGGCTGGCCGGCGACAACGTGCGCCAGTACCGTGTGACCGGCAATGGCGCCGTCACCCTGGGCCTGGACGGCAACGGCCGTGTCTTTGGATCCACCGCGGTCGGCAGCGCCTTGCAGCGTCTGGCCACCCGCAACGGCAGCGGTCATGCGCTGGAGCAGGACACGGGGGCCGTGGCGCGCCGTTCGATCGACGCCGAGCAGGCCTTGCGCAATGCGCTGCGCCCGGCCGGCGACCCGGCCTTTGGCACCCCGCCGGCCAGCGGCAGCTACAACCCCAACAACGATCCGCGTCTGCAGTACCCGAACCCGTTGACCGGGGCCATGGCCTTCAACTCGCTGGCCCAGCAGTTCCAGGTCGTGGCTCGCTTGATCGACGCCGGACGGCGCGGCGCGACCGGGGTGCAGCGCCAGGTGTTCTTCGTCAGCCTCGGCGGCTTCGACACCCACGATGCGCAGAACCGCAACCACGCCGACCTGATGGCGCGCGTGGGGCAGGCGCTGGCCTACTTCGACGCCACGGTTGCCGGCCTGGGAGCCGCGGGCCAGGTCACCACCTTCAGCGCCAGCGACTTCGGCCGGACCTTCACCAGCAACGGCGACGGCACCGACCACGGTTGGGGGGCTCACCACATCGTCAGCGGCGGCGCCGTGCGTGGGGGCGATCTGTACGGTCGCTTTCCGACCCTGGGGCCGAAAAACGCCAACAACAACAACTTCGACAGCAGCCCGGACCAGCTCGGCAACGGCTCGCTGCTGCCCGAGGTGGCGGTGGACCAGCTGGGCTACACGCTGGGCCAGTGGCTCGGGCTTTCGCCGGCGGCGTTGCTGGACATCTTCCCGAACCTGTCGCAGTTCGACGCCGCCCGGCGCAACCTCGGCTTCATGGCCTGAGGCTGCCCGGCGCGGCGTGACGCGGGCTCAGCGCGACGCGACCATCGGCATCGCCGCGCGCTGGCCGGCCAGGCGGATCGACTCCAGCTGGGCGTCGGTCGGGATGACGTATTGATCGCCACCGCCAACCAGTCCCAGGCGGCGGGCCTCGGCGAGTTCGGCACGCACCTGGGCGCGGCTGAGCTGGCTCATGCCCATCGTGACTTCGGCGACCAGGCTGCGCTCGCCGTCGCTGATCAGGCCCTGCTTGCGGGCCTCGATCGCGGCGCGTTGCACATCGGCGCGGCTGACGCTGCTGGTGATGACTTGCGGGTAGTCGTAGGTGGCTTCACCGGAAGCGAAGGCGGGGGTGGCGAACGCGGCGGCGATGGCGGTGGCGGCGATGACGGCAGTGAACAGGTTGCGAGCAAACATGATGGGCTTCCTTTCGGGGGGCAGTTGGAGGGATCGTTTCCGCCGCGCCGTCCGAGGGGCTCGGTCCGTGCTGCGGATGAGCTTCAGTCGGGGGACCTGGCCGCTCCTTACGCGACAACTCGAAAAATGACGCGTGTAACGTTCCGGGGTGCTGCACCGACACAGCGCTCTGGCCCTTCCGTTGCTCGACCCGCCCTCCACATGAACCTCGACCAGGAACTCGCCCAGCTGCATCCGCTGCTGCTGAGGTTTGCCAAGGCGCAGCTGCGCCACGACAGCATGGCCGAAGATGTGGTCTCCGAGACCTTGCTCGCCCTGCTGGAAAAGCCCGAAGGCTTCGAAGGCCGGAGCTCGCTGCGGACCTACGCCACGGGCATCCTGAAGTTCAAGATCGTCGACGTGCTGAGGGCCCGCGGCCGCGAGGTGCACATCGAGCCGATGGACGAGCAGTCGATGGACGACGCGCTGGATGCACTGTTCGCTGCCGACGGCCACTGGCGCGAGCCGCCGCCGGCCTGGCAGCAGCCCGAGCGGGCGCTCGAGCAGAGTCAGTTCTTTGTCGTGCTGCAGGGCTGCGTCGACAAGCTGCCGGCCAAGCTGGGCCGCATCTTCATGATGCGCGAGTGGCTGGAGATGGAGACCGAGACCATCTCCAGCGAGCTCGACATCACGGCCAACCACTGCGGCGTGATGCTCTACCGCGCCCGCATGGGCCTGCGCGAGTGCCTGGACCTGAACTGGTTTGCCGGGGCGTCCAAGTGAGCGGCCCCAAGATCAGCCTCAGCTGCCAGGAGGTGTCGCGCCTGCTCAGCGACCGTCAGGACGAAACGCTGCCTGCGGCGGACCGTGCCCGGCTGCGACTTCACCTGGTGATGTGCGGCGCCTGTCGCAACGTCCAGGAGCAGATGGACTTCATGCGCCGCGCGATGCAGCAGCTCGGAAAGGAAAGCGACGGCGGCCCATAGCCGGGGCGGTGCTCAGCGCGCCAGCGTCACCGCGAGCTGCACCGGCATGGCACCCTTGTTGCGCCACATCCAGCAGTGGTCTTCAGGCGTGCGGACGACGAGGGTGTCGGCGCCGACGCTGATCTGGTCCTGCCGGGCGGAATACACCACGTCCTTGCCGACGTGGTGGTGGATGTTGAAGTCCAGCGGCGCCGAGGCCTCGTAGCGCCAGCGCACGGCCTGGCCGCCGGCGAGCTTGCCGCACAACTCGACGAAGCTGCCCGCGGCGACGGGTGCCCGGTGTTCGAAGCGTCCGTCGGCCGACCAGACGATCTCGACGATGCGCGGGTTGGAGGCGGCAGCGCCCGCCAGGCTCAGGCCAATGGCGAAGGCGAAGGCGAAGGCGAAGGCGACGGGCGTGAATCGGGTCATCGGCGGTTGTGGTCGTGCGAACGACCCCACCATAACCCGCATCGGGCCGCCCGCCGACGTGGGCGGCCAGGGGTCGGTCAGAAGGTGACGATCTGCCGGCCTTCGTCGAGCAGCGTGCGCAGGCTGGCATGGCCGCGGTCGTCGCCGAGCAGTTCCAGCCCGGCAGCCTGCACCGTGTCGAGGACGCCGTAGCTCTTGGCGCAGTAGCGGCAGACACCGCGGATCTGCGCGCGAACGTTCTCGAACAGGCTGTGCATGCGGTGCTGCGGCTCGGCCAGTGCGGCCGCAGTCGCGCTGCCGCCACCGTCGAAGACGATGCTCACGTCGTCTCCGGCGCGGTGCAGTTCCTGGGCAAACATCAGGGCGCGGTAGACGGCAGAGTTGCCGCTGCCTTCCAGTGCGCTGTAGATGACGATGGCGACTTTGTGCATGGTGGGGTCCCGGTTTCAGGCGGCGACGGCCGCTCCTCGGCTTCAGTCGGGCGAGCGTTGCCATCCTTACGGTACCCCGCACAAACCCGGACTTGAAAACAGGTCCCTTGTTTGTCGCCCGGCCTGTCCCAGATCGCAGGGACCATGAACATCCACTGGAAGCGGCCGCTGTTCTACGTCGTGCTGCCGATCCTGGTGTTCCTTGCGTTCGTGGGCTTTCCGCCGCCATTTGCGCCAGGGCGACCGACCCGGCCGGCGCAGGAACAGTCCGAGCCCGCCGAGAAGGACGAGCAGCGATAGCCGCGGTGGGCGCGCGCCTCAGGCCTCGGGGCCGCGCACTCGCCAGCCCCCCATCGCGGCCACCTCGGCGGCCAGGGCCTGGATCTGTTCCAGTGTGGCGCCGCGTGGCAGCGGCAGGTCCAGATCGTGGAACGGCTGTGGCCGGCGCAGCAGCAGCCGGAATTCGGTCTCGTGCCAGCGGCGCACGGTGTTGAAGGTGGTGCCGGGGGCGCCGGTCACCTCGTGCCTTTCGGTCGTGCGGCGGACCACGGCGACGGCCTCGAAGTTGTCCAGCGGCGACGACTTGCCCGTCGCCCAGCGGAACCAGCCGGTGCGCTCGTGCACCTGGCGCGCCGTGCCATCGATGACCACCTCGGTCCACATCGGCAGGAACACCAGGCCGCCCAGGCCCAGCGCCCACAAGGCCAGCAACAGCAGACTGTCGGCGCCGGGCTCGGCCTCGGTCTTGCCGACGTAGCGCAGCAGCAGCCAGACCCCGAACAGGAACAGCGCAACCTGCCACGGGCGAAGCAGTGGGGGTCTGCTGAACACGCTTCGGCGGCCCGTCTGGACGGGTGCTTCAGGGCCTGATCTGCTGTGGGTCATGGGCCTGGGTCCTGGGTCCTGCGCCAAGGGCGCCATGGTGCAAGTGTGCTCGCTGCAGGGGTGTTGAGGCCGATGTGGCGGCAGTCTTGTCGCTGTCCTCCCCCGCTCGCGCCGATCGCGCCAGGCGCTAACCTCGCGGCCTTGCGCGGGCCCACCGAAGCTTGCGCGTCACTGTCACGCCGACTTCGATGCCGAACCTCCGATTCCCCGTGGCCACCACCCTGGCCGTCATCGTCAGCCTGGTCGCCGGTTGCGCCACTGGCCCGATGCCGGTGCCAGTGCAAACGCCAGTGCCAAGCCCGGCACCAAACCCGGCACCAAACATGGTGCCAAACCCGGCCCCCGCCGCAACACCCGGCACGCCACCCGCCCGGCCTTCGGCGCCCCCAGGTTCCCCCGCGCCGTTTGCCGAGGTCACGCGCGACGCCAAGCGGGCGGACGGCTTCCTGCCGGTCTGGACCCGCGACGACAAGACCTGGATCGAAGTGCCGGCAACGATGCTGGAGCAGCCCTTCTTCCTCGGCTCGTCGCTGTCGGGCGGACTGGGCGAGCGCTTCTTCTTCACCGGCCTGACCGGGCGCGAGCATGTCGTCGCGCTGCGCCGCGTCGGCAACAGCGTCCAGCTGGTGGCGGTCAACCAGGCGATGCGGGCCCCGGCCGGGACGCCGCTGGCGCGGGCGGTTTCGGAGAGCTTCTCGGACAGCCTGCTGGGCGTGGCCCCGCTGGCCGCGGCGCCCCACCCGCAGAGCAAGGCCCTGCTGGTCGACGCCCTGGCGCTGCTGGGCGGCGACATCTGGGGCGCGCAGACGACGCTGGAGACGTCGTTCCGCATGCCGTATGCGCTAGACCGCGCCAACAGCAGCATCGAGCGCGTGCGCAACCTCGCCACCGGGTTGGCGGTGACGCTCAGGCAGCACTACGCGGTGCCCAAGCTGCCGGCGCCTCCGGTGCTGGCCCCCGGGGCCCCACCGCCCAATCCGGCGGCATTGCCCAGTCCGCCGACCTCGCTGCCCGACGCGCGCAGCCTGTTCCTGGGCCTGACCCTGAGCCTCGCGCCGCTGCCCGCGGAACCGATGAAGACCCGCCGTGCAGACCCGCGGGTGGGCTACTTCACGTCGTCGTTCACGAACTTCGGCGACGACAAGCAAGAGGGCATGCGGACCCACCTGATCGAGCGCTGGCGGCTCGAGAAGAAGGACCCGTCTGCGGCGGTCTCCGAGCCCAAGGTGCCGATCCGCGTCGTGCTGGACCGCAACATCCCCGACAAGTGGCGGGCCCCGCTGCGCGAGGCGGCGCTGGAGTGGAACAAGGCCTTCGAGCGCGCGGGCTTCCGCAACGCGCTGGCCATCGAGCAGCAGCCGGCCGATGCCGACTGGTCGACGCTGGAGGGCACGCGGCTGCTGGCGGTGCGCTGGTTTGCCCAGCAGGGCCCGGGCTCGACGGCCGTCGGCCCGAGCCAGGCCGACCCGCGCACCGGCGAGATCCTGCGCGGCGCGGCCATCATCGACGAGAACCGGGTGCGGGTCTTCCGCGCCCGCGCCACCGACGGCGTGCCACGCTGGGCCGACGGCGTGACGGCCGTGCCGGCCACGCCGATGGACTTCGCGCAGCGGCTGATGCAGTGCGACCACGCCGAGGTGACGATGGACGAGGCGCGATTCGGCTTCGATCTGCTGGTCGAACGGGGCCTGCTCGACCCCGACAGCCCTGAAGCCGATCGCTACATCGCCGATGCACTGAAGAACGTCACGATGCACGAGATCGGCCACGTGCTGGGCCTGCGCCACAACTTCCGCGCGTCGATGGCGATGACACCGGCGCAGCTGCGCGACCGCAGCTTCACGCAGGCCAACGGCTTGTCGGCGTCGGTCATGGAATACAACGCCCAGAACCTGCCGCTGGCCGGCGAGCCGGCGGGCGACTACAACATGACCACGCTGGGCGCCTACGACTACTGGGCGATCGAGTGGGGCTACCGCGAGTTCCCCGATGCCGCGACCGAGGCCCGCGAGCTCAAGGCCATCGTCGAACGTGCGGAACGCGATCCGGCGCTGGCCTACAGCACCGACGAGGACCTGGGCAACAACGACCCGCGTGTCGTCCAGCGCGACCTGGGCAACGACCCGCTGGCGTTTGCGCAGCGACAGGTCAAGCTGTCGCGCGAACTGCTTGATCGCATCACGTCGCGCCCACTGGCCACCGGCGAGGACCTGACCGGGTACCGCCGCGCCGTGACGCGGGTGCTGTCGACGCTGGGCACCAGCCTGCCGATGGCCGCCAGGTACGTCGGCGGCGTGCACACCGAGCGCGCGCTGATGGGGATCGACCGGCCGCTGCTGGTGCCGGTGCCGGCGGCGCAGCAGCGCGCTGCGCTCGACCTGCTGGTGGCCGAGCTGTTTGCGAGCGCGGCCTTCAGGTTCGACCCGCGGGTCATGAGCCGTCTGGGCGTCGACCAGCACGAGCGCCTCGGTCCCAACCGCCCCGCCGGAGTCGACTTCAGCCTGCCGACGGCGGTGCTGACGCTGCAGCGCGGCGCGCTCGATGCGCTGATGTCCGAAAGCCTGGCCGGCCGCCTGGCCGACGCCGAGAGCAAGGTGACCGACCCGCGCCAGCTGCTCAGCTACGCCGAGGTGCAGGAGCGGCTGAGCAACGCCGTGTGGTCCGAGCTGGCGGCCGATTCGCTGGGGAAGGGCGAGATCGACAGCCTGCGCCGCAACCTGCAGCGCGAGCATGTTCGCCGCCTGGCCGCCGGCCTGGTCCGGCCAGCCTCGACCACGGCGGCCGATGTGCGGGCCGTCTACCGGCAGGCCAGCCTGGCGTTGCAGGCGCGCCTGAGTGCGGCTGTCAACGCAAAGCGGGGGTCGAGCCTGATCCGTGCCCATCTCGAAGAAAGCCTGGCCACGCTGGCCGAAGCGCTGAAGGCGCCGCTGGTCAAGCAGGGCGTGTGAGGTTTGCCATGTCCCTGCCCAGCGCCGAAGACGTCCATGCCCTGCTGAACGCACATCGCTCGATCCGAAGCTTCCGGGACCAGCCGATCGACGACGCTCTGATCGACCGCGTGCTGGTCGACGCGCTGCACGGCTCGTCGTCCAGCGGCAACTTGAACCTGGTGTCCGTGATCAAGACCCGCGACCGCGAGCGCAAGTCGCGCTTGTGCGAGCTGCACTTCGGCCAGCCCATGGTCGAGCAGGCGCCGCTGGTGCTGACCTTCTGCGCCGATTCGTACCGCACGCGGCTGTGGCTCGCGCAACGCGGGGCACGGCTGGGATTCGCCGATCTGCTGAGCTGGCACGTCGCGTCGTTCGATGCGCTGATCCTGGCGCAAAGCGCGGCACTGGCCTTCGAGTCCCACGGCCTGGGCATCTGCTACATGGGCACGACGCTGCACTCGATGCGCGAGATCGCGGACTTTCTCGAGTGCCCCACGAACTGCCTGCCCGCCACCAGCATGGTCGTGGGCTGGCCCGCCGAAGCCCCGCCCCAGCGCGACCGCTTGCCCGGGAAGGCCTGGATCCACGACGAGCGTTACTGCAGGCCGACGCCGGCCGACATCGACGCCCACTTTGGCGAGCGCGAGGTCCGCGGCTGGGAGCGCTACCGAGCCCTCAAGCCCGAGATGGTCGAGCGCATGGCCGAACACGGCATCGAGTCGCTGGCCCAGTTCTACACGAGCAAGATCAAGTACGACCCGGATCTCTTCGCCCAGGACTCCGCACGCCTGGAAGCGCTGTTCCGCGAGCGCGGCTTCCTGGTCTGAGGCCGGCGTTCCGGGGCGCGACCGGGCCCGGCACGCGAATTGCCCCGGTTTGCCGCGCTTGATCGGCCCACTGGCCCTGGCCCGTCGGGGCGACGATGCGCAGCGTGAACACCGTCTCTCATCCGGCAACGCTGCGGGTCCTGCCCGGGCAGTTGCTCGTGATCTTCATCGTCACGCTGCAACAGGCGGGGTCGGTGCTGGCGCTGCCCCCGTCGCGGTTTCTCGAGGGCCTGAAGGCCGCCTGTGCGCTGCTGAGCTTCCAGGAGCTGCTGCGCGACGACGAGCGGCTCGACGAACTGCTGCCCTGGGCCGGAAACGTCTGAGCGCGCAGCGTCTGATGACGGCGCATGGCACGTGCAGAGCTGGCGCGATGTCATGCGGCGTCATGATCTGCAATCTGCGCGCATCGCTGGCGGTGCCGGCGGCGGCTTCAATGGCGGCATCGACCCCGTGTCTGCCTGAACCGCCACTGCATGAATGCGCCCGACCCTTCCGCCCGCCGCCGCCTCGTCCTGGGTGGACTTGCCTTGCCCTTGCTGGCCGCCTGCGGCGGGGGTGACGATGACGACAAGGGCACCACGGTCCTGCGCACGCTGAACCTCACCAGCGACCTGCCCAGTCTCGAGCTCGACGTCGAGGACGTGCGCCGCTTTCAAGGCGTGGCGGTCGATGCCATCAGCGCTGCCCAGAGCTTCGAGGCCGAGACCTACACGCTGAAGGTGCGCCGCAGCGGCAGCGAGACCGCGCTGTACTCCGCCGACCATCAGCTGAGCAAGGACACGGCCTACACCGCCGTGATCTGGGGCCGCGAAAGCAGCCTGCGGCTGGCGACACTGCCCGAAAGCGAGAGCATCGACGACGTCAGCAGCGGAAACGCCCGCGTGCGCTTCTACAACGCGACCGTCGACTCCGGCGCGCTCGACATCTACGTCGGCAACGCCAGCACCGCGCTGGACGAGGCCACGCCCACGCAAGGGGCGCTGACACCCGGCGGTCTGAGCAGCTGGCGCGACGTGACGGCCGGCACCTGGCGCCTGCGCGTGACCGGCAATGCCGACACCGGCGACCTGCGGCTCGACATCCCCGAGGTTCGCCTCGGGGACCGGACCCACGTCACCGTGATCCTGACCGCCGGCCCTGGGGGTGTGCTGGTGCATGGCGTGACGCTGGTTCAGCAAGGCGCGCTGACGGTCAGCAAGAACAGCAAGGCCCGCGTGCGTGTCGTCGCCGGGGTTGAAGGCCAAGGGGCCGTCGGCGTGAGCTTCGGCGGCCAGACCATTGCCGGCAGCCTGCGCAGCCCCAGCGTCGGCCCTTATGCCCTGGTCGACACCGGCCAGCAGAGCCTGGCGATGCGGGTCGGGGGCGCCGAGGTGCTGCGGCGCACCGAGAGCCTGCTGCCCGGGGGCGACTACACCCTGCTGGCCTACGGTGGCGGCGCCAGCGCACCGCGCATGGCCGTGATCGCCGACGACAACCGACTGCCGAGCAACACCGGCACGCGCTGCAAGATCCGGCTCGTCCACGGTGCCGAGGCGCAAGGCAGTGCAACGCTGGCGCTGGACTACGCGGTCAGCGCCAGCGACGTCCCGCTGGGCCAGGCGTCGGTGTTTTCGAGCGTGCTGGCGGCCAACAGCGTGCGGGTGGACGTCACCAGCGCCAACGCCAGCCAGGAGCTGTACACCGCCACCGAGGTCAAGCTGACGGCGGGCGGCGTCTACACCGTGTTCCTGCTCGGCGGCAACAGCACGCCGGCAGGTGTGGTCCGGCGCGACCGCTGAGGGCCGAGCGTGAACGAGACCTTGCCGACGCGTCGTCGCATCTGGCCCTGGTTGCTGCTGGCCGCCCTGGTGCTGACGGCAGGCGTGCTGACGCTGCTGTGGCGGGCCCAGGCCGAGCGCCGCACGCCGACGGCCGACCACTACATCGTGCAGGTGGTGGACAGCGGGCCGCTCAGGCGGACGATCAACGCCACCGGGCCCCTGAACCCGGTCAACCTCGTGCAGGTCGGCACGCAGGTCTCGGGCACGATCCGGGCGCTGCACGCCGACTACAACTCGCCGGTGCGCGCCGGCCAGTTGCTGGCTGAACTGGACACCACGGCGCTGGACGCGGACCTCGCCCAGGCCCAGGCCCAGGTGCGGGGCGCCGAATCGGCCCTGGCCGCAGCCCGGCTTCGCCTGGCGCGCAGCGAGGACCTGGTGCGCCAGGGCTTCGTGTCCGCGGCCGACAGCGACGACAAGCGCGCTGCCGTCGAGTCCGCCGACGCGACGCTGGCGCAGACCCGTGCGGCCGCGGCGCGCGCGGCCAACAACCGCCGCAATGCCGAGATCCGCAGCCCGGTGGGCGGCACCGTCGTCGCGCGTGAGGTCGCGGTCGGCCAGACCGTCGCCGCGAGCCTGCAGACGCCGGTGCTGTTCCGCATCGCGCAGGACCTGCGCGACGTGCAGGTCGAGATGAACGTCAGCGAGGCCGACGTCGGCCTGATGCGTGAGGGCCAGACCGTGCGCTTCAGTGTCGATGCCTTTCCCGAGCGCAGCTTCGAAGGCCGCGTGCACCAGGTGCGCAACAACCAGCAGACGATCCAGAACGTCGTCACCTACACCGTGATCGTGCGCGCCCGCAACGAGGAGCTGCTGCTGCGTCCGGGCATGACCTGCTACGTGTCCATCGTCGTCGCCGAGCGGCCGCAGGTGCTTCGCCTGCCCAACGCCGCCCTGCGCTACGCCCCAACGGGTCAAGCCGCCACCGACGCCGGGCGCGGCGCACAACGCACCGTGTGGCGGCTCGATCCGCAGGGCCGCCCGCAGCCGGTGGAAGTGAAACTGGGCATTGCCGACGGCCGGCACACCGAGCTGCTGGGCGACACGCTGCGCGCGGGTGACGCGCTGGTGGTGGGTGAACGCGGCGGTGCCGGCTTTGCCGGCCCGCGGATCTTCTGAGGCCCGGCCCATGACCGAGCCCTTGATCGAGTGCCGCGGCGTGAACCGCAGCTTCGATGCCGGCGGCCAGCCATTCCACGCCCTGCGCGAGGTGGATCTGCGCATCGACCGCGGAGAGCTGGTGGCCATCGTTGGTGCCTCGGGCTCGGGCAAGTCGACGTTGCTGAACATCGTCGGCGCGCTCGACACGCCCGACACCGGCGAGGTGCGCATCGCCGGCGAATCGCTGGCCACACTGTCCGAGCCCGAGCGGGCGGCGCTGCGCAACCAGCGCATCGGCTTCGTGTTCCAGCAGTTCAACCTGCTGCCCCGGCACGACGCGCTGGCCAACGTCGCGCTGCCGCTGGTCTATGCCGGCTGGCCCATGGCCCGGCGGCGCGAACGCGCGATGGCGCTGCTGGAGCAGTTCGGCCTGGCCGCCCACGTCCACAAGCGGCCGACCCAGATGAGCGGCGGCCAGCAGCAGCGGGTGGCGATCGCGCGCGCGCTGGCGCTGGACCCGCCGCTGATCCTGGCCGACGAGCCCACGGGCGCACTGGACTCGCGCACCAGCGCCGAGGTGATGCAGATCCTGCACCGTGCGCACCGCGAGCAGGGCCGGACCGTGGTCATCGTGACCCACGACGGCGGAATCGCCGCGGGCTGCGAGCGCACGGTGCGGTTTGCCGACGGCCAGATCGTCGCCGACGGGCGGCGGGCGGCGGCATGACGCGCGTGCAGCCGCTGGCCTGGGCCTCGCTGGTGCAGGAGGCGGTGTTCGCCCTGCGCGCCAACCGGCTGCGCTCGGCGCTGACGCTGCTGGGCGTTGTGATCGGAGTGGCCTCGGTGATCCTGATGCTGGCCATCGGCGAAGGCTCGCGAAAGCGGGTCGCCGACACGATCTCGTCGCTCGGCACCAATCAGCTCGTCGTGCTGTCCGGAGCCGCCAACAGCGGCGGCTTCCGCGGCGGCAGCGGCAGCCTGCCGAACCTGACCCTGGACGACATCGCGGCGATGACCGAGCTCGCGAGCGTCGCCGCCGTGGCCCCGGTGGCCAGCACGCCGGTCCAGGCGGTGGCCGGCGCCCGCAACAAGTCCACCACGGCCACCGGCACGAACCTGGCGTACTTCGACATCAACTTCTGGCAGCTTGCGGCCGGCCGCCGCTTCAACGTCGCCGAGGAGCGCACGGCGGCCAGCGTGGCCGTGATCGGCGCCACGGTCGCCCGGGAGCTGTTCCCGGACGACCCGGCACCGATCGGCCAGACGCTGCGCATCCAGCGCCAGACCTTCGTGGTCATCGGTGTGCTCCGGGCCAAGGGCCAGGGCTTCGGCGGCGTGGACCAGGACGACACCATCCTGCTGCCGCTGGCGACCCTGCAGCGCCGTCTGGCGGGAAATGCCTTCGCCGGCACGGTGGCGATGGCGATGGTCGAGTCGCGTCATCCCGAGCAGAAGGGCGTGACGCAGGAAGAACTGACCCGGCTGCTCCGCCAGCGCCACCGCATCGCGCCTGACGCGGAAGACGACTTCTCGGTGCGCGACGTCAGCGCGCTGGCCGAGACGCTGAAGACGACCTCGCAGATCCTGTCGCTGCTGCTCGGGGCCATCGCCTTCATCTCGCTGCTCGTGGGCGGCATCGGGATCATGAACATCATGCTCGTCAGCGTGTCCGAACGCACGCGTGAGATCGGCGTGCGCATGGCCCTCGGCGCGCGCCGCGCCAGCATCCTGGCGCAGTTCCTCGTCGAGGCGGTGCTGCTGACGGTGGCCGGCGCGCTGATCGGCCTGGCGCTGGGTTTCGGCCTGGGCTGGCTGATTGCCCTGTCCGGGGTGCTGAGCCCGGTCTACTCGACCGCGTCGGTGATGCTGGCCCTGGGCGTTTCGGTGTGGGTCGGCCTGGCCTGCGGGCTCTGGCCGGCCCGGCGGGCCTCGCAGTTGCGGCCGGTGGAGGCACTGCGACAACAATGAACAGACCGGATTTCCTGGCGATGAGCGACAAGCCCTACCACCTGTTCGTCGTTGAAGACGACACCGCGCTGCGCGACATGCTCGCGGCCTACCTCGAAAGGCAGGGTCTCGCGGTGACCGCGATGGCCAGCGCCGAGGAACTGCTGCGCCGCATCCACCGGTTGCGGCCGGACCTGGTGATCCTGGACGTCGGCTTGCCGAAGATGAGCGGCCTGCAGGCCTGCCAGCAGTTGCGTGCCGAGGGCGACCGGGTGCCCATCATCCTGCTCACCGCCCGCACCGAGGAGATCGACCGCGTGCTCGGCCTGGAGATGGGCGCCGACGACTACCTGGGCAAGCCGTTCTCGGCCCGCGAGCTGCTCGCGCGCGTGCGGGCCGTGCTGCGCCGCGCGGGCGGCGCGCCGGGCACGCCGGTGGGCCACGCGGTGCCGGTGCGCATCGGCGAGTTCCGCTTCATTGCCGCGTCGCGCAGCCTGCACCGCGGCGACGACGCGGTGCGTGTGCTGAGCAGCATCGAATACGCGCTGCTCGCCGAACTGGTGCTGAACCCGGGTGTCGCGATCTCGCGCGAGCGGCTGCTTGCGGCGTCGCACGGCCGTGGCGAAACCCTGCTGCTGCGGACCGTGGACACCGCGATCATGCGGCTGCGTCGCCTTGTCGAGCCCGACCCGGCCGAGCCGCGCTACCTGCAGACCGTGCGTGGCCACGGCTACATGTTCGTGCCCCATGTCGAGGCCCGCGGGTGATGCGGGCGTCGCGGTTCGCGCGAGTCCTGCCGCGTTCGCTGGTCGGCCGCTTCACGCTGCTGGTGGCGGCCGTCGGCGTGCTGTCGCTGGCGCTGCACATGGGCGTCATGGCCCTGTGGATGCAGTCGCTTTCGGGCGACATGACCCGTGCCGTGGCCGGGCGCGTGATGCTGGCGCGACAGATGCTCGAACGCGAACCGGTGGCCGGGCGCGACGCGCTGGCCGCAGCGTTGGTGCAGCCGCATTTCGCGCTGCAACGACGGACCGAGCCCGCCGACGAAGGCCGGCGCCATCTGCCACCGCCGATGCAGACGACGTTCGACGCGCTGCGCGAACTCGTCGGGCCGGACGTTCGCGTCTCGTTGCCGGCCGAGTCGATCAGCCTCGGCCGTCCCGGCGAGGGCGGCATCCTGCGCTTCGACTTCCTGCTGTCCAACGGCGAACCCTGGCGCGCCGCGACCCGGCTGGAGCCGCCCGTCGCCGCGCTGCTGGGCACCGGCCTTGGCTGGTTGTTGCTGGTCGCGCTGGCGGTGTTTGCCGCGTTGGCGCTGGGCGCTCGCTTCATCGCCCGGCCGCTGGCGCAGCTGGCGGCGCGGCTCGAGGCCCAGGGCGCCACCTTGCAGGCGCTGCCGCCACCGCGTGGGGGTGCCAGCGAGCTGCACACGCTGACGCAGTCGTTCAACCGCCTGGTCGCAGCCGTGCACCGGGCGGAGGGCGACCGCCAGCACCTGCTGGCCGGGGTGAGCCACGACCTGCGGACGCCTTTGGCGCGGCTGCGGCTTCGCATCGAGACCCAGCTCGACGATTCGCAGCATCAACCGCTGTCCAATGCCTTGCTGGCCGATGTCGACGCCATCGAACGCATCGTCGCTCAGTTCCTGGCCTATGTGCAGGGGGAGTCCGGCGCCGCGGCGCTGGGTGCGCCCGACGTCGTGACCGAGCTGCTGCTTCAGGCCGTGGGCGCGCGTGTCGAGCAGGGGTTCGACGTGCGGGTCGGCGAGATCGACCCCCCGGTCCAGGCTTGCTTGCTGCCGGATCTGGCGGTGCAGCGGGTGCTCGGCAACCTGATCGACAACGCACTGGCGCACGGCCGCGCGCCGGTGGTCGTGGGCCTGCGGCAACAGCAAGCCGCGACCGGACTCGAAGGTGTGCTGTCGGTTGCCGATACCGGCGCTGGCATGACGGCCGATGAGTTCGAGCGTGCGCGCCTGCCCTTCGTGCGGCTGGCGCCTGAAGCGGCGGCCCACGGCCATTGCGGCCTGGGCCTGGCCATCGTGGCGCAGATCGCACGCCAGCTCGGTGGGCGCCTCGAGTGCCGACCTCCCGGTGGCGGGACGCCGCCGGGTTTTGCCATCGAGTTCGTCTGGCCGCTGCCGGGAGCGGGCAGGCCGCCAGCGGCCGCGGACGAGGAACGCCGTTGACGCATGCCTCTGTGACGCGGATCGAGCCAGGGCGGCCGGCTCGGGGGCTCAGGCCAGCAGCGACAGGCGTTGCCCGCTGGGGTCGTCGCTGGCGGCGTCGGACGTCCTGGCCTCGTGCTGGCCGTAGCTCGACTGCAGCGCGTCCAGCATCACCTTCAGCGCGTCTTGCTGCGCGCTCTGGGCGGTGCTGCCAGCGCCTGAAGCTCCGCTGCTGGCGCCCATGCCGCCAAAGCTGGCGAGCGTGCCGCCATGGCCTTCCATCAGGGCCTTCAAGCCCTGTTCGAGCTCGGACTGCGCAAGCTCGCCATTGCCGTCGCTGTCGAGCTTGGCAAAGGCCTCGGCCTGCTGGGCCTCGCTGACCTTGCCGGCGCCGGCCTGACCCATCGGGCCCTGGCTCATCAGGGTCGTGAACTCGCTGCGGTCCAAGCCGCCCGAGGCATTGCCGTCGGCGCGCTCGAACATCCGCGCCTTCATCTGCTGCATCTGTTCCATGTTGGGCATGCGGCCCATGCCGCCCATGCCCCCTGCACCGCTTCCGATTCCTGAAATCACGTCGATCTCCTGGTGAACAGGAGCTTCGGCAACGCCCCATGCGCTGCCAGGGCTCCTGGGGCGGCATGCTCCCGCCGCAGCGCCGCGTGCAGCGGGTCGAACAATGGTGGGTTCGAGGCGACCGTGGCGTCGGATGACGGCGATGTCATCGAATCGCCGACCCGAGACACGTCAGGTTCAGCCCTCGGCCAGCATCCAGCGCGCCGCCTTCTCCGCGATCATCAGCGTGGGGCTGTTGGTGTTGCCGCTGGTGATGGTCGGCATGACGCTGGCGTCGACGACACGCAGTCCGGCGACGCCGTGCACCCGCAGCCGGGCGTCGACCACCGCCTGCAGATCGTCGGCGCGGCCCATCCTGGCGGTGCCGACGGGGTGGAAGATCGTGGTCGCGATGTCGCCGGCCAGTCGCGCGAGTTCGTCGTCGCTGCGGTACTGCACGCCGGGCTTGAACTCCTCCGGCGCGAAACGCGCGAGCGCCGGCTGGGCCACGATGCGGCGCGTCAGGCGCAGCGAGTCGGCCGCGACCTGCCGGTCTGCGGGCGTGCTCAGGTAGTGGGGCGCGATCGCCGGCGCGTCCTCGAAGCGCGGGCTGCGGATGTGCACCGTGCCGCGGCTCGTGGGGTTGAGGTTGCATACGCTGGCGGTGAAGGCCGGGAAGTCGTGCAAGGGCTGGCCGAACGCCGGCAGGCTCAGCGGCTGGACATGGAACTGCAGGTTGGCGTGTTCGCGCCGGGTGTCGCTCCTGGCAAACGCGCCGAGCTGCGACGGCGCCATGCTCATCGGTCCGCTGCGATTGAAGGCGTACTCGAGCGCGATCGCGGCCTTGCCGAGCAGCGAGTTGGCCAGGGTGTTGAGCGTTCGTGCACCCTGGACCTTGAAGACGGCTCGGATCTGCAGGTGATCCTGAAGGTTGGCGCCGACGCCGGGCAGGTCGGCCTGCACCGCGATGCCCTGTGACCGCAGCAGCGCGGCCGGCCCCAGGCCCGACAGTTGCAGCAGCTGCGGTGTGCCGATCGCGCCCGCACACAGGGCCAGCTCGCGCCGCGCGCCAACGGCGATGCGCTCGCCGCCGCGCACCACCTCGACCCCGGTGCAGCGCAAGGCACCTGTGGCATCGCGTTCCAGGACCAGGCGGCTGGCCCGCGCGTGGGTCCAGACCACGAGGTTGGGCCGCTGCCGGGCGACCGGGCGCAGGAACGCCTTGCTCGTGTTCCAGCGCCAGCCGCGTTTCTGGTTGACCTCGAAGTAGCCGACGCCCTCGTTGTTGCCGCGGTTGAAGTCCTGGCTGGCCGGCAGCCCGGCCTGCTGGGCCGCCTGTGCAAAGGCGTCCAGGATCTCCCAGCGCAGGCGCTGCTTCTCGACCCGCCACTCGCCGCCCGCGCCGTGCCACAGCGCGGCGTCGCGGTCGGCCGACCCGCCGTCCAGCGCGTGGTGGCTCTCGTGCACCATGAAGTCCGGCAGCACCTTGGACCAGCGCCAGTCGTCGCTGCCGGTCGCATCGGCCCAGTCGTCGTAGTCCCGCGCCTGGCCGCGCATGTAGATCATCCCGTTGATGCTGGAACAGCCGCCCAGCACCTTGCCGCGTGGGTAGATCAGCGCGCGGCCGTTGAGCCCGGCGTCGGGCTCGGTCCGGTAGCGCCAGTCGGTGCGCGGGTTGTCGATGCAGTAGAGGTAGCCGACCGGAATGTGGATCCAGGCGTAGTTGTCACGCCCGCCGGCCTCCAGCAACAGGACACGTCGCTTCGGGTCGGCGCTCAGGCGGTTGGCCAGCAGCGCGCCGGCCGTACCGGCGCCGACGACCACATGGTCGAACTCCAGCATCTCCAGCCTCGACGGGCCGACGCTCAGCGGGCCACCGGCATCGCGAACTCGGCGCCCTTGGCGATGCTGTCGGGCCAGCGCTGCATCACGCTCTTCTGCCGGGTGTAGAAGCGCACACCCTCCTCGCCGTAGGCATGCATGTCGCCAAACAGGCTGCGTTTCCAGCCGCCAAAGCCGTGCCAGGCCATCGGCACCGGGATCGGCACGTTGACGCCGACCATGCCCACCTGCACCCGCCGCGCGAACTCGCGTGCGACGCCGCCGTCGCGGGTGTACAGACTCACGCCATTGGCGTACTCGTGGCCGTGCACGACGGCCAGCGCCTCTTCGAAGCTGGCCACGCGCACGCAGGCCAGCACCGGACCGAACAGTTCCTCGCGGTGCACCCCCATGCCCGGTCGCACCTGGTCCAGCACCGTCGCACCGAGGAAGAAGCCGCCCTCGTGTCCCGCCACCGACAGGCCGCGGCCATCGACCACCGGCACCGCGCCTTCGGCGATGCCGCGCCCGATGCCGTCGACGATGCGCTGACGCGCGGCGGCACTGATGATCGGTCCCATCTCGACACCCGCGGCGAGGCCCGAACCGATCTTCAAGGTTCGCGCCCGCTCGGCCAGCCGCGGCAGCACGGCGTCGGCTGCCGTGCCGACGAGCACCGCGACGCTGATCGCCATGCAGCGCTCGCCGGCCGAGCCGAAGGCGGCGCCGATCAGCGCATCGACGGCCTGGCCGATGTCGGCGTCGGGCATCACGATCAGGTGGTTCTTGGCGCCACCCAGGGCCTGCACGCGCTTGCCGTGGCGGGCACCGGTTTCGTAGATGGACTGCGCCACTGGCGTCGAACCGACAAACGAGACCGCAGCCACGTCCGGGTGCTCGAGCAGGGCATCGACGGCGACCTTGTCGCCCTGCACGACGTTGAAGACGCCGGCCGGGAAGCCGGCCTCCCGCATCAGCTCGGCCGCCAGGAGCGTCGGGCTCGGGTCCAGCGGGCTGGGCTTGAGCACGAAGGTGTTGCCTGCAGCGATGGCCACCGGGTACATCCAGGCCGGCACCATGACCGGAAAGTTGAACGGCGTGATGCCGGCGACCACGCCCAGAGGCTGGCGCATCGTCCAGTTGTCGATGCCGGTGGAGACCTGCTCAGTGTGGTCACCCTTCAGCAACTGCGGCATGCCGCAGGCGAATTCGATGACGTCGATGGCCCGTTCGACCTCGCCCTGGGCGTCGTTGAAGACCTTGCCGTGCTCCAGCGTGATGGCGCGCGCCAAGGCGTCCTTGTGTTGGTTGACGAGGCCGAGGAAGCGGTTCATCAGGCGCGCGCGGCGAATCGGCGGGGTTTCGGCCCAGGCCGGGAATGCGGCCTTGGCGGCGGCCACTGCCGCGGACACGTCGTCGGCGTTGGACAGCACCACTTCGCCACTGATGGCGCCCGTGGCGGGGTCGAACACCGCCTGGCGGCGTGTGCTCGTGGCTGTGGCCGGGGCACCGGCGATGTGGTTGCCGATCTGGCTCAGGCTGCAGGTTTGTTCGGGGCTGTGCATCGGGGGGTCTCCGGCGGGGTGCTGGGCGGCGATTTCACCACTGCGGCCACAATGGCAGGATGGTTCGCCAACGCACGCTCAAGTCGATCACGCGCGCGGTCGGGCTCGGGGTTCACAGTGGCCAGAGGGTCGAGTTGACGCTGCATCCCGCGCCCCCCGGGCACGGCATCGTATTCCGCCGCACCGACCTGCCGACACCGGTGGAGATTCCGGTGCGTGTCGACACCGTCAGCGACACCCGCATGGCGACCACGATCAGCCCGGGCGGCGACCCCGGTGCCCCGCGCGTGCAGACCATCGAGCACCTGCTGTCGGCGGTCGCCGGCCTGGGCCTGGACAACCTGACCATCGACATCAGCGGCGAGGAGGTCCCGGTGCTTGACGGCAGTGCGGCGAGCTTCGTCTTTCTGCTGCAAAGCGCCGGCATCGTCCTGCAGGACGCGGCCAAGCGCTTTGTGCGCGTCAAGAAACCGGTCGAGCTGCGCGAAGGCGAGGGTGCGCAGCTGAAGTGGGCGCGCCTGGAGCCGCATCACGGCTACAAGCTCGCCTTCGAGATCGAGTTCAACCACCCGGCACTCGACGCCACCGGCCAGCGCTACGAGTTCGATTTCGACCACGGCCAGTACAAGCGCGACATCGCACGTGCGCGCACCTTCGGCTTCAGCAAGGACGTCGACACGATGCGCGCGCGCGGCCTGGGCCTGGGGGGCAGCATGGACAACGTGATCGTCATCGACGACAACCGCGTGCTCAATGCCGAGGGGCTGCGCTACGACGACGAGTTCGTCAAGCACAAGATCCTCGACGCCATCGGCGACATGATGGTGCTCGGCCGCCCGTTGCTGGCCGCGTACACCGCATTCAAGGGGGGCCATGCGCTGAACAACCGCCTGCTGCGCAAGCTGCTCGCCGATCGCGACGCCTGGGAGGAGGTGAGCTTCGACCACGACGCCGACGCCCCGCGAGGCCTGGCTGAACTGGCTCCGGCATGGTGAGCGCGCCGACCGCGATCCGCAGCCTGGACGCGCACGACGCCGCGGCCTACCAGGCCCTGCGCCTGCAAGGCCTGCGCGAGTGTCCGGAGGCCTTTGCCTCCAGCAGCGAAGAAGAAGAACCGCTGCCGCTGGTCGCCGTGGCCGAGCGACTGCGGCCGCGTGCCGAGGCCATCGTGTTGGGCGGGTTCGCGGCTCGGCCCGATGGCGAGGCCCTGGTCGGCATCGTCGGCCTTGGCCGCGAGACGATGCGAAAGCTCGCCCACAAAGGCTGGATCTGGGGCGTCTATGTCGCCCCCGAGGCGCGCCGCGACGGCCTGGCCGGACGGCTGCTGCAGCACGCGCTGGGACACGCCGCCACGGCCTGGGGCCTGCGTCAGGTCAACCTGGGCGTCAACACCCGCAACGCCGCTGCCCAGGCGCTGTACCGCAAGCTCGGCTTCGAGTCCTATGGCCTGGAGCGCGGATTCCTGCTCCTGAATGGCGAACTGCACGACGAGCACCAGATGGTCAAGGTGCTGGCATGACCGCCTTTCGAATCATCATCGCCATGTTGCTGGTGGCGGGCCTGTTGTGCTTTGCGATGTACGTCGGCACCAGCGACGTGCGCTGGCGCCAGCGCGGCGTCCTCATCGTCAAGTGGACCGTGATTGCCGGGCTGGGCTTCTTTGCCGTGGTGATCCTCGAGCGGCTGGCGCGCGCCTTGTAGCGCTGCCGCTGCTGCCGTCCTTCAGCCCGCGAGCGCGCGCTCGACGGCTGCCGTCAGCGTCGGGCTTTCGGGCGCGACGTCGCTGGCAAAGCTCAGCACGGTGCTGGCGCGGCGGTCGATCAGGTACTTGTGGAAGTTCCAGCGCGGCGCCTGGCCGGTCAGGCGCGCCAGTTCGCGGTGCAGCGGGTTGGCCTGCGGGCCGATGACGTCGGACTTGGCGAACATCGGAAACCTGACGCCGAAGGTGTTGAAGCAGAACGCCGCGATCTGCTCGTTGCTGCCCGGCTCCTGGGCCCCGAAGTTGTTCGCCGGAAACCCCAGTACCACCAAGCCACGCGACGCAAAGCGCGCGTGCAGCTTCTCAAGTCCTTCGTACTGAGGCGTGTAGCCGCAGCGGCTGGCCGTGTTGACGACCAGCAGCACACGTCCGGCGTACTGGCACAGCGACTGCGGTGCGTCGTCCTGCAGGCGGTTGAATCGGTGGTTCAGCAGCGCCGGGCAGGCGTTCGTCTGCGCCCAGGTGCCACGCGGCGCGAGCAGGGTCGCGGCCAGCGGCAGCGAGGCGGCGGTCGCGAGGACGCGGCGACGCGTGAACCGAGTGGGGCTGGAGGTGTTCATGGTGCGCACTTTCGGCTGCTGAACGGGTGGGTCGGAATCAGCGCCCGCGCGGGCCCTCGCCAGCCGCAGTGGCCTGCCTTTCGGCAAATGTCACGTCCAGGGTCATCGTCTCGCTGCCACGCAGCAGTTGCACCGGCACGCGCGTGCCAGGCTTGAGCAGGCCGATGGCGGCGAACAGGCCGCCGATGTTGGCCACGTCCTGGTCGGCGACGCGCGTCACCACGTCACCCGGACGGATGCCGGCGGCAGCGGCAGGGCCGCCCTGAAGCACGCCCGTGATGAGCACGCCGTTTCGCGTCGGCAGGTTCAGCGCCTGCGCCATCTCGGGCGTGATGTCGCTGGGCTGCACGCCCAGCCAGCCGCGCTTGACTTGACCACTCTCGATCAGCTGCTCCATCACGTGGCGCGCGATCTCCACCGGGACGGCGAATCCGATGCCCAGGTTGCCGCCGCTGCGCGAGAAGATCGCGGTGTTGATGCCGACCAGCGCGCCGTTGGCGTCGACCAGCGCGCCACCGGAATTGCCCGGGTTGATGGCAGCGTCGGTCTGGATGAAGTTCTGGAAGCGCGACGCCTGGAAGCGGTTGCGGTCCAACGCGCTGACGATGCCGGCCGTCACCGTCTGGCCGACATTGAACGGGTTGCCGATGGCGAGCACCGCGTCGCCCACCTGCAGCGCCTGCGCCTGGCCGAGCGTGACCACCGGCAGGTCGGGCAGGTCGATCTTCAGCAGCGCGATGTCGGTCTCCGGGTCGCTGCCGACCAGGCGGGCCCGCGTGGCGCGGCCGTCAACGAGCTGGAGTTCGATTTCCACCGCGCCGTCGATGACGTGGTGGTTGGTCAGCACGTAGCCCTCGGGCGACACGATCACGGCCGAGCCCAGGCCGAGCTGCTGACGCCCGCCTTCAGGCCCCTGCGGCATCCTGTCGCCGAAGAAGAAGCGGAACCGCGGGTCGTCGGCGTGCGGGTTGCGCACCATCTTGGTGGCGGTGATGCTGGCGACTGCCGGCGCCGCGCGGCGCGCGGCCAGCGTCAGGCCGGAGGTCGCGGCACTGGCGGGCGAGCCGGCGTAAACGGCCTCCCGAAGTGTCGGCTGCGGCAGCACCGACGCCACGCCACCCCCGCCCAGCCACTGCGGCTTGAAGGTCGCAACCACGAACAGTGCCGCCACCGCCACGGTGACGGCCTGCGCAAAAACGAGCCAGAGACGGCGCCCCATCGGCTTGAACCCGAGTGCAGAAGTGGACAAAGAGACCGATGCGGCGCCGCTACCATGCCCGGATGACCGAGCGCGCCACCATCGACGAAGCCCTGCAGATGCTGTTGCGGCCAGGGGAATTCAAGGATTATGGGCCGAACGGTCTGCAGGTCGAGGGTCGTGCCGAGGTCAGGCGCATCGCCTCCGGCGTGACCGCCAGCCTGGCCTTCATCGAGGCCGCGATCGCCGACGGCGCCGATACGCTGCTGGTCCACCACGGCCTGTTCTGGCGCGGCCAGGACGGGCGCCTGACCGGATGGCTGAAGCAGCGCGTGGCCTTGCTGATGGCGCACGGCGTCAACCTGTTCGCGTACCACCTGCCGCTGGATGCCCATGCCGAGCTCGGCAACAACGCCCAGTTCGGGCTGCGGCTGGGCCTGGTGGCCGATGGCCGATTTGGCGACCAAGCGCTGGGCTTCATCGGCCCATCGCCGGCCGATGTGCTCGGATGTGACGACCTGGCCTCGGTGCTTGCCAGGACCCTGGGCCGCGTGCCGGTGGTCGTCCCCGGGGACGGCCGGCCGCTGCGCCGCGCCGCCTGGTGCACCGGCGGGGCCCAGGGCTTCTTCGAGCCGGCCATTGCCGCTGGCGCAGACGTCTTCATCACCGGCGAAATCTCCGAGCCGCAAGCCCATCTGGCCCGCGAAACCGGTGTCGCCTTCCTCGCCTGCGGCCACCACGCCAGCGAGCGCTACGGTGCACCGGCCGTGGCCGCCCACATCGCCGCCCGGTTCGGTCTTGAACACCGATTCATCGAAGTGGACAACCCGGCATGACAGCCGCCGCGCCCAGGCCGCTGCTGGTCACGATGGGCGACCCGCTGGGCATCGGCCCGGAGATCGTCGCAAAGGCCTTTGCCGCGGGTGAACTCGACGATGCCGTGGTCGTCGGCAGCCCGGCCGTGCTGCGGCGCGCGCTCGCGGCCTGCGGCATCGCGCGGCCCGTGGCCACGTTGTCGGACCCTGACGCCTGGGGTCGGACGCCACCGGGCGCTTTGCCGGTGTGGCCGCCTTCGGGCTGGACGGCCGGGCGTTGCGACGCGCTGGCGACCCTGCCCTGGGGCGAGGTGAGGGCCGAAGCCGGCCAGGCCGCGCTGGATTGCATCGAGGCCGCTGTTCTGGCTGTGATGGCCGGGCGGGCGCGCGCGGTCGTGACGGCACCCGTCCACAAGGAGGCACTCTCCGCTGCCGGCTCGCCCCACCCTGGGCACACCGAGATGCTGCAAGCCCTCGCGGCCTCGCCCGGCGAGACGCCACCCCCGGTGCGCATGATGCTGGCCAACCCGGAGCTGAAGGTCGTGCTGGTCACCGTCCATCTGGCCTTGCGCCGGGCGATCGAGGCGCTGAGCATTGAAGGCATCCTCCAGACCCTGCGCATCGCCCACCGCGCGGCTGCGGGCTGGGGCCAGGCGACACCGCGCATCGCAGTGGCCGGGCTGAACCCGCATGCGGGCGAAGGCGGGCTGTTCGGCGACGAGGAGATCCGGCTCATCGCCCCGGCGATCGCGCTGGCGTGCGCCGAGGGCATCGACGCCAGCGGGCCGCATGCCCCGGACACGGTGTTCATGCGCGCCCGCCGCGGGGCCTTCGACATCGTCGTGGCGATGACCCATGACCACGGGCTGATCCCGGTCAAGTACCTCGGCGTCGAGCAGGGCGTCAACGTCACGCTCGGGCTGCCCTTCGTGCGCACCAGCCCTGACCACGGCACCGCTTTCGACATCGCCGGCCGCGGCCTGGCCGACCCGGCGAGCCTGATCGCGGCGGCGCAGATGGCACGCCGCCTGACCGCCTGAGGCCCGCGGGACTCCGCCGCGCGCCGCCGCCGGCACGCATGCACCCAGGGTCAGCGCTGCGGTACCGGCAGGCGCCGGCGCACCGCAGCCCCGAGGGCCAGGCCGCCGGCGAGCAGCATCAGGCCCGTGGCCGGCTCGGGCACGACCGTGATCGTCGTGTGGCCCTGGCCGTAGATGACCCCGCCCGTGACCAGCTGCACGCTGTAGGCGTTGCCGGGATTGAAGCTGGCGTAGGTGCCGGGCACGATCGTGGGGCTGGTCTCGGGGCCGCTGTAGATCTGCGCGCCGAAGGTCTCGAGTGCCTCGTAGGAGGTCGCCGGGCTGCCGAAGATGCCGGCGTCGAAGAAGAGGCTGATGCCACCGTCGTTGGGCGTGCTGTACAGCACCAGGTAGACCGGCTGCAGGCCCGCGACACCGTCCAGGCGGTAGTCGCTGTTCGAAAACGGCACCGTGGTCGACAGGCCGAGCGTGGGAGTCCCAGGCAAGCCGGGGATCGGAACGGGATTCGAGTCGATGGTGAATGACATCGACCAGGCGGCACCCGGTCTCGAGAAGGCCGTCACGGGTGCGGTGGCGTCGAACACGCCGTTGAGCGAGACCTGGTAGGGGACAGCCCGCGCTGGCGAGCTTGCCATCCACAAGGCGACGACCAAGGCAGCGCACGATCTGAAGAAGGTTTTCATGGGTCCGTCCTGATGGGGGTTGAGGAGCGGGCTGCGCGTTCAGCGACTTGTCTCAAGCCCGCCGCTCATCCTCGGCCATCGCCGTTGCGTCGCCGTTGCAGCGACGATCCCGGGCCGCGACCTAGAACCGGTGCCGCATGCCGATCGCGTAGGTCGTACCGTTGGCCAGGCCGGTGAACTTGTCGCTCAGGTAGATGGCGTAGACGTTGGTGCGCTTGGACAGCGCGTAGTCGTAGCCGACGGTCATGATCTTGCTGGTCCGCTCAGGGGTGGGGCCTTGCACGTCGACCTCGGACGTGCCGTAGGCGGCCAGCAACGAGCCCTTGCCAATGGGGATGGCGGCGCTCAGGTTCAGATTCGTGGTGTCCACGTCGAGGTTGGCATCGGTGCTGATGCGCCCGTACTGCAGGAACACCCGTACCACCTTGAAGTCGTAGGTGCCCCCCACCTGGTAGGCGGTCTGGTTCTGGAAGCCCGCGAAGGCCGCGATCGGCCGGCCCAAGGTGCCTTGTGACTTCACATCCTGCCAGGCTGCGGTCAGTCCCAGCCCGCCCGAGCGGTAGGTGGCATTGGCACCGAGGTTCTTGCCGCGGGACGTGGCCGCGCCCTCGCCGGCGGCGACCATGACGGTGGCCGTCAGCCCGCCGAGAGTGGGCGTGCTGTAGCCGATCGCGTTGTTCCAGCCTGAGTCGCCCACGACCGGCGTGCCGGCCGGCAGGTTGTAGTACTGGCGCACGCTCGGCGAGAAACCGAAGGAGTCGCCAAAGGCATTGAACTGGAGCGTCGAGACCCACATCGGCGGCCCCATGCGGCCCAGCCGCACGTTGCCGAAAGCGCCGCTGAGGTTGACGTTGGCGTTGCGTGCCCAGAAGGTGTCGACATCCGCACGGCCTGCAGCGCCGGTGTCCACCCGCAGGAAGGTTTCGAGCGTGAAGCCGGCCCGCAGCCCGCCGCCCAGGTCCTCGGTGCCGCGGAACCCGATGTGGCTGGTGCTGTAGTTGCCGCTGTCCAGCCGCTTGACCTTCGGGCCGCCTGCACTCTGGAACTGGCCCGCCGAGACATCGAGCAGGCCGTAGATCTGAACCGAGGACTGGGCCCACGCGGGAGGGGTCGCCCCGAACAGGCTCAGGGCAGCCAAGGAGCAAAGGCGGGGAGCGCGACGCATCAAGGAAAACTCCGGAGTGGGTGAATGCTTGTCACGCTCCTGCAGCAATCTGTATGCCTACCCGGGTTTGGTCGTGGGGCCGGTGCCGGGCGACCAGAACGGTGCCTCGGAACCCGCTTGCTTCTCGGGCAGAACGCGATCGGTGCACCACCGTCGCGCTGCTGTGCGCGATCTTGAGGCCAGGCATCGTGGCGGTGCAGACGGCACGCCACCCGCACCGCCCGAGACTTCCGGGACTCAGCTGCGCGCCGCTGCCAGCGCCGCCAGTTGCTGCCGGGCCCGTGTGCTGGCGCGATCCATCAGCTCGGCACTCTCGAAGGCCTTCAAGCGTCCGGTCTCGCAGAGCTTGACCAGCATGCGCTGCGTCAGCGAGATCGTCTTCTTGTGCCGCGTCCCGTGCTGGAACGCGAAGAAGCTCCGGCCCGGGCTTACGTGGACCAGCCGGACCCGGGTCCACACCCCTTCGAGCAGCATCTGGTACGGGAATCCGACCTCGACCTGATCGGCCAGCGCGCGCCCGGACGTCGCGACCGGCGCCTCAGCCGGCTGGCCTGCGGTGTCGGGTCCGGGCAGTTCGATCGGAATGTCGGCCACCGGCGGAGCGGGCACGGGGGCTGACCAGTCAACCGCGGTTTCCTTCAGCAAGCCGACCTTTTCGGCCTCGGCGGTGCTGAAGGCGGTCGCCGGCACCTCGTCGGACAGTACCGGCAGCACGGCGGCGGCGGCTTGCACTTCCTCGCGGCTGGGCAGAGGCCGTTCGAGCAGCATCTCGACCTGCCGCGCCACCAGGTTCAGGTCGAGCTGTCGCGCTGCGGCCGCCTTCAGCGCCTCGGCATGGGCCGGCATCAGGCGACCAAAGAACTCACGGCGACGTGTCTCGGGCCACTGGATCAGGTCCAGCCCTTCGGTGATGGTGGCCATCAGTCGGGGGAGATCGGCCAGGAACTGCTTTCGGTGCGCCGGCGTCGCCTTGGGCTGCACGCTCATGAACAGCTCGCGCCCTGCCGTGCGCAGACGTTGCACCTGGGGCCCGTTGTCGCCGCCGCTGGTGGGCAGGCTGCGCGCCTTGATCAGCACCTGTCCCCAGGTTGTGGCCATGAACTCGCGCACGAATTCCGGCACCGCCATCTCGCGCAGTTCGCCTTGCAGCCGCGCGGCATAGACCTGCGCCAGCCGGGCCTCGTTTTCCTTCTCGGCCAGGACTTCGTCGGCAGCGTCGGCGTCATGCAGAGCGACGCGGTTCTGCTCGGCAACGAAGCCTTCAAGATCCGCCAGCTGGGCTTCGTACAGGGCAATCTGCTCGAAGTCGCCCTCGACGACCTGCTGCACCAGCGTGCGGACCTTTGCCAGCAGGGCCTTGGCCTGGGCATCGGAAAAGTCCTCGAAGGCCGCACCGAGCGACGCGATGCGGTTGACGAAGCGGCGCACCGGGTGCTTGCGCGACGAGAAGAACGTCGGGTCGCCGAGCGCGGCGCGCAGCACTGGCAACTGCAGTCGGGCAATCTGCCGCGCCATCTGCGGCGGCACCTTCGGGTCGGCGAGGATGGCGTCGAAAAGGCTGCCGATGACGTCGATGACGAGATGGTCCAGTGGCCCGTTGCTGGCCTGGCGCAGCTCATCGCGATGGGCTTGGATCAGATTCGGCAGCGGTTGGCCCCCGCCGACCCACGCGCCCTCGTCGGCCCAACCGCCTTCGGCCGGGCCTGCCATGCCGGAGGTGCCGGCCATCGCCGCACCGCTGGGGCCGAAACTCGCGCTGTCGTGGTGGGCGATGCGCCGGATCACATGCATCAGCCCAGGGGCGACCTGACCGAGTTGCGCGCCGCCCCCGTAGCTGCCGCGCGGGCCCGAGGGCGCCCAGCCGCTGCCTTGTGGCAACCCGCCGGCACGCGACGGGCCCGCACCGTGGCGACTTTCGTACATCGAACCGGGCGCGCCGTAGCCGCTGGTCGCCGGTCCGTCTGCGTGGCGGGAGGTGTCGCCTGGGGCCGGTCCGTTTCCACCGGGGCCGGGCGCCATGCCGCCACGCATCGAACGCTGGCGCAGCGTCAGGCCACGGGGCTGCACACCCCCGTGGCGCATCTCGCCGACGATCCCAGCGTAGGCCGCTGGCAGCAGAGCAGCCAGCGAGCGGCCGAGTTCGCCCGCCAGCACCTTGGCGATCTCGGGCCGGTCGCTGACGGCCGCGATGCCCTGGAACAGCGCGTGCGCCACCACCTCAGGGCGCAGCGGATTCGGCTGGGTCGGCTCAGGCTCGATGACCTCGAGCCCTGCAATGCCGGCCGCCGGGGGTGTCGGCGGCAGCAGCGAGCGCACGTAGGCGTCGAGCTCGCGCAGTTCCCACTCGCATCCGTGACCGATCTCCATCGCCAGCCGTTCGGCCGAGATCTTGTCATCCATCTCCCTGTCTTCGACCAGGCTGAAGCTTTCCCATGGCGCCATTGAGGCAGGCCCGGTGCCCTGGCCTGGGCGCTGCAGGGTCGTCGGCGGTGCCGGTGCGGCTGCCGGCGGCGCGGCATTGGCCGGGGACCTTGGTGCAAGCTCGCGGACGATGCGCTCGTCCAGGGCATCGTTGAAGCGCAAAGCGAACAGCGCCGACTTGCGGTTGAGCTCGAACTGCGCGCCGAGAAGGCCGTCCCGGGCAAATGCATTGCCAGCGGCCAAGGCAGCCAGTCCCAGGCCTTCAATGCTGCGCTCGACCGCCTGGCGGGCGGCCAGCTTGAGGCTCTGGACGGCCGCTTCCAGCGGCGCGGGCAGGCGGTGAACGGGGTTCGGCTTCATTCGTCCGGTCAAGGGGTCTGCCGAGTATGCGACACGCCCTCAATCCCCATGCCCGATGCAGCGGGCAGAAAGCCGGCCTTATTGTCGGGCCGGCAGTCGCCTTCAGCGCGCCTTCAGAGCGTCACGGATCTCGCGCAGCAGGACCACGTCCTCGGGCGTCGGTGCGGGCGGCGCCGGGGCCGGTGCGGCCTCGCGCTTCAACCGGTTCATCTGCTTGACCATCATGAAGATGATGAAGGCCAGGATGATGAAGTTCAGCAAGATGGTGATGAAGCTGCCATAGGCGAAGACAGCGCCGAGCTTCTTGGCCTCGACCAGGGTCAGGCCTGCGGCCTGACCGGCCAGGCCGATGTAGTAGTTCGTGAAGTCAAGGCCGCCGAAGATCTTGCTGACGATGGGCATGATCAGATCGCCGACGACCGAGTCGACGATCTTTCCGAAGGCGCCGCCGATGATCACGCCGACGGCGAGATCCATGACATTGCCCTTGAGAGCGAATTCCTTGAATTCGGACGTAAAGCTCATGTACCTACTCCAGTCAGGATGGTGTGGAGGCTGCGCGCTCGCGGCGTCAGCGGTCGAATTGAGGCTAGCGGCGGCCATGCAACACCGTCAAGGCGAGTCAACCCGCCCTCCGGCCGAAGACCCTGAAACAGGACCGTACAATCTGGGGTCGAACTTTCGCGACTTCATTCGTACATTCGAGAGGCATTCATGAGCCAAGCCGGTGTTGACCAGGACCGTCGAACCTGGATCGCCATCACCTGCGGTGCCGGCGCCGTGGGCGGGGTGGCCACCGCGATTCCGTTCGTCAGCACGTTTGCGCCTTCAGAGCGCGCCCGTGCCGCCGGAGCGCCAGTGGAAGTGGACATCGGCAGCATCGCGCCAGGCGAGAAGCTGACCGTCGAGTGGCGGGGCAAGCCGGTGTGGATCGTGCGTCGTACGCCCGAGCAGATCAAGGCGCTCGAAAGCACCGAAGCCAAGGTCGCAGATCCCAAGTCCTTGCGCACGCAGTACCCGACACCCGAGTACGCCAAGAACCCGCACCGCTCGATCAAGCCGGAGTTCTTCGTGGGCGTCGGCATCTGCTCGCACCTGGGCTGCAGCCCGAGCGACCGGTTCGCCCCTGGGGCCCAGCCTTCGCTGCCCGACGACTGGGCCGGCGGCTTTCTCTGCCCCTGCCATGGCTCGACGTTCGACATGGCGGGCCGCGTCTTCAAGAACATGCCGGCGCCCGACAACCTCGAGGTGCCGCCGCACATGTACCTTTCCGAGACTCGCCTGATCATCGGCGAGGACAAGAAGGCCTGACCGCGCGGCCCGTGGCTGCCAGCCCGCGCCTGGGCCGGCGGCTGCCGCGATTGCAGGACAGCAAAACCCCGTTCATCGAGGTCAGGACAGATGGCTGAATTCAAGGAAGCTCCCGCAGGAGCGTCGGTGGTGCAACAGGGCACGGTGTGGCTGGAGAACCGGTTTCCGACCGCTTTCGAGGCCTATCGCGTCCACCTGTCCGAGTACTACGCGCCGAAGAACTTCAACTGGATGTACTTCTTCGGTTCACTGGCACTGCTGGTGCTGGTGATCCAGATCGTCACCGGGATCTTCCTGGTGATGCACTACAAGCCCGACGCGGCAAAGGCCTTCGAGTCGGTCGAGTACATCATGCGCGACGTGCCCTGGGGCTGGTTGGTGCGCTACATGCACTCGACGGGCGCGAGCGCCTTCTTTGTCGTCGTGTACCTGCACATGTTTCGCGGCATGATCTATGGCAGCTACAAGAAACCACGCGAACTGGTCTGGGTGTTCGGCTGCGCGATCTTCCTGTGCCTGATGGCCGAGGCCTTCATGGGCTACCTGCTGCCCTGGGGTCAGATGAGCTACTGGGGTGCCCAGGTCATCATCAACCTGTTCGCCGCCGTGCCCTTTGTCGGCCCGGACCTCGCGATCCTGATCCGCGGCGATTTCGTCGTCGGCGACGCCACGCTGAACCGCTTCTTCAGCTTCCACGTCATTGCCGTGCCGCTGGTCCTGATCGGCCTCGTCGTGGCCCACTTGCTGGCGCTGCACGACGTCGGTTCCAACAACCCCGACGGCATCGACATCAAGGCCAAGAAGGACGCCTCCGGCAAGCCGCTGGACGGCATCCCCTTCCACCCGTACTACACCGTTCACGACATCGTCGGCGTGTCGGTCTTCCTGATGCTGTTCTCGGCGGTCGTGTTCTTCGCCCCGACGATGGGCGGCTTCTTCCTTGAGTTCAACAACTTCATTCCTGCCGATCCGCTGAAGACGCCTGCCCACATCGCTCCGGTCTGGTACTTCACGCCGTACTACTCGATGCTGCGGGCGACCACCGACCCGATGGTCAACGTGCTGGTCGGACTCGTCGCGGCAGGTGGCCTGACCGCGATCCTGTTCGGCGGCTTCAAGACCCAGGGCAAGGTCGTGATTGCGGTTCTGGCCGTCGTCGTCGCCGGCCTGCTGAAGGCCTTCGATGCCAAGTTCTGGGGTGTGGTCGTGATGGGCGCGGCGGTGATGATCCTGTTCGTGCTGCCCTGGGTCGACCGCAGCCCGGTCCGGTCCATCCGCTATCGCCCGAACTGGAACAAGTGGCTGTACTTCGTGTTTGTCGTCAACTTCTTTGTGCTCGGCTACCTGGGCGTGCTGCCGCCTTCGGCCGGCGGTACCCTGGTCAGCCAGGTCGGCACGATCTTCTACTTCGGCTTCTTCCTGCTGATGCCGTGGTGGAGCCGGATTGGCGAGTTCAAGCCCGTACCCGACCGTGTTGTCTTCCAACCCCACTGAACGCGCTGGCCACAACACCATGAAGAAGATCCTTCTTGCCTGGCTTGCCAGCCTGTTCCTCGTCTCCACGGCCCACGCTGCCGGCGGCAGCCTCGTGCCGTGGGAGACCTTCCCGCGGGAAAAGCTCACCGACAAGGCTGCTCTGCAGAACGGAGCCCGGCTGTTTGCGAACTACTGCCTGTCCTGCCACTCGGCCAGCTTCATGCGCTGGAACCGGCTGCAGGACATCGGCCTGACCGAAGCGCAGATCAAGGACAACCTGATCTTCACCGGCGCCAAGGTGGGCGAGACGATGAAGATCGCGATGGACCCGAAGTCGGCCAAGGACTGGTTTGGCGGCGTGCCGCCAGACCTGACCCTGATCGCCCGGTCACGCGCCGGTTTCGGCATGGGCGCGAACAGCGGCGCCGACTATCTGTACACGTTCCTGCGGGGCTACTACCGCGACGAGACCAAGGCGACCGGCTGGAACAATGTCGCGTTCCCTGGCGTGGGCATGCCGCACGTGCTGTGGGAGTTGCAAGGTCCGCAGCAGGCCGTGTTCGTCGAACAGAAGGACCCCCACAACCCAGCCCACACCGTGCAGGCCTTCAAGGGCTTCGAGCCGATCGCCGCCGGTACCCGCACCCAGGCTCAGTACAACAGCGACATTGCCGACCTGGTGGCCTTTCTGGTCTGGATGGGTGAGCCGAATGCGGCCGCGCGATTCCAACTGGGCGTCTGGGTGGTGCTGTTCCTGGGCGTGTTCACCGTGATCGCCTGGCGGCTGAACGCAGCGTTCTGGAAGGATGTGAAGTAAGCCGGGTGTGCCCCGAAGCGGTCGCCGGCCCTCTCGAGTGGCTGCGGCCGGAGCGATCCGCGCAGCGGGAGCCTTGACGAGCCCCGCTGCGTTTTGTTCTTGTCCCGTCGCACGTCCGTGCGCGATCTCTGAAGGTTTGCCCTGCCATGATGGTGCTCTACTCCGGAACGACCGATCCCTACTCGCACCGCTGCCGCTTCGTGCTGTTCGAGAAGGGCATGGACTTCGAGGTCCGGGACGTCGACGTCTTCGCCAAGCCCGAGGACATCGCATTGATGAACCCGTACAACGAGGTGCCGATCCTCGTCGAGCGCGACCTGATCCTCTACGAGTCGCACATCATCAACGAGTACATCGACGAGCGCTTCCCGCATCCACAACTGATGCCGGGCGATCCAGTGGCCCGGGCCCGGGTGCGGCTGTTCCTTTTCAACTTCGAAAAGGAGCTGTTCAGCAACGTCAACCTGCTGGAGGGCCGTGGGGTCAAGGCGACGGAGAAGCAGCTCGAGAAGGCGCGCGACCAGATCCGCGACCGACTGACCCAGCTGGCGCCGATCTTCCTGAAGAACAAGTACATGTTGGGCGACGACTTCAGCATGCTCGACGTCGCGATCGCGCCGTTGCTGTGGCGCCTGGACTACTACGGCATCGACTTCAGCAAGAACGCGGTGCCGCTGCTCAAGTACGCCGAGCGGATCTTCTCGCGTCCGGCCTACATCGAGGCGCTGACGCCATCCGAGAAGGTGATGCGCAAGTAAGTCGACCGGCCATGACCGTCGCCTCCGCCGACAACCAGGGCAGCTCGACGCGGCCGTATCTGCTGCGCGCGCTGCATGACTGGTGCACCGACAACGGCTTCACGCCCTACGTCGCCGTGTACGTCGACGGCACGGTGCAGGTGCCGATGGAGTACGTGAAGAACAACGAGATCGTGCTCAACATCGGATTCGAGGCGACCTCGGGCCTGAAGCTCGGCAACGAGTGGATCGAGTTCCGCGCCCGCTTCGGTGGGGTGCCTCGCGACATCGTCGTGCCGATCGACCATGTGGTCGCGATCTACGCCCGTGAAAACGGCCAGGGCATGGCCTTCCCGGTGCCCAGCGCCAGCGGGGTCGAACCACCGCTGGCGTCGGTTGCCGCCACGCCGGCCCCGGGTGGCGAAGGCGGCCCCGCCGCTCCTGCCGCTGCTCCGGCAGCCACCCGCGGCGGTGCGCGAACCGGCTTGCGCCTCGCCGCCCGCGATGGCGCCGAGGCGGCCCCCTCGGAGGCCGGAGAGCCTGCGCCCGGCCGTTCCACCGGCGCCGAGGCTCCAGATCCACCGCCCGAGCCCCCGGCTCCGCCGCGGCCGACCCTCAAGCGCGTCAAGTGACGCTTCGCCCTCGGCCTACACTTTCAGTCCTCCTGGTCGGCCGGCTTAGCTCAGTTGGTAGAGCACCCGCCTTGTAAGCGGAAGGTCGTCGGTTCGATTCCGACAGCCGGCACCACCCGCCACCCCCTCACCGCTGCCGCTGCATGTCGTTCGAACAGGCCCGCGACCTCTTTCTCGAAGGCCTGGCGGCCTTGCAGCGAGGCGAACTGGACCTTGCGGACACGCGCTTCGTTGCTTCTCTCGAAAAGCTGCCGGGACGGCCTTCGACCCTGATGAACCTGGGCGCCGTGCGCGTCGCGCGCGGCCGGCCTGACGAGGCCCTGCCGGTGCTCGATGAACTGCTGGCGCTGGAGCCTGACAACGCAGAGGCCTGGGGACACCGTGGCACGGCGCTGGCCGCGCTGGACCGGCACGCCGACGCCGTGGCGGCGTTTGATCGGGTGCTGGCGCTGTTGCCGCAACGACCGGCGGCGCTGTTCCAGCGCGCGTCGAGCCTGCAGGTGCTGGGCCGTGTCGACGAGGCCCTTGAAGGCTTTGCCGCCGTCACGTACGCTATGCCGACCGCCCACCTGGCCTGGACGCAGCGCGGCGGCATCCTCAAGGACATGGGCCGCCTGGCTGAAGCCGCCGAGTGCTTCCGCCAGGCGCTGGCGCATGGCGGTGATGCCGAACTCAACCGCTACTTCCTGGCATCGGTTCAAGCCGCCGAGGGCGACATGCCGGCCGGCGCGCCGCGCGCCTATGTCCAGGGCCTGTTCGACAGCTATGCCGACAGCTTTGACCAGCACCTCGTCGACCGGCTGGGTTACCGCACCCCGCAGTTGCTCGCGTCGATGCTGCCGGAGGATGGACCCGTCGGCGCCGTGCTCGACCTGGGCTGCGGCACCGGGTTGATGGCGCCGTTGCTGGCCGACCGCGCCCGCTTCATCGACGGCGTCGATCTGTCGTCGGCCATGCTGGCCAAGGCTGGCGCACTCGGCCGGTACCGCCACCTGCACCATGGCGACGTGGCCGAGTTCATGGCCCGGACGACCGAGCGATATGGCCTGGTCGTGGCCGCCGATGTGTTCGTCTACGTCGGCGACCTCGCAGCCGTGCTCGCCGGAGCGGCCCGGGTGCTGGAGCCGGGGGGCAGGTTGCTGTTCTCGGTCGAGGAGGCCGATGCGGGCCAGGTGCTCCAGCTGCGCGCCAGCTCCCGCTTCGCCCACGGCGTCGATGCCGTGGTGACCCTTGCTCAGGCGCACGGCCTGGTGCTGAAGGCCTTGAACCGGGCGACGCTGCGCCACGACCAGGGGCGCGCGATCGGCGGTGCGATGCTGCTGTTGCAGGCGGGCGGCTGATCGATCGAGGCCCGGTTCGCGCTCAGCGCGGCCGAGCGACCTTGACCTTCAGCTCCCGGGGCGGATGTCCCGCCGCGGTGAGTGCGGCTTCGACGTCCGGCAGCCGATGGCGCAGCTTGGCGGCCGCGGCACTGTGGGGAACCAGCAGGATCCATTGCGTGTCGTCAAGCGGCCCGGCCTGCACCAGGTCGGCAAGTTCGCGGTCGAGGACCGGAACCACCGCGGACAGCCTCGCTCGCGACTGCGCCAGGCGTTGCAGCAGGCCCGCAAGTGGCTCGCTGGCGGCCAATGCATCGCCCAGGCTGCGCTGGCCGAGCGGCACAGGCATGGGGCGTCGTGCGGGCGTGCTCATCGCCGGGAGTCTGGCAGAGTCCGCGTCATGCAGATCCTCTTCACCCATGGCCGGCTGGCGCGCAGCCGGGTGCTCCAGATCGCCGGCTGGCAGATCGCCTTGGCGGTCGCGCTGGGTGCGGTGATGTTGATGATGGTGTCGGGTGCGACCTATCACCTGGTCTTTCTCAAGGCCGCACGCGAGGGCTGGCCGGTGGTGGCGCCTCTGGTGCGGCTGATCGTGCGCGACGAGATCGAGCAGCGCGAGCGCTTCATGCGCGAGAACCTCGATGCGCTGGCCGAGCGCGTCGGTACCTTGCAGGCGCAGTTCGTGAAGATGCAGGCGGTCGGCGACCGGGTTGCGGGCCTGGCCGGTGTCAAGGCCGAGGAACTGGCTCCGCTGCGTCAGCCTGGCGTTGCGGCGTCGGCCGCAACGCCAGTTCGCCGAAGCGGATCCGGTGGTCCGTTCTGGCCCTGGCCGGGCGGCCCGACACGGCCCTCCCTGGCTCAGTTGCATGAAAGTGTCGGCCTGCTCGAAGCCGGGAGTCAGCAGCAATCCGATGTGTGGCTTCTGGCCGAGTCTCGCCTGCTCGAAAGCCGCCTGGTCGGCTTGCTGGTGCCCAGCATCGCGCCGGTCGACGGCACGGTCGGCTCGGGGTTCGGTTTCCGTACCGATCCGTTCACCGGACGTGCCGCGCTGCACACGGGCCTGGACTTCCCGGCCGAGATCGGGACGCCCATCGTGGCCGCTGCAGGGGGTTTGGTGAGCGCCCGGGAGTGGCATCCGGCCTACGGCCACGTGCTCGAGATCGACCATGGCAACGGCCTGGTCACCCGCTACGCGCATTGCTCGGAAATCGACGTCGCCGTCGGTGCCCTTGTCCGCAAGGGACAGAGGGTGGCCCGGGTCGGCAACTCGGGCCGGTCCACCGGGCCGCACCTGCACTTCGAGGTGCTTGTTGCCGGCGTCCCGCAGGACCCGGCGCGCTTCCTCGCCGCCGCCGCGGTGGCGCCGATGCGTGAATTTGCCCAGCGACCGGGCTTGCGACGTTGAACACCGACCCCAGGTGAGTCCTTTGGTCCCACCCCCGACTGTTAAAGTTGCGGGTTTGCCCGCGGTCCGACCCACCCCGTCTGCCCTTGCCCATGCTCCCCAAATTCCTGACCTCGATCTTCGGCAGCCGCAACGACCGCCTGCTCAAGGGCTACCGCAAGACGGTGGAACAGATCAACGCGCTGGAGCCCCAGTACCAGCAGCTCAGTGACGAGCAGATCCGCGCCAAAGCCGACGAGTTCAGGCAGCGAATCGCCGCTGGGACCAGCCTGGATGACATGCTGGTCGAGACCTTCGCGCTCGTGCGCGAGGCGGGCAAACGGACGCTGAAGATGCGTCACTTCGACGTCCAGCTGAAGGGCGGCATCGCGCTGCACCAGGGCAAGATCGCCGAGATGGGCACTGGCGAGGGCAAGACCCTCACCGCGACGCTGCCGGTGGTGCTGAACGCGCTCGGTGGCAAGGGCGTGCATGTCGTCACCGTCAACGACTACCTCGCGCGTCGCGATGCCGAATGGATGAGCCGGCTCTACGGTTTCCTCGGGCTGACGGTCGGGGTCAACGTGCCCGGCCTGTCGCGCGAGGAAAAGCAGGCCGCGTTTGCAGCCGACATCACGCACGGCACCAACAACGAGTTCGGTTTCGACTACCTGCGCGACAACATGGTCCAGGACACCCGCGACCGCGTCGCCCGGGGCCTGAACTTCGCGATCGTCGACGAGGTCGATTCGATCCTGATCGATGAAGCGCGAACGCCGCTGATCATCTCCGGCCAGGCCGAGGACCACACCGAGCTGTACGTGAAGATCAACGCCGTCGTGCCGGCGCTGACGAAGCAGATCGGCGAGGCCGACCCGCGCACCGGAGAGGGCGTGATCAAGCCCGGCGACTTCACGGTCGACGAGAAGGCGCATCAGATCTTCCTGACCGAGTCCGGCCACGAGCGGGCCGAGGAGCTTCTCGGCAAGGCTGGCCTCCTGCCTGAAGGTGCCAGCCTGTACGACCCGGCGAACATTGCGCTGATGCACCACGTCTACGCGGCGCTCCGGGCGCGCCACCTGTTCCACCGCGACCAGCACTACGTGGTCCAGAACGGCGAGGTGATCATCGTCGACGAGTTCACCGGGCGGCTGATGACGGGTCGGCGCTGGAGCGACGGCCTGCACCAGGCGGTCGAGGCCAAGGAAGGCGTGCAGATCCAGAACGAGAACCAGACCCTCGCGTCGGTGACCTTCCAGAACTACTTCCGGCTGTACGCCAAGATCGGCGGCATGACTGGCACGGCCGACACCGAGGCCTACGAGTTCCAGGAGATCTATGGCCTGGAGACGGTGGTCATCCCGCCGAACCGCCAGCGCGTGCGCAAGGACGCCAATGACCTGATCTACAAGACCGCACGCGAGAAGTACGACGCGGTGGTGGCCGACGTGCGTGACTGCTACGAACGTGGCCAGCCGGTGCTGGTGGGTACGACGTCGATCGAGAACTCGGAGATCGTCTCCAAGCTGCTGCAGGACGCCAAGCTGCCGCACCAGGTGCTCAATGCCAAGCAGCACGCCAAGGAGGCCGAGATCATCGCCCAGGCCGGCCGGCCCAAGATGGTCACGATCGCGACCAACATGGCCGGCCGCGGCACCGACATCGTGCTCGGTGGCAACGTCGAGAAGCAGATCCAGTTCCTGGAGGCCGATGCCACCTTGTCTGATGCCGACCGCCAGATGCGGGCACAGAAGCTCAAGGACGAATGGCAAGGCCTGCACGAGCAGGTCAAGGCCGCCGGCGGCCTGCGCATCGTTGCGACCGAGCGCCACGAGAGCCGGCGCATCGACAACCAGCTGCGCGGGCGTTCCGGCCGTCAGGGCGACCCGGGTGCGAGCCGCTTCTATCTGAGCCTCGACGACTCGCTGATGCGCATCTTCGCCGGGGACCGCGTCCGCGCGATCATGGACCGCCTGAAGATGCCCGAGGGCGAAGCGATCGAGGCCGGCATCGTCAACAAGAGCATCGAGAACGCCCAGCGCAAGGTCGAGGCGCGCAACTTCGACGTGCGCAAACAGCTGCTCGAGTACGACGACGTCTCCAACGACCAGCGCAAGGTCATCTACCAGCAGCGCAACGACATCCTCGAAGCGGCCTCGCTCGAGCCGATCATCGCCAATCTGCGTCGAGGCGCGCTGACCGATCTGGTGCGCGACCATGTGCCGGCCGAGACGCTCGAAGAGCAGTGGGACCTGCCGACCCTGGAGCGCGTGTTGAAGGACGATTGGCAGCTCGACTTGCCGCTGGTCGCCGACATGGAGGGCGCGGAGTCGGTCACCGACGAGGACATCCTCGAGAAGGTCTTGAAGGCCGCCGACGCGCACTTCCAGGCCAAGATCGACGCGGTCGGCGTCGAGCAGTTCACGCCGTTCATGCGCGCGGTGCTGTTGCAGACCATTGACAGCCGCTGGCGCGAGCACCTTGCGGCGCTGGACTACCTGCGCCAGGGCATCCACCTGCGCGGCTACGCCCAGAAGAACCCGAAGCAGGAGTACAAGCGCGAAGCCTTCGAGCTGTTCTCTCAACTGCTGGCCTCCGTCAAGAACGAGGTCTCGCGGCTGTTGATGACCGTGCGCATCCAGACCCAGGAACAGGCTGCCGAAGCCGCCCTGGCCGCCGAGGCCCAGGCTCGCCAGTTCTCCAACGTCGCCTACACCCACCCGAACGAAGACGGCAGCGTCTCCACCGATCCCGACCCGGCCACGTTCGCAGCCGAAGCCGCCCGCTTGCCCAAGGTCGGCCGCAACGACCCCTGCCCCTGCGGCAGCGGCAAGAAGTACAAGAACTGCCACGGCAGGCTGGCCTGAGGCGACCCGGGCCAACGACCCGGCCCGGGTCGGGTTCGAACCGGTCGCGTGCGGATCCGCTTGCTGCGCACAATCGGACCCATGTCCGATCCGGCCGATCCGCGCCTGAAGCTGCCTGTCGCGATGGCCGACGACCAGCTGAGCATGCTGGCGATGCTGATCGAGCACACCGAGCAGGGCGTCTGGACGATCGACAACGAACTGCGCACCACCAACGCGAACCCGGCGATGTGTCGCATGCTGGGCACGACGCGCGAGGCGATGCTCGGGCTGACGATCTACGACTTCGTCGACCCCGAGAACCAGGCCGTGTTTCGCGCGGCGGTGGCCAGGCGCGCGGCGGGTGAGGCCGGCAGCTACGAGGTGACCCTGCGCCGGGCCGACGGCGAACCGGTCTACTGCTACAACAACGCGACGCCACTGGTCGACGCGCAAGGCCGAAAGGTGGGTGCGGTCGGGCTGTTTTCCGACATCACCCGGCTCAAGCTCGCCCAGCAGCAGATTCGGCACACCAGCGAATTGCTGGCCCAGAAGTCCCGGATGCTCGAGGCGACGCTGGATGCTCTCGACCAGGGTGTGCTGAGCGTCGGTTCCGATGGTCGCGTCAACGCCTGGAACCGACGCTACCTCGAGCTGCTGGGTTTGCCGGAAGCCTTTGTGCAGGGCCGGCCGACCCTGGTGGACTTGCGCCGCTACCAGGTCGAGCATGGTCTCTTCATGGGTGACGACAACGGTGACGATGCCTGGCAGCAGCGCCTGGCGGCGCGGCGCTACCAGCGCCGGATGGCCGATGGCCGGCTGATCGAAGTGCAGGCCTTTCCTGCGGCCGACGGCAGCCTGGTCCGCACCTACAGCGACATCACCGAACAGATGGCCGCCGATGGCGCGCTGCGGGCGGCCAAGGACGAAGCCGAGCGCGCGAACCGGACCAAGTCCGAGTTCCTGTCGCGCATGTCTCACGAGCTGCGCACGCCGCTGAATGCGGTTCTGGGCTTCGCCCAGCTGCTGGACGGCGACGCCGGCGATCCGCTTTCGCCCGGTCAGCGCGCACGAGTGCAGGAGCTGATGCGCGGCGGACGTCATCTTCTGCGGTTGATCAACGATGTGCTCGACATCGCTCGCATCGAGGCCGGCACCTTGAAGCTCCGGCTTGAGTCCGTGGACGTGCCGCTTCTGGTCGATGACTGCCTGCGCCTGGTGCAACCGATGGCCGATGCCGTGAACATCCGGCTGTCGCTACGGCCCGGCCCTGCCGCTGCGGCGCGGGTCAGGGCCGATGCGACGCGTCTGAAGCAGGTTCTGCTGAACCTGCTGTCGAATGCGATCAAGTACAACCGGCCGGGTGGCCAGGTCGAGGTCGCGTGGCAGCTCGACGTGGCGGGCGGTGTGCGCCTGGACGTGGTCGACACCGGGCCCGGACTTGGCGCGGCGCAGGTCGAGCGCCTGTTCCAGGCCTTCGAGCGGCTCGATGCCGCGCAAGGCGCGGTCGAAGGCGCCGGCATCGGCCTGGCGCTGAGCAAGTGGCTGGTCGAGTTGATGCGTGGCGAGATCGGTGTCGTGAGCCAGGTCGGGCTTGGCAGCACGTTCTGGGTCCGCCTGGAGCGCCCGGCGGCCGAAGGCGAGCCGACAACCGGATTCGACACCTTGCCGGCCCCGCTTGACCTGCCTTCGGTCTCAGAGCCATTGCCGGCCCGGCAGCGACGGGGCCCGCCACGGGTGCTCTACATCGAGGACAACGAGGTCAATCGCCTGGTCATGAAGGGCATGCTGGCCCAGCGGCCGCAGATTGTTCTGCAGGAGGCCGAGCATCCGGAGCCCGGGCTGGCCATGGCGTATTCATGCCCGCCTGATTTGATCCTGCTGGACATCCAGTTGCCTGGCATCGACGGCTACGAGGTCCTGCGCCGCCTGCGGTCGCACGGACCGACGCGTTCGGTGCCCGTGGTCGCCGTCAGTGCCAACGCGCTGGAAGGCGACCGCGAGAAGGCTGCCCGCGCCGGCTTCGATGCCTATCTGACGAAGCCGGTCGATCTGACCGCCCTGTTGGCGCTCGTCGACCGCCTGCTCCAGCAGGGCTGAAGGCAGGCGGCTCGGACGATCGGTCGTTCATCAGCGACGTGCAGCCACAAGGCGGGTCGGCACGGGCGGACGGGCAATGGTCAACACCGGCGAGGTCCAGGTTTCCCAGTCGGCCGGGTTGGCCGCGTCGCCCAGCGGCTTCAGCACCGACAGCCGGATCGTGTAGTCGCCATTGGGCTGCGTGCCCATGCTGGTCTCGCCGTTCCACGGGTAGGCAAAAAACGCCGTCGTCGCGGGGCTGCTGTTGCGGCCCACGTAGGCGTCCTCGATGATCGTGCCGCGCGACTCGCCGCTGACCGCGTCGAAGGCTTCGAGCTTGAGCGTGCGCGCATGGTGCGCGAGCTGCAGCACCACGTTGGGACGGCTGTTGGCATCGGCCATCGTGAACGAACAGCCCGTCGGGCAGTTCGTGGGGGTCGTGCCGTTCATGGTGGCGAGCCATGGATAGCCGGCCGTCGACGCACGCAAAAGCGTCGTCGTCTGGTAGTCGCCCTTGAAGCCGGCGTAAGGCACCACCAACGCGGTCGCCCCCGGGCCCGTGGGCGTCAACGTGACGTAGCCGCCGTACACGCCACGGTCGACCAGTGCGGCGTTGGCTTCGATCGTCACCGTGACCGTCGCCGTGCCCTTGGCCGGAACGGTGACCGTCGGGCTGCTGAACTGCACGCTGGCCGGCGAGTCGAAGAAACCGCCGATGACCCACGTCGTGGCCGCGGCGTTCGCAGCGTTGGGCCCGGCCGCGACACCAGCGGTGTGCCCCAGCGTGTACTCCACCGGTGACGCGGCGTCGTTGCGGATCGTCAGCGTCTGCACACGCGGGCCGGCGGCGCTTTCGCCGGTGGAGATCTGGCTCGGCAGCACGAACTGCCGGGTCTGGATCGCCGCCATGACGTCCAGCATGCCGGCACCCTGGCGGAAGGCATGGTCGGTCAGGCCGGAGGCCGCATTGCCCGACCAGGCCCTGGGCTTGGCGGTGTTCTGCATGCGCGTCATCATGTTCACCGGAGGCGGCGAGCCGGGCCCGGTCAGCGCGCCGCTGTTGCCGAGCGCTGCGTTCGGGATCGCCTCCAGGATCAGCGCCGCCGCGCCCGCGATGTGCGGCGCCGACATCGAGGTGCCGGACAGTGTCGCCAGGCTGCCGCGCTCGAGCGGGTAGGTCGAGAAGATGCCGCCGCCGGGCGCGCCCAGCTGCGGCTTGAGGCTCAGGTCGGCTGCGAGGCCGAAGGAGCTGAAGCCGGAGATCAGGCCACCGGTGCCGAACGGGAAGCCGACGAAGTCGCTCGACCAGTTCAGCGTGGTCGTGCCCGCGGCGATCAGGCCGTTCAGCGTTGCACCCTGGGCGCTGGTGACGAAACCGGTCGGGATGGTGATCGCCGGCATGCCCGCTGGCGCGGCCACGGTGGGCGACAGCGTTCCGGCGGCGTTGTTGTAGAGGACCAAGGCTGCGGCGCCGGCGCGCTGCACATTCAGGGCCTTGGCATAGAAGGCACAGGTGCCGCGGCGCGACAGCACCGCGTTGCCGGCGTGACTGCCGGCGGGCAGCCAGGCACCGCCGGCCCAGGGGGTGCCGCCGAAGCCGGTCTCCCAGGGCGGGCAGGCATCGTCGGCCGTGGTGGTCGTGCCGGTGCGGGACATCGTCAGCGAGCCACTGGCCGGAGCGAGCGGCGCGCCAGTGGCGGCGTTGTAGCCGTAGGGCGTGTCGGCGACGACAAACGACCGCTGCGCGTTGTCAAACGAGGCCGCGCCGATGACACCGTCGCCCACGCCCGGGGCGCCCGCCGCGAACAAGGCGTCGGGCTGCGAGCCGCCGGGACCGTTGTTGCCGATCGAGGCGACCATCACCACGCCCTTGCGCGCCAGCCGGGCCGAGGCCTGGGCGGTGGGGTACTGCGGCCACTGGCGCGCTGCGCCCAGGCTCTGGTTGATGACCTTGGCGCCGTCGGCGAGTGCGCGCTCCAGGGCCTCGACGATGATGTCGGCCGAACTGGTGCCGGCGCAGCCGAAGACGCGGTAGGCCATCAGGCTGACCTGCGGCGCCACGCCGACGATGCCACCGCCATTGGCGCCGACGATGCCGGCCACGTGCGTGCCATGGCCGCCTGCATTGCCGGTGGCGGAGTTGCAGTCGTCCGGATTGGCGTCGGGTGCCGGAATCTGTTGCGCCGGGGTACCGGTGGAGTTGTAGTTGTCGCCGACGAGGTCCCATCCGGCGACCACGCGCGCGGTCGGGAACGGTGTCGTGCCCGCCACGCCGTTGCCGCTGAAGCCCGGGTGGTCGATGTCGATGCCCGAGTCGACGATCGCGACCTTGATGCCCCTGCCCGACAGGCCGAGCTGGTTCTGAGCGACGTTGACGCCCGTGAGGTAGATCGCCGCGGCCATGTCGGGCGCGGATCCCTCTTCCACCGTGACCTCGGGCCGCGGCACGATCTCGACCGGGTACATCGCCTTGACGCCCGGCAGGCGTGCCAGCTTCATGCGCTCGCTCGCGCTGACCTGGACCGAGAAACCGTTGAACAGGGTGTCGAAGCTGCGCCGCTCGGTGTAGCGCACGCCCGCCTGGCGGGCCGCGCTGCGAAAACGCGACTTCTCGGCCTGCACCTGCGACAAGCGGGCGCCATCGGCCACCGGCCGGCCGGCGAGCTCCACGAACCAGAGGTCGCCGTTCTGGGCGGGTGCGGAGGCCACCGACGACACGGCCCGCTCGCGCGGCGCGTCCTTGCCCTGCGCAAAGCTGACGGGGCTGGCCATCAGGGCCAGAGTGGCGGCAAAGGCCACCGGTGCGACTCGGTGCTTCGTAACGGAACGGGACATGGGCATCCTCCTGGGATGTGGGGGTTCGGTTGTGGTGGGCGTCAGGCCTGGCGACGCAGGCTGCGGCCGATGTTTCGACCCTTCGATGCTGGGTGTTCGTTGCGCCGAGCGGCAGCGAGATTTCCCGTAACCCTTCGAAGTTGGCGGGGCATCGCAAAACGGCATGCGCACGGCCACGGTCTTGCGGCAGCGGCGTGTTCGTAAACTCACCGGCTCCCTGGACCCTGACCTGCCTGCTGCCATGCCCGTGCTGTTGACCGCCCCCCACCCCGAGAGCCTGAAGCCCGTCGCCGGCGTGCGCATCGGCACTGCGATGGCGGGCATCCGCAAGGCCAACCGGCGAGACCTTGTGGTCTTCGAGCTCGCGCCGGGCAGCCAGGTCGCGGGTGTCTTCACCAGCAATCGCTTCTGTGCCGCTCCGGTGCAGCTGTGCCAACGGCACCTGGCCGCTGGCGGACCGATCCGCGCCCTGCTCATCAACACCGGCAATGCCAACGCCGGAACCGGGGCCGACGGGCTGGTCCGGGCCGAACGCAGCTGCGCCGCGCTTGCCTCGTTGATGGGGGTCGAGCCCGGCCAGGTGCTGCCGTTTTCGACCGGCGTGATCATGGAGGTGCTTCCGGTCGAACGGCTCGAAGCCGGGCTGCCAGCGGCGTTGTCGTCGATGTCGGATGCGGCCTGGTTCGACGCCGCCCAGGGCATCATGACCACCGACACGCTGCCCAAGGCGGCGTCGCGTCAGCTGGACATCGACGGCCGCACGGTCACGATCACCGGCATCGCCAAGGGCGCCGGCATGATCCACCCCAACATGGCCACGATGCTGGGCTTCGTCGCCACCGATGCGGCGGTGGCGCCGGGTGCGTTGGCGGGCCTGCTGAAGACCGTGGCCGACGCCAGCTTCAACCGCATCACCATCGACGGCGACACCTCGACCAACGACAGCTTCGTGCTCGTCGCGACCGGGCAGGCCGGCAACACCGCGGTCGGCGACTTCTCGGCCGGCGACGGTGCCCGGCTGCGCGACGCGCTGACTTCGCTGGCGGTCGAGCTGGCCCAGGCCATCGTGCGCGACGGCGAAGGTGCGACCAAATTCATCGCCATCACGGTCGAGGGCGGGCGCGACGAGGCCGAGTGCCAGCGTGCCGCGCGTGCGATCGCCCACTCGCCGCTCGTGAAGACGGCGTTTTTTGCCAGCGACCCCAACCTCGGCCGCATCCTGGCCGCGGTGGGTTATGCCGGCATCGCCGACCTGGACCAGGGCCTGATCGAGATGCACCTGGACGATGTGCATGTCGTCACCCGCGGCGGCCGCCACCCGGCCTACCAGGAGTCCGACGGCCAGCGTGTCATGAAGCAGGCCGAGATCGCGATACGCATTCAACTGGGCCGAGGGCCGGCAGCCGCCACGGTCTGGACCTGCGACCTGTCGCACGACTACGTCAGCATCAACGCGGACTATCGAAGCTGACCGATCCCGCCCGCACCCCCGAGGCCAGGCCGCCGATGGCGCTGGCCGAGCGCGTCGCCAGATGGCTGCGCCTGCCTCCCGCCGACCTGTGGCGCGACCGGGCCTACCGACGCCTGTGGGGCAGCATCCTCACGGCCAGCTTCGCGGCGCAGGTGATGATGCTGGCGCTCCCGCTCACGGCCGCGGTGCTGCTCAATGCGACGCCGACCCAGATGGGGCTGCTGACGGCGATCGAGATCGTGCCTTTCATGCTGCTGTCGCTGCCGGCGGGCGTGTGGCTGGACCGGGTGCGCAAACTCCCGGTCTACGTGACCGGGGAGCTGTCGATGGCGGTGGCCGCGCTCAGCGTGCCGCTGGCCTGGTGGGCCGGCTGGTTGACGATGAACTGGCTGTACGTGGTGGGGTTCGTGCTGGGCGCGGTGCACACCGTGGCCGGCAGCGCATCGCAGATCGTGCTGACGCAGGTCGTCCCGCGCGAGCGCCTGGTCGAGGCGCATGCCAAGAACGCGCTTGCCACCTCGGGGGCCGAGGTCGCCGGGCCGGGCTTCGCCGGACTCCTGATCAAACTCTTCGGCGCGCCGCTGGCGCTGGTGGTCAATGCCAGCCTGCTGATCGGCTCGGCCGCGATCCTGAAGGGCGTGAAGGTGCACGAGCGGCGCGAGGTGCTGCCCGACGCGCACTTCTGGCGCGACCTGGTGGTCGGGCTGCGCTTCGTCGCGCGGACGCGGCTCCTGGTGACGCTGGCGGTGCTGATGGCGCTGTGGCAGATGGCCCACCACGCCGCGGTGGTCGTCAACATCCTGTTCGCCAGCCGCGTGCTGGGCCTGACCGAGCAGCAGATCGGCCTGTGCTTCATGGGCATGGGCGTGGGCACCGTGGCCGGCAGCGTGCTCGGCCGCCGTGTGAGCCATCGCATCGGTCCCGGGCCGTGCCTGGTGGTGGGCTGTGCCATCACCGGCGCGGGCTGGCTGCTGATGGCGGTGGCGCCGGCCAATGCCTGGGGCGTGGCGGTGTTTGCGCTGACGATGATGACCTTCACCTTCGGCGCCGTGTTCATCTTCATCAACTTCCTGGCCCTGCGCCAGGCCGTGACGCCCGAGAAGCTGCTCGGCCGCATGACCAGCACGATGCGCTGGCTCACGCTGCTGCTCGCCGGCCCCGGCGCGCTGATCGGCGGCTGGCTGGGCGAACGCTTCGGCCTGCGCGCGACGCTGCTGTTCGCGGGCCTGAGCTGTGTCGTGCTCGTGATCGTCGCGCTGCGCCTGCCGCTCATCCGCCAGCTGAAGTCGTTGCCGCACCCCGAACCCGACAGCGACTTCCTCGGGGCCGAGGCGCATGTGAGGCTGCCGGTGGAGCGCTGAATCTCCTTGACGCTGTTGGCCGTGCGGCCAGGAAGGGCTGGATTCGGCCAGGAGCTGTCGTCAATGAAGGGCCGCTCGCAGCGTGACTGGGCCTAGTGCCCGGCCACACCGGTGGTTAACCCTGGGGCCTGATTGGCGAGTACTGGGTCACGTGGGTTGGCGCATGGCCAGCACGGCGCACGTTGCAAACAATAGCTCGGCACCCAGCACTCCGAGGTACAAAGGCACGGGCATGCCGTCGGCAACGATGCTGACGATGCGCCCGAGCGCGAAGCCACCGAAGATCAAAACCACAGCAGCGAGGGCGGCCCGGACATCGATGCGCCGCAGCAACCCGGCGAGGAACAATGCGGCGATGCCGAGATAGGCTCCGCCGTAGGCCGCGCGCACGACATGGAGGTGATTGGTCGAGCTCAGGACGATTCCCGGCTCGCGCATCATCATTTGAGGATTGAACAGGTGCAGCGCGCCGACGACGAGCATCATCAGTCCGGCGCCAAGCAATGTGAATCGGGTCAAGGTCGTCTCCTGGTTGGATTCCGGACGCATCTCAGGATGCGTATGGACGTGCGCCAGCGTAGGGCCGAGACGGTCGGGCATGAGCACCGCCAGTGGCATTCACAATCCAGTTAATGGATCAATCGCGCAGCTCGCTGGCCGACGTGGCCTTGTTCGTTGAGGTGGCGCGGACGGCCAGCTTCCGCCTGGCAGCCACGCGTCTCGAAATGCCGCCTTCTACGCTGTCACGCCGCATCGCCGCGCTTGAAGTGCGGCTTGGTGTTGCACTGTTTGTACGGACCACACGCAGCGTCGCGCTGACGTCCGCGGCCAAGCCCTACTTCGAACGTTGTCTGGAGGTGATCGAGGCGGCCGAGCGCGCTCAGGCGGCGCTGGACACCAGCCAGGATCAGCAGATGCGCATGCGTATCGCGATGCCGGTGGACCTGGGGGTGGAGATGCTCGGTCCAGCCGTCGCCACCTTCGCCGACGCGCACCGCGGACTCAAGGTCGAGTTTGACCTCTCGTCGCGCGCCGTTGACCTGTTGCGCGATCCGGTAGATCTGGCGTTGCGCATAGGCAAGCCGATGGACGATCGCGTGGTAGCGCGCAAGGTCGGCGAGATTGCCAGCGGCCTGTACGCCGCGCCGGGCCTGCTTCGTCGCTTGCCACCGATCACTGCCCCGCAACAGCTCGCCGATCTCCCCTGCCTTGACCTGCGTACCGCTTTAGGCTCGATGCCATGGCAGGTGGGTGCTGCACATTGGGACGCCGCACCCGGGCCCTGCGCGCTTGCCGCCAACAGCGTCGCGCTGCTGTGCCGGCTGGCCGAAGATGGGCGGGGCATCGCGTTGCTGCCGCGACATGTCGCCGCCCGCAGAGTGCAGGCGCGAAGCCTGGAGCATTTGCTTGCGGGCGAGGCCACGCCTAACTGGCCAATCTACGCGGTCACAGCCAACCGTCACGCGCCCAGGCTCGTCAAGCTGCTGATAGCTCACATCAAGGCAGCGCTGGCGTCTGTGCCCTGAGCGGCTACGGCAGAGGCCCCTGTTCGCTCAGTCGGACGACGGCTCCAGGCTGGCCAGACTGGGACGACGAGTGTCAACTCAGGGTCGAAATCCGGCAACCGGAAACCCGGTCCCCTGGGCGCGAACCCGAAGCCTCACCCCGCCTTCAGCAGCTCCCAGTCGGCCGTGTTGACGTCGGCGTACACGCGCGCAAAGTCCACCAGCGCGCGGTTGAGCTTGTCGCTCTTGCCCATCCAGCCGGCGATCAGCGCGGCATCGCCGGCTTTGGCATGGGCGCGGGCCAGGCCGTAGCCGCAGGCCTCGGCGTATTCGACGAGGTCGGTGGCGTCGAACTGCTTGGGCTTGTAGCTGGCCTTCATGCCGCGCAGCTGGCGAACGAAGAACTCGCGCGGCGGCGTGCCGACGCCTTGATTCGCTGAGCCGCCGACCACGGCGCGCCGCGTGACCGCCGTATCTCCCTCGCCACGGCAGCCTCTGTGTGAAGTCTGGCGGGCCCGGCCTGCCTGGCCTACGACAAGGCGCGGCAGGAGGCCGTCACGCCCGACCGCGCGCTCGCCATGCTGAAGGAAGGCAATCAGCGCTTCGTCAGCGGCACCTCGATCCACTGCGACCTGATGGCGCAGGTCAAGGCCACCGCCGCGGGCCAGGCGCCATTCGCCGCGGTGGTGGGCTGCATCGACAGCCGCGTGCCGCCGGAGCTGATCTTCGACCAGCACATCGGCGACGTGTTTGCGGCCCGCATCGCCGGCAACTTCGTCAACATCGACATCATCGGCAGCCTGGAGTTCGCGACCCAACTCGCCGGCGCCCGGCTGATCGTGGTGCTGGGGCACACCGAGTGCGGCGCGATCAAGGGCGCGGTCGACGACGCCAAGCTCGGCAACCTCACTGCCACGCTGGCCAACATCCGCCCGTCGGT
>Ga0209985_10000040_pt1 | contig 143064 bp, 143 predicted proteins | sample NOAtaG_FD_187305 | JGI IMG/M metagenome (GOLD analysis project Ga0209985, IMG submission 187305) | Freshwater lake microbial communities from Lake Erie, under a cyanobacterial bloom - NOAA_Erie_Diel6S_1000h metaG (SPAdes) (version 2) | ecosystem: Environmental > Aquatic > Freshwater > Lake ... | reverse complement strand
GCTCGATCCGACCCCACTCCGCATCGCTCAGCCAGTATAGATGTCGGCCCATGATCCACCTCCGATCCAAGAAGAGTGAATCACGAACAAACGGCGCGAGGAATCCCCTTATTGAGTACGAAGCCTAGAAACCTATGTCCTGAAGATAGCGCAGAATCGTCCCGGCAATGCGCTGTGGTTGCTCGGGTAGCAGGGCGTGGCCCGCCCGTTCGATGTAAGCCACGCGGACACGCTCTCCGCCCTCGCGACTTAGGATTTCGGCGTTCTCCGGAGGCGCAAGAACGTCTTGCAGTGGTTGCACAACAAGAACAGGTAGGTTACCCGCAAGCCACCAATCTTCGACGGGCGTTCGTTGCGTAGCACCGATCTGCATCTCCGCGACGGATGGAAACCAGCCGGTTCGCCAGACCTCTGGGTCATTACCTGGCGCGAAGAAAGCTTGCTGAACGTAAGCCATCCTTACGTCATCAGGCAAGCTAAGATCGAATGAACGAACAAGAGCTTGCTCAACTTGGGGCTCCATCGCGACTTTTCCGCCTGCGGCGAGTAAAATGAGTGCGCGCGTGCGTTCCGGGCTTTGGGTAGCAATCATTCGCGCAACACGATTGCCGAAAGCGTGGCCGACGACAACAAAGGAACCAAGATTGATCTGTTGAACGGCGATAAGGACGTCTTCCGCAAGATCAGAAAGGTTTGGGGCGAAGTCGTAGGGCCGCGATGCGCCAATCCCGCGAGGTTGGGGACGGATGACGCGATAGCCCGCATCCGTTAGCCGGGAGGTAAGGTCATCGAAGTCCTGTGCGCCGCGTCCCAGTGATGGCAAGAGCACAAGTGCCGGGCCGTCGGAGGGGCCGTCATCGAAAACCTCAAGCGGCCCCCGCGCCGTCTCGATGTAGACGCGCCGCGCCGCACGCAAGGGGTCAGCCGAGGCGCAACCTCCCAATACCAGTGTCAGAACCATGACCCGGCGAGAGATTGACCTGGACGTTCTCAAGTCGAGCACCGGCGACCCCTAGTTGAACAATTCTATGCGCGATCCATTGACAGTGCCTCGAACGATACGTCGACTTGTCCATTGGGGCTCCACGTTTCGCAGATTCCAGTCTTCCCATTGCTGCTGCAGTGCGGCGACGACCTCGGGGTGCCGGGCAGCGACGTCGAAGCGTTCGGCCGGGTCTGAGGAGAGGTCATAAAGAAAGATCCATTGGCCAAGGGCAGAGGCGTTCGCGGACATACCGTCCGGGATGCGAGAGCGTTCAAGTTCGTCGCCACCACCGGCTGCTGCAGATCGATTGACTGTGACAAGTTTCCACCGTCCTGACCGAACGACGCGCGTGGGACCCATGCGCCAGAACAAGGTACGCTCGCTCTGCACCGAGCCCGGTGCCTCAAGCGACTCGACCAGGTTGACGCCCTCGGCACCGGGGTGATGCACCCTTGCTGCCGCGGCAGCGGTCGCTGCGATATCGAGCGAACTGACGGGCGCATCGCTGGCAGAAGGCGAAATTCGATCTGGCCAGCTCACGATGTAAGGAACGCGTATTCCGCCTTCCCACGGGTATCCTTTCCAGGCATTGAGAGGTCCATTGGAGCAGGAAACATAACTGGGGCAGCCATTGTCGCTGACGAAGATGATCAGCGTGTTGTCGAATTGGCCCGTGTTTCGGAGGTAATCGGTCAAGCGTCCGATGCCGTCATCAAGCGACATAACCATTGCGGCATAGACCCGTTCACCATCTGACGCTTCCGCAGGAGTCCGCTCGAGGTAGCGCGCCGGGGCCTGAAGTGGGGTGTGCGGGGCGGTGTAGGCGAGATAGAGGAAGAATGACCGTGTTTGAGAGTGCTCCATGAATTCAATCGCTCGAGTGGTGAGCAAGTCGGTCACATATTCATCCGGATTAACGCGAATGCCTTGATCGAATATTGGAAGACGGTCGCGAGTAATATAACTATCTTCGGCCGTGACCACGTGAAGGTCGTCGTTTTCAATCGATGTCATGTAGGGCGTAGCGCCGCCGAGAATGCCGAAAAACCTGTCGAAGCCACGATCCAGTGGACGGAAGCCATCAGCCTGGCCAACGTGCCACTTGCCGATCATACCCGTACGATAACCTGCGGCCCTCATCGTTTCGGCAATGGTGGTTTCCTCAAGTGACATGCCTCCAATTTCGTCACGTCCCACCGGATTGAACTCAAAACCAAATCGCGTCTGCTGGCGGCCAGAAAGAATGGCGGCGCGAGATGGCGCACAAACCGCTGCAGTAACGTAGCCGGACGTCATGCGAACACCACCAGCGGCAAGTCTGTCGATATTGGGAGTTTGAATTCTGCCGCCGTAAGCGCTCAAGTCATTGTAGCCAAGATCATCAACAACAATCACAATGACATTTGGACGCGGAGTTTCACTGGCGCGACTATAATGTGACGGTGAACTTGAAGCACATGCGCTAACGATGAATAAAAAAGCTATCACAATGAGGCGAGGCCGAAACACAAAGTCGCAGCCCGAGACACCAAAGCCGACATTATCAGACTTGGCCATCACTCACCTCCCATACCCGCACGCCTTGCATCCGGAACTCGTTTCACTGTACGAAAACCGATGTGGTTTGTTCCCAGGGACGGATCTGCTGGTTGGCGTGCCGCGGGACGATATCTTCTACAGTAGTTATCCGCACAAAGCCACGAGCCGCCCTTGATCGTATATGCTCCCACTGGTGCCGATTCATTCAGACGTGCCGTCGAGGCAGCGTCTGCGCCAGTGCGTAGCTTCCATGAGTCCCTTGTGAGTTCCCATACATTTCCAGTCATGTCGTAGAGGCCGTAAGGATTAGGCGGAAAGCACCCCACTGGAGCAAGTGTCGGGAAACCATCTTCGTCCGTGTTCAGGTCAGGGAAAACGCCCTGCCAGTGGTTCGCTCCGGGGCGGCCATCTTCAAGACGGGATGATGAGCCCCACGCATACTCGGCATCAGCAATTCCGCCGCGGGCGGCGGCCTCCCACTCGCCCTCGGTCGGCAAGTCCCGACCCCTCCAACGCGCATAGGCGAGGGCGTCTTCATAGGTGACCTGCACTACTGGTTGGTGAGGTTGTGCGCGTGGGCCTTCTGCACCAAAGGGTTTGCGCCATGTTGCCGTCGAATCGAGATGCCATTGGCCGTTTCTAAAGATTGCACCCCCTGCACTGCCCCGCTCTGCGAAGGTGACGTAGCCAGTCGCGTCAACAAATCGCTCGAACTCCGCGTTTGTTGTCTCAAATTTATCAATCCAGAAGCCGTCGATGTGGGCGCTGACGCGGGGCGCTTCCTCAGGTTGAATTTCAGAGCCGAGGGTAACCACTTGCTGAGGGATCCATGTTTCCGGGTAGGCAGACCCTTCAGATCTTGCGTTCGCGGCGACGCAGTACTGGGCCATCTGTTGGGCAGAGTCGACGCTAGCCGAGCACGCCGTCATCGCGCAGCCAGCCAGGAGAGGGATAACGCCCGCGCGCACGAAACTCCCCATTGACAACCTCCCGACGACCCGGACAATATGTAGACATTCCGAGGCAAATATGGCGACAAAATATGGCCTTGGCAAGCGTTCACATGGGGTGGGATCCATGAAGCGGTTTCTCCTCGTGGCGTTCTTTGCGGCTCTGGCGCTTGGCTGCTCGACAGCGAGCGGGGAGGCTCGATCGGACCAGCGACGAATGCCGAACATGGTTCTGATCGTCGCGGATGATTTGAGTGTGCTCGATCTTGCGACCTACGGGGCAGGAGCCGTCGCCGTCCCGACCCCCAATATTGATCGACTCGCCCGCCGGGGCCTTATATTCCGACGCGGATACTCTACAGCGTCCGTGTGCAGTCCGTCGCGCGCGGCATTGATGACGGGACAGTATCAGCAGCGCCACGGGTTTGAGTTTTTGACGCCCGAGGGGGTTGACGGTGGGGGTGCCGGGTTAGCTTCAACCCAAAGGGTCTTCGCTGGCGACTTACGGGAGGCAGGTTATAGAACTGCGATGATCGGCAAGTGGCATCTCGGTGCCTCGCCCGACCGTACTCCAACAGCACGAGGATTTGACTATTTCTTCGGATTTCTGTCGGGCGAGACTGCATATGTTCGAGCAGGAACTCCTGGGACGACAAGTATTTCCGCGCCTTACGTAGGGGCAAGAAGTTTTGAGCGACGGGTAGACTGGGTTCAAGTGTTTCAAGATTGGGCAGGAGACAATCGCGAGCCGGAGCTTGTCGCCAATGATCAAGCCTATCTCACCGATGAGCTGACCAGAGAGGCCATTCGCTTCATCGACGAGTCTGACCCCCGACCCTATTTTCTGTACCTAGGGCACTTGGCACCGCATGCGCCGTTCCAGGCTCTGGATGCCGATTTGAGCCGGTTTTCTTCGATAGAAGATCCGCTCCAGCGAACCTACGCCTCAATGATCCATGCGCTTGATCGCAGCGTCGGTGCAGTCTTGGACGTCATCGAGCGTTCACCCGATGGGGACAACACCATCATTATCTTCACCGCTGACAATGGTGCGGCGACCTATATGGGGATTTCAGATTGTGACGCGCTGGCCGGAGGCAAGCTCAGCTATTTCGAGGGCGGCGCTCGAGTACCCTATATCGTCAGTTGGCCCAGGCGTTGGCCGCGTGGACAGAGCGACGAGCGCGTTGTCTCCCAACTCGACATCGCGCCAACGCTGCTCTCGGCTGCCGGCGTGCAGACAGGTCGCTCCTATGATGGGCTGGACTTGTCGCCGATGGTGCAGCCCGAGCGTGCGGATGAGGTGATCCACGAGACGCTTTTCTGGCGCACGGGTTCAGAGTTCGCCGTCCTGGCAGGTGATTGGAAGCTCTTGTCAAACACCAGACCCGGAGCATTTCCCTGGCTGTTCAACCTATCTGACGATCCCGAGGAGCGGTCGTCCCAGACCTTTGCGCGGCGTGAAGTCGTTGCCGACCTGCAGCGCAGGTATGAGGAATGGAATGCTCAGATGCAGCCGCCGGCATGGCCAGCGAGCCAGACCATTCAGGTTTTTCAGTGCGGTAGGATTTCTTTCCATGAACAATAGAACTGTGGTATCAATGTACCCTGTTTCAGATCTCGCGGCAGACTTGCATGGGCGAGTACGTTCCTTCATGCGAGAGCGAATTATTCCCAACGAGGAATTATTTCATCGTCAAATAGAAGTGGGACCGACGCCATGGACCACGCCGCCGGTTCTGGATGCTTTGAAACATGATGCGAGGGCAGAGGGTCTGTGGAACCTTTTTCTGCCGGATCTTGAGGGAGGTGCGGGGCTCACGAACCTAGAGTATGCATCTCTTGCCGAAGAGATGGGGCGTGTCTTTTGGGCCTCGGAAGTCTTCAATTGTAATGCGCCTGACACCGGCAACATGGAGGTCCTCCATCGTTATGGAGATGCCGCTCAGAAAGAGCAGTGGCTGAAGCCTTTACTCGCAGGCGATATTCGATCCTGCTTTGCCATGACCGAACCGGCAGTGGCATCATCGGACGCCACAAACATCGAGACAAGCATTCGAGGTGATGGCGATTTCTACGTCGTGAACGGACGCAAGTGGTGGATCACAGGTGCCATGAATCCGCGTTGTCGTGTCGCGATCGTGATGGGGAAATCGGATCCCGGTGCAGCGCGCCACAGCCAGCAGTCCATGATCCTTGTCCCCATGGATGCTCCTGGCGTGAGGATTGTTCGTCCGTTGAGGACGCTTGGTTTTGACGAGCCCCCGCACGGTCATGCCGAACTCGTCTTCGAGAACGTGCGGGTCCCAAGAAGCAACATGATTCTAGGCGAGGGGCGTGGTTTTGAGATTGCGCAGGGACGTTTGGGGCCCGGCCGAATTCACCATTGCATGCGTTTGATCGGCCTTGCGGAGCGCGCTCTGGAAGCGATGTGCGAACGCGCAAAAGCGCGTGAGGCCTTTGGAAGGCGGTTGGCAGAGCAAGGCAGCGTCCGCGAGAACATCGCGCTATCTCGCATCGAAATCGACCAGGTCCGGTTGCTGGTCATGAAGGCGGCGCACATGATCGACATTCAAGGTGCCAAAGCCGCTCGAACGGAGATCGCCATGATCAAGGTTGCGGCTCCCCGGATGGCGCAGGCCGTCATCGATCGCGCCATTCAGGTTCATGGCGGGGCGGGTTTGAGTGACGACTTCTTCCTGGGCTACGCGTTCACCGGTGCCCGTATTCTGCGGATTGCAGACGGACCCGATGAAGTGCACCTGGAAACAGTGGCGCGGCTGGAGCTTGGACGCAGCGAACCGAGCAAGGCCCCATCATAGCGAAAATTCATCAATCGTGTTGTGGGGGGCAGCGCCTGCCATGATAGCAGGTGCAATCGCTAGGGACTTGGTCCAGACGTGATGCACCATGTACGCGGCTGCAGCGCGTTTCCCTTGCGAAAAATCATCGGTGCGTCCGCCCAGCGCCGATACTTGCGTCAGCCACATCCAAGAGGCCGCCATATCTCCCAACATGAGCGCAAGGGGGGACGCGAAGGCCAGAGCAAGGTCTGGATCGCACCGGGTGGAGCTCGTTTTTTCGATGCATCGGCTGATGATGCCAAGGCCCGAGAGTAGCGCTCCAGCCATGGCGGGTTCATTGGGCATCGCCCTTTGTGCATCGGCTTCGACGGCCTCGAAAAAAGGGGTCAATCCCCGGCCCTGCCTAGCTTTGCGTGTCACCAAATCGATCGCAAGAATGCCATTCGTTCCCTCATGGATGGGGTTGAGCCGCTGGTCGCGAAACAATCGCTCCACCGGATGGTCGCGAACATAGCCTGCCCCGCCCATGGTCTGGATGGCCAGTGAATTCGCTTCCAGACCACGTTCTGCGCTCCATGATTTGATCAGCAGCGTGAGAATGTCGCGGAGCGCCTGGAGGCGCTCAGTTTCTTGCTGATCCGTCGAGACGCGGATCTGGTCGATCAAGTGCGCGCCGCGCAGGCTGAGGCACAGGGCACCTTCCGCGATTGCCTTCTGCTCCAGGAGCATACGTCGAACGTCCGGGTGTTCTACGAGGCGTGCGGCTGACTGGCTTCTGTTGCGGCGGCCCTGGCGGCGCTCTGCGGCATAGGCGAGCGCATACCTGTAACCAGCATAAGCTGTCGCGGCAGAGGTCGTTCCGACACCAACGCGCGCCTCATGCATCATGTGAAACATTTGTTGCAGGCCTCGGTGAGGTTCCCCCAGCAGATAGCCCGTGCAAGCGTCGTTCTCTCCGAAAGCAAGGGCACAATTTGTTGTCGCCTTGTGTCCCAACTTCTTGTTCAAACCCGAAACAGTTATGTCGTTCTCGCGTCCGTCGGGCTTCTGCCTCGGAACAACGAACAACGATAACGGGTTTATTGAAGCATCGTCCGTCACGATGCGCGCCAGCACGAGATGCACGATGTTCTCCGAGAGATCATGGTCGCCCCCTGAGATCCACATCTTCGCGCCCTTGATCTGAAATGCTCCGTCTGAGAGAGGGATTGCTCGGGTCGTCACATGATGGAGTGACGATCCCGCCTGAGGCTCGCTCAGGCACATGGTTCCATACCAGCGTCCTTCAAGCATTGGCGGAAGGTAGGTTGATTTCTGGTGCTCGTTACCGAAGGTGAGAATGAGGCGGGCGGCGGCCGCAGTCATAAACAGGTATCCCGCAGCGGGTGTGCACGCTGCGCCGAACAAGGCCATATTGGCGGCACCGATGATGGCGGGTGCATCTAGACCGCCCCAATCCCTCGGAAATGTCGCAGCCAAGAAACCAAGCTCTGCGTACGCGTTCAAAGGTTCAGCCAGCGCGGGTGAAGCAATGACCTTTCCATCTCGAAGTGTGGGTTCTTCCAGATCGATCCGTGCCGCAATAGACTCAAATGACCTGCGTGCGAGCTTGTCTGCGCTTTCGAGTGTGGCGGTCAGCATATCGAGATCAAGATGGGCAAACGCTTCCGTTCTCAGAAGTCTCTCTGACTCGTGGATGTCAAACACGAGAAACTTCAATTCCTGCAACAACATCAGGACAGTCCCACAAAAGGGTCGACATATATAGGCAACAATTGTAGACATATCGACTGGGAGTCAAGCTGTGTCCGGGATCGGCCCACCGTGGGGCTATCTGTCCCGCGAAACCGGTGCGCGGCCGGGCCGGGAGAGACAATCGAGAGATGAGGGAGGGACGACAAGGTGACTGAGCGCGATCGAAGCCCCCCCGTCATCGCAGACGAGATTCGGGCGCTTGTACGCGCGGGTGTGGCGCGCCCCGGGGATCATCTGAGCGCAATCGAGTTGGCCTCTCGCTTCGGTGTGAGCCGCGGGCCAGTCAGGGAGGCGTTGCGATTGCTGGAATCTGCGGGGGTCGTTCGCATCGTGCCGCAGAAGGGCGCGTTCGTCATGGCTCTGGATGACGGAGCCATCCAGGATCTGCTCTCGATCCGGGAAGTTCTCTTTGCACTTCTTGCCGAGCGTTGCAGCGAACGCGCGTCGGACGCCGACCTTGCAAGCCTGGAGCGTGCTGTCGCAGAACTGGGGGCATTGAGTGCAAAGCCGGAGTGTAGCGCTCGAGAGTTTCAAGCCGCCACCGACCGGATCGTTTCGCGACTCTACAGGATATCCAGGATGCCTGGGCTTAGCCTGATGATCCAGAACATCAGTTCCGGCCCGGCGGAACTTTTTGGACCCCTGGCTGTTGCCACAAGGGACATGCGGCTTGCCGATCTGCGCGGTTATCAACGCCTCCTTAGGGCGATGCAGTCCCGTCACAGCGGCGCAGTCTTCAACGCGGCCAGAGCGATGCATGCCGAGGGCGTCAAACGCGCTGAGGAACTGAGCGCCGTCATGCCTCGCGCAGCTCCAGAATCGCCCGCCGCGCTCAAGGGAAGGCGTCGCCGCCGCTGAAGTTGCTCATTTGTTGAACAGGCGGGCTATGCGTCTTCCTTATGTGTCGACGTATAAATCAAGAAAGGTAGACGTAATGAGGCGATTTTGGCGCAAATGAAGGGATTGGGAATCCGACGGCGCAGTCTCCTGGCATCGATGCTCGCCGTCGGCATGCCGGCAGGTTGCGCTTCGGGGCCGGGGCGCATGGGCAGCTCTCCTTTGGTGGCACCGTGCCGCGACTTGTTCCTGTTCGGTCTGCCGGTTCTGGAGATGGCGCGCGCGCGAGATCGCACCATGGGCCCGCGACCCAATGTATTTCGCCACGTGAGGCGGCTGGCATCAGCGTCCTCACGTCTCGTAACGACTCCAAACTCGGACACGCTCTATTCCTCAGCGTGGATTGATTTACGGGACGGCGCTGTAGAGATCAGCGTCCCGGCGACCGACGGTCGCTACTTCTCTCTCGCGCTTCTCGACATGTTCTCAAACAATTTTCATGTCTTCAGCGGTCGAGCGACAGTTGGTCAGGGGCATCGGTTTGTCCTCCTGCCCCCAGACGCGACACCTCGTCAGGGTCAAGTACGAGCGCCAAGTTGGTGGGTATGGGTTCAAGCGCGAACATTGGTCCTGAATGACCACGACCTCGCAAATGCGCATGCTGTCCAAGATGGATTGAGGATCGCGGGCCCCAGCGGTGGATCGACCCGGCAAGCGGTCGGGCGCGAATTGCCCGCGCACGCTCAATTGGCAGATATACTGCGTCTGCTTGAGACCGAGGCTCCGCCGACTCCGGAAGATGGAGTATTTGTCACGTCATGGACGTCTAGCGCTTTGTCAAGTTCGGCCTTTACGACGCCGGATCCTCTGCTCACTCGTGCGGCGGAAGAGGGAGTGAACGCGGCCAGGGTCGCGATCGAACGCGTGGTCGACGATGCTGAAGCGGTGGGCGGCTGGATCTATCCCCGACCATCGATCGGCAATTTCGGGGCGGACTATCTGTATCGGGCGTCGATCGCGACCTGGGGCCTGGGCGCACTCCCCGCATCTGAAGCGATGTACATGCGCGCGTCTGGCATGCAGGCCAACGCGACGTTTGATGGCAGCAGGTCCTACAGGCTCTTGTTTCCTGCCGGCAGCGCTCCACCGGTTGAGGCATTCTGGTCGATTTCGCTTTATGAGGCTCTGCCGAGCGGCGAGCTCTTTTTCTTTGACAACCCCCTTCAAAGGTTCGCCATCGGCGACCGCACCGAGGGTTTGCGCCTTTCCCCAGGTGGAGCGCTGGAGATCATCATCGCTCCCGATGATCCCGGAGAGGCCATGCGCCCGAACTGGCTTCCGTGTCCTCGCGGGCCGTTCGCGCTCATCATGCGCGCATACAGACCCGCGGCCGCTCTTGTGCTCGGCAATTATAGATTACCGCCGATCGAGAGCGCGTAGGCCGAGAGTCAGTCCTGGAGGGCCCAGGCCGCGTGTGAAATGCTCTCTACGCCAGTCGTCGCCGCGCAAGATGGCAGAGGCGCTCCGCATGAAACAGGACGAACGACTTATTCATCGAGCAAACACGCAACGAAGGCGCTTCAATTCATGATGACGCAAAGGCAATGACATCGTCTTATCGAAGCACAAAAAGCGACAGCGGAATACGCATTAGCCAATTGAGCGCGTTTCAATAACAGTTGCCAATGAAACGCCAATTATAACCTGCTCGGCTTTGGCAAACGTTCCACGATCAGGTCTTATGAAATGAAACGTATCACCTCAATGACGACAAGAACGTCTCAGGTGATTGAAGGAATTAAATCCTCCAATGTCCCGTTATCATGTCGTGTGGGACGCCAGCTCGAGTCGGGCATCCACTCGCGGTAGAGCGTTTTGAGCGACTGCCGCGCCCACTGAAAAAACTCGTCGTCTCTATTATTCTCACCATTTTCGATCCACCAAATAATAGCATCGATCAGAAATCCCGCCACAGCTTGAGAACAAAGTTGCCGAATGACGGTATCACTCTTCAGAGAAGGGCTCGAAATCTCCAACAACTTGTCGGTTTTAGATACAATACTTGAGTGAAGGCTCTCAAAAAATGGCCTTAGCTCAGGGTCAGCCGCGCTATGACGGGCGAGTAAGAGAAATTCGCTTTGATTGGCGCGCGCCAAGGCAATGACCTCGTGCAGATTGTGACTAAGTCCCCGCCAGCGCTTAGATTGCAGATCGGACCATAAGTCTAGAATTCGCTGGAGAATGACCCTAACAATCTCATCCTTGGAACCGAAGTAGCGATAAAGTACGGACTTGGGGATGCCGAGCTGCTCGGCGAGTGCATCCATCGACGTGCGCCGCACGCCATTTCGCTCAAGAACCAGCGCACAGGCGCGCAGCAGCTCGTCGGAGCGCTCCTGGCGTCGCGCATTCGCCTCCTCGAGCGGCGGGCGGCCCTTCTGAAGATGCGTGACCTTTGTCGTCTGTCGGGATGTCGATCGTGCCATCTGGCTCCTCGTTAAACGCTTGATCGCACGAGGCGCTTGACTCGGCAAATTAAATGGTACTCCATCGAACCACATAAATGGCGTTATGGCCGCATCGGCGACCGGCGCGCGGGGACGGGGAGGAAGAAATGTCGGCAACGCGTATTGGGCTTCTGATGTCGGCTGGTCTGGCGTCGGTCGGGGCATTTTCGGGTTCGGCCTGGGCCCAGTCGGTCCCTCCTGGCCAGACTGGAAGCAACGAGAGACCCGCTCCAACTGACGCTGCTTCGGATCCGGTTGTGGTGTTGGATACGGTCGTCGTCACCGCGCGCAGGCGAGAAGAACGACTTGAAGATGTGCCCGCATCGCTCAGTTATTTCGATTCTCAGTATATCGAAGACCTCGGCGTCGAGTCGGGTAAGGATCTTACCCGCATTACCCCGGGCCTCTACGTCATTGACAATGGGTCGGGTTTCAACGACGAATTTCTTATCCGCGGTGAAGGAGCGGCGCGGCAGAACAACGCTGAAACAGGATCAGGCCTATATCGAAACGGTGTCTTTGTGCCGGGAGGCAATGCCGGCGGCCGCAACTTTGTGCCAGTAGACTTTTTTGACGTGGGTTCAGTCACAGTTCTTCGCGGTCCTCAGGGATCCTTCTTTGGTCGAAACGCCCTCGGTGGGGCCGTCAATATTGTTTCCCAAAGACCAAAAGAGCAATTCGAAGGCTCGTTTGATGTAGAATACGGCACTAACGAAAATCTAAGCGGGGAGGCTATTCTCAACGTTCCCGTATCAGATCGTCTCCAGTTCAGAATCGGTGCGTTGGCAGTTGAGCAGTCCGAGGGCTTCTACACAAGTGCCATTACGGGTGAAGTGCTTGATCAAGAGCAGAGTTCAGCCTTTCGTGCGCAGATGGCGTGGCAACCGAGTGCTGACTTCAGCGTTAACTTGATGCTTGAGCGTGCCGATGAGTTCGGCCCGAATGTCATCGCCTTCAGTCAAATCCTCCCCGAAAATGACCCGCCAGTGAACCCACCGGGGTCGCCGTCGGGCTATTCGGTGGGGCGTTTCGAGAAGCCCATCGATACGGCCAGTTTCTTTGATCGGTCTACGGAGACCAACATCCTGGAGGTGTCCTGGGACCTGGGAGGCATCACGCTCCAGTCGACGACGTCGCAACGTACACGCGACGCCCGGACGCAATCGGAAGTGGATGCGTTCGGGAACAACAAGACTGCACGCCTCGTGCCCACGGTAGCGCTGGGCTCAGAGCGTTTTGAGCGCCGCACGCAGGATCTGCGACTGCTGTCCAATGAAGGCGGTGCGATCGACTGGCTTGTCGGCTTTGAGTACAACAAGGTTGATTCCGACTTCGGCACAGTCCGCTTCGCGGATGCGATCCAGAATAATGCCTTCGAGGGTTCAGGCGACGTGCCAAGTGTGCTGCCATCTGCGTGCACTGTGGCACCCACATGCACCTTGGCGCAGATCCAAACAGTCGCGCGAAACGCCTACCGGGCGGAGGACTCCGGAATCGACGATACCTCTTATGCGGCGTATGCAGCGCTGAGTTGGCGTGTACGTAATGATCTCCAGGCGAGTTTCGACGTTAGATTTAATCAAGATGATAAAAACTTCGCGCTGGACAACGTTTTCAGGCTCGACAACCCGGCAACGGCACCGAATGAACAGTTGACACGCTCGGTCACCGCTTCCGAAACATTTTCAAGCTGGACGCCCAGCGCCTCCATCAACTGGCAATGGGCGGACAATCACTATCTGTTTGGACGTATAGCGACTGGGGCTCGCGCCGGCGGGTTCAACAACGACCTCGGTGAACCTGGGGATGGCGTGAGTGATATTGCGATTCCTCTGGTGTATGATGAGGAATTCGTCATCGGTTACGAGGCGGGGGTGCGCGGCCGAGTAGGTCGCGGATTGAGATATAACTTCAATGTGTATCGCAATGACAAGCAGGGAGTTCTGGTCAATTATTCCGTTTTTGCCGGAACGGCCGTGACCAACACCATTCGCAATGTGGGGGTGTTGGCCAGCTCTGGGGATTCTGTTCAATTCGGCGTCGACGGCGAATTGACTGCGCGTTTTAACTTTGCTGGAGGAGTGCTCTCTCCGCGCCTCGGATTTTCATGGGCTGACGGTGAGTACGAAGGCGGTTCAATCTTCTCGAATGCACAATCGAACCCGGCCACAACACTTACGACCATTTCGATCGATGGCCGCAGGCTGCAGCGCTTGCGTGTGTGGACGAGTGCCGCAAGCTTGATCTGGCGCTTCCCGCTCGGGGGTGATTTCGATCTTGTCTCTACTGCGAGTTGGCGTGGGGAGTATGGGGGATTTGAAGATCCTCAGAACAACAACGAAATGGACGATGTGAGCCTTTTTGACGCTTCCATTGGGGTACAAAGTCAAAAGTGGCGCCTTGTGCTCAGCGGGAAGAACATCACCGATGTGAGCTATTTCAACATTTCGCCAGGCAGCCTTGCTTTCAACGCGCAGGAAAATCAGCCGGCGACGTGGCGGATCGCACTTGGCTACCGGTTCTAGGGCTCGGTGTAGCCGTGTGTTGACCCTGTCCATTGGGGCGGTTGTTTTCGGTAGGGAGGAGAGTTTCGGAGGCGCGGCCGGCGGGCGCGGGTTGTCGCAAGCGCGCGATCGGAGTCACCGGACAGCCCTGCGGCGGCGTTGGAATTCGAGGCGTGCCTTGAGCGCGTCCGGGGAGGGCAGATGAACTCAAGGCGTGCCGTTGTCTCGGTGGCGCAGACGTTTGGGCTCGCCTTGTTGTCGACCCATGCGGCGGCGCAGTCGTCCGGGGAAGCAGCAGACTCTCAGAGGGCTGTGGCTGAGATGGTCAGACCCGATGGAGCAGGCCTCGCCCCGCCGCCGGACTCGACACTCCGCACGATCTCGGTGGGCGGGGCAGAAAGAAGTTTCTGGATCGTAAAGCCCCCGTCGACGCTTGGCCCTGCGCCGGTGGTGTTTGTGCTGCACGGCGGATCGACGGGCGACGCACGGGTCACCTTTCGCTATCGCTTTCAGGATCTCGGTGCACGCGATGGCGTAGTAACGGTGCATCCCAATGGCGTTGGCGAGGGCTGGAATGATGGCCGCGGCACCCAATTCCTGCTTGCGCGTGGGGATAACACGGACGACGTCGCGTTTTTCCGGGCCATGATTGATGCTCTGGTTCTTGAGGGAACGGCTGACCCAAAGCGCATCTATGTCACCGGAGGGTCAAATGGCGGCATGATGACCATGAGGCTTGCCTGTGAACTGGGTGATCGCCTCGCTGCTGTCGCGCCATTTTCAGCCAATCTGCCGGCACCGCTGGTCGAAAGCTGTACCCCAAGCCGACCGATCCCGATCATGCTCATGAGCGGGACCGCAGACCGCATGATGCCCTATGCCGGCGGAGCCGTCGCGGCGATGTCTGGGGATGATCGGGGGCAAGTGATTGGCGCGGAGGAAACCTTCCAGTTCTGGAGCGGGAAGAACCGCTGCAGCGGCGCGCCCGTCCGACAAGATTTGCCAGACCTGGATCCAGCAGATGAAACGCGGGTTCGCACGCAAACAGCGCAAAACTGTGCGGCGGCTGTTGCGCTTTATACAATCATCGGCGGCGGTCATCGCCTGCCAGGCGAAGGTACACGCATCTCTGCCGATCAACGCATGGCAAGGCTCTCCGGCGTCTCCAGTCAAGACATCGACGGCAAGACCTTGATCTGGGAATTCCTCATGGCCAACAGCCTGCCTTGATGAGTCTGGTCATGTTGAGGCGATGAGGTGGTCGAGGGCCCTTCAGGTTCCAGTATCGAGCCTAACCGCATGAGACTCGCAGAAAGACCGAACCGATGGAGAAATGGTGAGAAAATGAGAAATTCGAATCGAATGCATCAATGTCCTGCCGCTATACGAGCCATTCGGCTGGTTGCTCTTTCGTCGGTGGTCGCGACGACGATGGCTGCATGTTCTGCGACGGCATTCCCATTGGAACTTGCAAGCTCGACTCCCTTATCTGAGCGACGCATTGAAGAAATAACCATCAGGGTGCGTGATGGACGCACGCTACGCGCAGTCGTTTCGACCCCCGGAGCGCCTGGTCGATACCCGGTTCTTGTCTCCGTTCATGGCGGTCAGGGAGATCGTCCTGTCGAAGTAATGCGCGATACTGCAGCGCCCGATTCTGACAGTCCGACTGTACAAATGTTCAATCGGCAAAATTGGATCATCGTTGGACCAGATTTCAGAAATGCGTGGCTGGGTGCTGAGGAAACAGACATTGTTGATGCCGTCGAATTTGCCCGTCAGTTGCCAAACGCAAACCCCGAACGGGTCGCGATTTTTGGAGGAAGTAACGGCGGTAGGCTGTCCTTGATGGCAGCCATCATGGCACCCCGATCGGTGGGCTGCGTCGTGGCGGGCTCTCCGTTCATGACAAATCCTGTCCTCTTCTTCGAGGGCGACCCAACGCAACCGCCGTGGTCTACAGCGTCGGCGAGAGCGCGAGCATGGATGTCGGCCGCACGGCAGCGACTGCGCCCTATTGTGAGCCGAAGTGCCGAAGCGTCCTCCTTGTCAAGGCAAGACTTCCTGCGGGCCCATTCTGTCGAAGAAAATGCCGAACGCATTCAGGCGCGGGTCCTCTTGCTTACCAGCCGCGCAGACGAACAAGTGCCGCATGAGTTTGTGCAAGGACTGATTGATCGGCTTCGGGTTGCAGGAAATCCTGCCGAGGTTTTGACAGTCGATCAAAGCCTGCATGGTTTTTATTGGGGACGTGATGGCGATTTTGGGGCCCGCGCGGGTCGAGGAGAAAGAACGGCAGGCCAGTTGGAAGAAGAGGCGCTCGTAAGGGACCGAGCGCTCACGTTTCTCAACCAATGCCTTGAGGGGTAGCGAACGTGCCATTGTTCGGGTCTCGAGGCAAAGGGCGGCGCGGCAAAGGACCTGCCGCGCCGGGGGGCGGACTGACGGAACATCCGTGGCAGGTAGCGCCAACGCCCACCAGGACGGTCCTGAGCGCTCTAGCCGCTTACCCCGGGCGTACAGCATTCCAGATGGGCTCGCAGAGCCTGACGTACCGTGCGACACTCGATCTCATAGGACGCATGCAAGGCGCGATGGCCCGATTCGGGGTCCGGCCTGGAGATGTTGTCGCGGGACTGTCCAGCAATCGCGTTGAAGCATGGTGCGCCGGGGTCGCCGCGCAAGGGCTTGGTGCCATCATCACGCCCTTACATCCGCTGGGATCCCTACATGACCACGTTGCCCAGATAGAGGACACTGAAGCATCCTTTCTGGTCGTCGATGTTGATCGCTATCGAGAGCGTGCGGGACAACTCGCCGAGGCTAAGTCACTCAAGAAGATACTGACACTGGGGAAAGCGAGACTGGGGAGTGATTTGCTCGAGGCCGCTTCTGCAAGCGCCTACTCGGCAATTGATCTCTCGCAAATAGGCGATGTCGCTGCGTTGAATTACACTGGCGGGACCTCTGGTCGTGCAAAGGGTGTTGTCAGGACACATCGGGAATTATCAGCAGGTACGGCGTGCATTCTCGCGAATTTCCCGCTGCCGAGAACACCGAGGTTCTTGGCTGTTGCGCCTATTACTCATATGGCTGGCTTGTTCGTCGCGCCGGTGCTGGCGCGAGGAGGTACGATTGACCTGATGGCGTCGTTCTCCCCAGACGGCGTCGTCAAACGTATTCAAGACAACAGCGTGAATTTCACGATTCTCGTTCCCTCCATGATTTATGCCATGCTGGATGATCCCTCCTGGAGCCGCGAAAATGTTCGCTCTCTCGATCTACTGGTCTACGGAGCATCTCCAATGTCGCCGACAAGGCTGTCGGAAGGGTTGGAGCGATTTGGGCCCGTTTTTTTCCAACTCTATGGGCAAACGGAGTGCTTTGTCATTTCAGCGCTTGGGTTTGATGATCACGATCTCCATAGACCCCATCTTCTGGCGTCTGCCGGGCGGCCAATGATCGAGTGTGATGTTACGATCAGATCCGACGAGGCGAAAGACGTCGCTCCTGGACAAATAGGAGAGATTTGTGTGCGGTCTCCCTATGCAATGCAGGGCTATTGGAAGCAGCGCAATTGTAGTGAGGAAGTGCTTAGAGACGGGTGGATTCACACTGGAGATGTGGCGTGGCGGGACGAGGAGGGGCGTATTTACATTGTAGACCGCAAGAAGGATCTAATCGTTTCCGGCGGGTTCAATATCTATCCTCGTGACGTGGAGGATGCTCTGAGAGCGCACCCGGGCGTTATCGATGCGGCCGTTGTCGGCGTTCCAGACCCTAAATGGGGCGAGGCGGTGAAGGCCTTCGTGGTGCGCCGATCGAATGACGGACCGAGTGCAGATATCCTGTCCGCCTGGGTGAAGGAAAGGAAGGGGACAACGCACGCACCAAAATCTTTTGAGTTCGTCGCTGAACTTCCGCTCACCGCACTTGGTAAAGTCGACAAGGCGCGATTGCGCGCACCGTTTTGGTCTGGACTTGATCGAGCGGTGAATTGATGGCGCTCTCGAAGAGGTTTAACGGTCGTCTCAGACTGCCTTTGGTTGCTGCGCCCATGTTTTCCGTGTCAAGTCGAGACCTGGTCGTGGCCGCATGTCGCGCGGGCGTTATCGGCGCTTTCCCAACGGCGAATTTTAGGAGCGTCGATGATCTCGATGCCTTGTTGACGGACGTCGGGGAAGTGTTGAAGCCTCAAGATGCTCCCTACTGCGCTAATCTCGTAATCAAGCGTGCTGATCTACAAGAACATCTGGAGGTGCTGTGCCGGCATCGGGTTGAGCTTGTCATTACGAGCGTCGGGTCCCCGGAGCATGTCATCGATCCTCTTCATGAGGCCGGCTCCCTGGTGTTCGCTGATGTGGCCACGCTGGACCACGCACGAAAAGCTGTGGCGCGGGGCGTTGACGGGCTTGTCCTATTGTCGGCCGGCGCGGGCGGCCAGAGTGGCAGTCTGAACGGTCTCACCTTCGCGCGCGCCGTGCGGGAATTCTTCGAGGGACCAGTCATTCTTGCGGGGGGGATAAGCGATGGGGCCTCCCTTTGGGCAGCCTTGGCGCTGGGTTGTGATCTCGGCTACATGGGTACACGTTTTATCGCAACGCATGAGAGTGCGGCTTCGGCGCGCTACAAGCAGATGCTGGTCGAGTGTGATCTTGATGACATCGTGCTCACCTCGGCGTTTACTGGCTTGCCGACCAACATGCTCGCGCCTTCTTTGAAAGCCCAGGGCATTTTTCTGGGAGATATATCTCCACAAATGACGCATCATTCGGCTCAGACGCTGTTTGGCGCTGTTTCAAGCGATAGTGCGCCGAGGCGCTGGACTGATGTTTGGAGCGCGGGGCACTCTGTGAGCGGAGTGAAACGCGTGATCCCGGTGAATGAATTGGTGAATGAGATTCATGAAGAGTTTCAGGCTGCCGCCCGATTGACGAGCGCCACGTGCTGGGCGCGCGCGAGTAGACTCTGAGCCGTTTGAGCGGTTTCTCTGCGCTGTGAATCGGGAGGGATTCCCAAATCATTGATGGGGTGATTCAAGCTGGGTGCTGGTGAAGGAGGCCGGCATGCATGGGTCATCCTTTGGCATGTGATCTTCGAGATCGGGCGTTGGCGGCGGTGGACGCCGAGCTGAGCCGGCGGGGCGCGGCGGAGCGGTTCAGGGTGAGCGCGGCCAGCGTGATCCGCTGGGATCAGCTGCGCCGCCTGCAGGGCCATGCCCGCCCCAAGCCGCAGGGCGGCGACAAGACCTCGCACAGGATCGAGGTCCATGCCGAGGTGATCCTGGAGGCTGTGCCTGTCCAGCCGGACATCACGCTGGAGGAGCTGCGCGCGCTGCTGGCCGGGCGCGGGGTCAGCGTGGCGGTCTCGACCCTGTGGCGCTTCTTCGACCGGCGTGGGATCACGCTCAAGAAAAGACCCGGCATGCTTCGGAGCAGGAGCGTCCCGACGTCCTGAACCGCCGCCAGGCCTGGTTCGACGGCCAGCCCGATCTGGACCCGGAGCGGCTGGTGTTCATTGATGTGGAGGCGCATGCGCCGACGGGGGGCCTCGACCAACATGGCCCGCACCCATGGCCGCTGCCGCCGCGGCGAGCGGCGCAGGTCCAGCGTCCCGCACGGCCACTGGAAGACCACGACCTTCGTCGTTGGCCTGCGCACGAGCGGCATGGTCGCACCCTTCGTCCTGGACGGGCCGATCAACGCCGACGCTTTCGAGGTCTACGTCGCGAAGATCCTCGTCCCTGAGCTCAAGCCCGGGGACATCGTGGTGATGGACAATCTCTCCAGTCACAAACGCCCGAGCATCCAGGCCATGATCGAGGCGGCCGGCGCAGAGCTGCGCTTCCTGCCGCCCTACAACCCCGACTTCAATCCGATCGAGAAGGCCTTCTCGAAACTCAAGGCGCTCCTGCGCAAGGCTGCCGAGCGAACCGTCGGCACCCTCTGGGACGCCATCGGACGCTTCATCGACCTCTTCACTCCGACCGAGTGCGCCAACGACTTCAAGAGCTGCGGATACGATGCAGACTGACCGGAATCCGCTCTCGCCACGACTCCATTTGCTTCATCGCGGTTGTGGCCGCTTGCATAAAGTTGGCGTGGGCGGCCGAGCGATGCTCGACATCATTGGAATCAATGCACTTGTCGCCAGGCCGGCCGTGGATGACGCCCGCGATTTTCCAGGCCAGATTGTGCAGATCCTGCATCACTGTCCTCATGCTGAAGCCGCCGGTGGGCGTCAGCTGGTGGGCGGAGTCGCTGGCGAAAAAGAACCATACTACACGCAAAACTCGCATCAAGCTCGACGCGCATGGTCCAGAGGTTGATAGTCAGTATCTTGACATCAAGAGTAGTATCATTTCGGCCGTCAGACCCGCCGTCCCGCCTTCTGAAATGATCATTGGCGTCTTCAGATGAGATTTCATCTGAAACCCACAACGATCCTGGCCAATTTCGAACACGGTCAGAAAATGTCAGTAGGGCGTCCGCTATGGGCGAATTGCTATCCCATTTAGGATCACATCCATGACCACGTCAGCATGCCTGGAGACGATGACGGGACTGCTGGAGTCGACTTGGTAGAGCGACTTGATCAGCACGTTTGCGGCGGAGAATTGCATGATTGAACCTATCATCATGTTGGTCAAATGAACTGGATCAAGTGCTCTAATTTGCTTGGCCGCTATCGCCTTTAAAACGAGTTCGTCTGCACGCTTATGCAAAGGACTTAGGTAATTGCTAAGAAGCAATGAAAGTCGTGGTGAGTCATTTTTGGACTCGGTAAGAAGTAGGTTCACGTGATGGGGATTTTCGGCGCAAAACTTCGCGAATGCACGGAGCATTACGCGCAGGGCATCAATCGGAGATAGGTCATTTATTGCGAAATTGATGGCATCATAGGTGCGCAGCAAGTCTCCAAATGAGGATTCTACCGCGTCATGCCATAGCCGCTCTTTCGACCCGAAATAATAGTGAACGAGAGGATGACCGACGTTCGCAGCTCGCGCGACATCAGCTATCGACGTAGCTTCAAAGCCGGCATTCGAAAAACAATCCAGCGCCGCCCGCAAAATGGCCTGACGAGTATCGTCCGGCTTGTTAACCGGGCGCGCCGACCTAGGTTTCACCCCGGAAATGGGCTTTGCGGGCTTCGCCCGGCGTCGTCTCGTCACCTGGTCTGACCTCATCGTCCCTGGACCTTTGCCTTTCGCCACAACCAGCGCCTCTGACGTGACCCCCGTTTCTCATCCAGCCATAACGAGAGTCCGCGGGTGATTGGTCCGCACCCCCACCCTGGACCGCCAGTTATGAGAATCTGGCTGGTTCCTTAGCTCTGGCGGGGGTATCCCGAGGAGCGCCTGCGCTTGCTCCATCGGGGTTTTCCAGCCGAGGGAGCCATGCGGTCGTAGCGTGTTGTACTCTCTCCGCCAAGCCTCGGATTTGGCCCGGGCGTCGGCCAGGCTGAAGAACCAGTTCGCGCTGAGCAGCTCGGCTCGGACGCGGCTGTTGAACGCCTCGGCGAAGGCGTTGTCCGTCGGCTTGCCCGGCCGGGAGAAGTCCATCACCACACCGTGCTTCCAGGCCCACAGGTCCATGTCCCTCGACGTAAACTCTGTGCTCTGGTCGGTCCGGATCCGCTTCGGCCGACCGTGGATGGCGGTCACCCGCTCCAGCGTCGCGACGACGTCGGCACCGCGATAGGTGGCCCGGACGTCGATCGCCGGACAGAGCCGGGTTGCCGCATCAACGATGGTCAGGATCCGCAGCTTACGCCCGTCGAAGGTCTGGTCAGCCATAAAGTCCATGGCCCACACCTCGTTGGGAGCAGAAGGCGGCGCGCGATCATCGCGCAGCGCCGCCTTCACCTGCCGGCGCGGTACTTTCCTCCGTAATTGAAGACCTTCGTCCCGATAGAGCCGGTAGGTCCGCTTGTGGTTGACGTCCCAACCCTCGCGACGGAGCAGGACGTGGACCCGCCGATAGCCGTACCGGACGCGCGTCTCGGCGATCTCCCGGATCCGTTTCCTAAGAGGGGCCTGATCGGGGCTGCGGGCCTGGTATTGGTAGGTCGAGGTGTCGACCCGGAACACGCTGCACGCGCGCCGGATCGCCACCTTCCACACGGCCTTGGCCTCGTCGATGAGCTGACGCTTTCGATCAGGCCTCAGAGCTTTCGCTTGAGGACATCCTGCAGCATCTCCTTATCCAACGACAGGTCGGCGACCAGCTTGCGCAGCCTCAGATTCTCCTCCTCCAGCTGCTTCAGCCGCTTCATCTCCGACGGCATCAGCCCGCCGTACTTCGACCGCCAGCGGTAGTAGGTCTGGACCGATATCCCCGCCTTGCGACAGACCTCCTCCACCGTCGTGCCTTCCTCCGCCTGCCGCAGGATGAAGGCGATCTGCTGCTCACTGAACCTCGACTTGCGCATCTGTTTCACCCCGGTCGCGCAACAAAGCGCGAAACCGGGAAGATCCTCAACAAAAGCGATCCAGTTTTCGGGGTGAGGACGACAGCCCCGACTTCGATCCGATCGAGATGGCCCTCTCCAAGCTGAAGGCCCTGTTGCGCAAGGCGGGAAGCGAACAATCCCCGCCCTCCGGGACGCCATCGGACGCCTCATCGATCTCGTCACGCCAGCCGAAGCCGCAAACTACTTCTCCGCCGCCGGATATAATGCAGACTGATCGGAAAATGCTCTAGAATGTAGAGGCGAGTTGAATGGCCAGACTGGACCGACCGATCCGCTCCCGGATCTCGACGCTGGAGACATCGGCCAATTCCCTTGTTCCTGCATAGCGGATAAGCGATCTGTCGAGATCCTGTCCTCCGATGTTGTTAATCTCAGCGCGGAGCTTCAGGCCTTCTCTCAGCGTCAACTCTCCGTAGACATTCATGGATTCACCTTCCAGGAATTCAATGAACTGGTCTCTGCGGAAGATCCGGCGCGGCGGGGTATAGGTATAGGACCCGCCGTAGGTCAGCCGACTTGAAAGGACGTGCCTGAGAGAAAGGGTTGTTCTGTCATGCTCCAACATCTGGGGTGGCCGGGAACGGCCGTTGAAGGGATCCCGTACAGACGTGTCTCTCCACGCGCCCGCCAACTTGAGCTCGGCCCCGGGGAGGACGAAGTCGACCGGCCACGTCACTTCAATGTCAAAGCCGTAGCTCTCCGCCTCGGGAATGTTGCCAACGCCTTGCCCGAGGTCAACCGGAACCACATCGACCAGATTCTTCCACTGCTCCCGAACGAGCGTTAACCCAAGGCTGCCGCTCTCTCCCCACCGCCGCTCCACGGCAAGCCTGAAGGCGTCGGTCTGAGGCGGCTGGAGGTCCGCGTTGGTCTGCGTCGAGGATCCGTCACCGACCTGTTGCGCGCCCACAAAGTCGCTGAAGTCGAGTTGGCCAACCGATCGCTCGGCGGACAGACTCAAGGTCATTTTCGATGAGGCAGCCCACGAGATCGAAAGGCGAGGCTTCAAGAACTGATAAGTATTTGATGAATTTAAGGGCGATGTCAACGATATCCGAGATCTTTCAGATGCCAGACCGGCCACGATTATGAAATCTGGCAGGCCAGAATATGTAGCAGAGAAAGCTGCGGAGCCACGAACCTCACCTACTTGCGTGAATTCACTTTCTACAGGCTGAGAGATACTGGATAAAGTTCGACGAAAAGCCGACTCTGCCGAAAGCGAGGTCCTTACACTCTCTAAAGCAAATTGGGTAGACCAGTCATTGGACTTAAATTCCCAACTTAGACGAAGAATATCTTCTGTCTGGTCACTATCAGAAATGAATAAAGATGAGTCAAAATCGGAAGCGGTGCGACGAATCTCGATGCCAGACGAGTCGCTAACGTCGGATGTATTGCGCAGGGCGTTGAACCTGATCTCATGACGGTGAAACGCCTTGCTCAGCTGCAGCGAAACCTCGGAGGCTCTGCGGTCGTAGTTCTGAGCCTCGACGTCAGTCCGCGGGCGGGTCAACAAGCCACCTGCGACAAGGTGGTTTTCGGAGAACCTGCCCCAAGCGTAGGTCCGTATCGATCCGGACAGGATCGTGTCGAGTCCGAGGATGCGACCCGACGCCAGGAGCGAGCCTGCAAATGTATCTTCGGCGCGGCGATCGCGTAAGGGCCCCTCCTCGATCAGGCTGCCATCGCCGGAGAAAAGCATCTCTTGTCCCTCGAGGAGTTCAAGGCCACTCCGACCACCTTGAACACTCGCTGAAAGCGAAGCGCCCCGGAAACTTCCTTGCCAGGTCGCAGTTGCCGACCCGCCGACGCGACCGTCTCCCACGCCTTCGCCATTGATCCGCAGCGTTCCGGAGGAGGAGTCGGAGGCTGCGAGGACGATGTTGGCGACCAAAAGACTCCCGCCCGCGTCGAGGCCGACCACAGCACCGTCCAGCAGGTCAATCCGCTCCACGGACGCGGCAGGGATACGCTCAAGATACTCTACAAGAGAGACATCCTTTGACGGAGGCCGGACGCCGTTCACCAGAACATTGCCGGCAGCGTCGCCAAAGCCACGAACTTCGCTACCCTCCACCAGCGTGAACCCCGGCACCCTCTCGAGTAAATCAAGGGCGTTCTGTGGATTGGCGTCCGAAAAGAACGACGCCGGAAATGTTGCTCTGGCCTGTCCCTCCTGCGCGACAGCTCCGGTCGACAGCAAGGCTGCCGCAAAACAAGCACCATAAATGAACAGGGATGACCGCATAACAGCTCCGGATTGAAGACCGGACGCACATGACGGGCATTTATGTGCAGTTTGATTGTGATTTATTGTGTGACTGTTGCGATCGCTGAGTTTGTGAAGATGGGATCATGTCCTGTGCCTCGGCAGCAGAATCTCGGCCACGGCCCCGCCTGCCGGGTTTGACGAAAGGCGAAGCTCCCCCCCGTGGGCGCGCACGATGGCATTGACGATGGTGAGACCCAGGCCGGAGCCGCCGGATACGCGGGACCGCGATCCCTCGCCGCGCTTGAAGGCGTCGACAAACACACGGGGATCGGTGCCGGGCCATCCGGGTCCGGAGTCCTGCACGACAAGCCGGGCCTCTTCGTCGGTGGAGCGAACCGAGACCTTGATCAGACTTCCAGGGGCATAGCGGATCGCGTTTTCAACCAGATTGCTCAGGGCGCGCTCAAGACGAACGGGATCGACGGCCAGCGATGTCAGCTCGGCGTCGAGGACCAGTCGCCCTCCCCCGGCCTCGGCGTCAGGCCGAAGGGTTTCAACGACCGACGTGGCGATCTCGGCAAGATCGCACAAGCTACGTTCGATCACCATGTTCGGTCTGAACTGGGCTGCAAGCAGGTTCAGATCAGACACGAGTTGATCGATCACGGTGACTTGTCGCAGCATACTGCTGACAAGGGCGTCATCAAGTTGAAAGACGCCTGTGGTCAGCCCGACCAGCCGGCCACGCAGAACCGACAGGGGCGTGCGTAGCTCATGTGCAATGGCGGCGGATCTCAGGCGGACATCGTCATCGGCTGCCGCGAGCGCCGCCACCATGGCCGAGAAGTTGGCGTGGAGCTCGGCGATCTCGCGTGGCGCTGCCGACGACAGGGGAGGCGGTGCCTGACGTTCCCCCTCGGCGACCCGTTTCGCGTGGGCGGCGAGGTCGGCGATCGGGGCCGCGATCCATCGCGCCGAGGCGAACGCTACTGCAGCACAGAAGATCGATGTGATGAAAATCAGGCTCGCGAGGGCCCAGTTGTAGTTCAGCTGCCAGGAACCGAACCCGTGGCACATCTTGAAGGCCTCGACATCGGGGGAACACTGTCCTGAAGTCTCGATCAGCTCCGCCAGGGCGGCTCGCTGATCGGCGGCCAAGCTGGCCAGAAACAGTTGATCCCGGATGTCGTAAAGTAGTCCGGGCACAAAGGCCGCGACCAGGCTTGCAAGTATGCTGATCGCGATAGCGCTCAACGCAATGCGATTACGAAGGGTTTTCATGGCGTGAGGTCCAGCCGGTAACCCTCGCCCCGGACGCTGGTCAGACGGACGCCAGGTGCCAGCCGCTCCAGCTTCTGCCTCAGGCGGCTGACATGGGGATCGACAGACCGGTCATTCGCGTCTCCGCCCAGCGCGTGATCGACAATCTGACCGCGCGCGACCAGTCTGCCGCCCCGCTCCACAAAGAGACAGAGAAGCTTGAATTCAGACGGGGTAAGCTCGAGGGGGGTAGAACCAATGTAGGCGCGGAATGCGCTCGGATCCACGCGAACGCCGCCAAAGGTCATGTAACCGCTGTCCGCAAGACAAGCCCGTCGCCGTCGGAGCACAACTTTTGCCCGGGCAATAAGCTCGAGTGGATTGACCGGTTTAACTACGTAATCATCGCACCCAAGCCTGAAGCCGGTCAGTTTGTCTATGTCTTCGCCAAGAGCGCTGGCGATAATGATCGGCACCTGACCAGATCTCGCCCTAAGGTCCGCGAGTATCGAAAGTCCGTCGCGGCCGGGCAGCCTCAGGTCGAGAATGATCAGTTCAGGTCGCCACCATCGCGCGAGGTCCAGCGCCTCCACGCCATCACCCGTGATGAGGCATTCGGCCCCCTCTCGTCGAAAGAACGCGTCGACGATCTCGGCGATCTCGGGCTCGTCCTCGACAATGAGCGTGCGCACACCGCCCAGGCTTGTGCCGGCCTCGGGCGGCTGATCGGAACTCACTGCGCCGAGCCCCTGGCGTCTTCGGCGCGCAGACGCATCATATCGCTCCACTGAAGTCCCGGCCTCTCGAACACTGAAGCGCCGACAAGGACTTGCGCGGCTCCCGGCGGGGTGACGAGAGCGAGGGTTCGCTCGACCCGCGCCGCAGTCCTGATTTCATCCCACATCATAATCGTTGACATATGATCACCCGGCGCTCGAGGGCTCGACGAAGGCCCTCCGCCCCCCCAGTGCTCCGCTTGTGCCCTCGCTCCAACCAGCCCGTCGGGAGAGGTTCTTGCCAGGTCCGGTCCCGCACGTTCACGCCCTTGAGGGCCTCCGCTTGTCCTGCATCTCCACCCTGGCAGATGGTCTCCAGAGCCCCGCCTTCCTCGTATACCCGCCTCCATTCAAGCGCGAGGTCATACCCGGAGCGCTCCGCGCGCCACGCCTCCGGCTGTGTGGAAGCCACCGATCGGAGCGCAACAGAGTCAGTGATAAGGAGAAGTTCAGCCTGCCGAGCCCGTTGCCGCTCCGGCATCTGCTGTAGCCAGTCACAACAGCGCCCGCGCGACTGATTCCATGTAGACAGACACGTCCCCGGGCACTGATGCCGTCCCTACCAGAATGGCTCAACATGACCTGGCATGAAAAAATTCCTCGGCCGAGAGCGACAGACAATGTCCAATTTGCTCACGCATGTGGACTCTTTTGCAATTCAAAAAATTACTCTAGCTCAACAGATCGGATGCACGATTGCAGAAATGTTGCAGATCGGTTGCGCTTGTTCGCCGTACAGGGGGCGAAGTCGACGGGGATCAAGCCTGTGGTCCGCCCTCTGAACCTGGTCCGCCCGTGATGAGAATCCGGCCGGTTGCCTGGCCCGCCGGCCCTCCGGCCACTCGACGATGGTAATCCGGGTCATTGGCCGTGTCGCCCCCGGGAGAGATCCGGGTCATTGGCGCACAGGTTGCTGACATAGGCGATGACCACGTCGCCCAGCGTTTCCGGAACGCCCCAATAATCGAAAATTCCGCCGTCATCGCTGTTCTGACCACAGGTCACGAACACACCCGTGCCGAACTCCAGCTTCAGGCGAGTCGCCAGCCACCCGACAAAGCCGCTGTTGTCGACGCCTTCCGGAAAATGAAACCGGAACATCCTGAACCGTTCACCGGGGCCTTCGCCGGGCACCAGCTGGCTCCAGACCGCATCATCCCGCACGAGTGCGAGCGCATCGCTCCGTGCATGCGCCACAAAGGCGTCGAGCGGGAACTCCTCGAAGCCATAGACGTCGGCATAGACCTTCAGGCGAGCTTGCTGCATTACACGCCGAAGCCGGGTGTCTATTTCAGCGACGTTTTCGTGAGAAACATTGACCATGATTTCACCTCGAGAGTCGGAGGATGCGGCGTCAGAATGCGTAAGGGTACAGAGTTCCGAGCTCGTACCCGGACCAGTGGATAATCTCCTCGAAAGCCGAGGCGAGGCTTTGGCCATTTGGTATCTGCGCGTTACCCGGATCGGCACCCGCGTTCCGAGACCGGATGTAGATCATGCCGGATCATGGCCGCATGTGCTGAAGTAGCTGTGGCCTGCCCCTTCCTGATCCCTCGATTTGCGTGAGGATCAGTCTACCTGCGGAGACGCACGTCAAGAAGAGAAAGCTCAACAAGGCGCTGATCATCGGTGTGCCGCTACCGCCGGCCCGGAGATCAACTATCAGCCCCAGGCGCTCTCACGATGATCGAGGGACAGGTCGTTGGGGATACGACGAGCCGCCTATCCCATGTCCATCGGGAAGCCTTTACGGGAACTTCGCACGAAAGGGATATTCTCATTACAAATCAGTAGGGTGTGGCGGTGGAAGGGACCCTGTGGCTACGCGCCTGGCCACGCTTGCAACCCGGATTACAGCTTGTTGACTACTGAGCCTCGGCGAACAGACGGTTGACCATGTTCCAGTTCACGACCGTCCACCAGGCATTCAGATAGTCGGCCCGCTTGTTCTGGTATCTCAGATAGTAGGCGTGCTCCCAGACATCGACAGCCAGGATCGGCGCGCCGCGAACCTCGGCGACATCCATCAGGGGATTGTCCTGGTTGGCTGTCGAGGTGATCTGTAGCCTTCCGTCGCGGACTATCAGCCAGGCCCAGCCGGAGCCGAAGCGGGTGGTGGCGGCGCGGTTGAAGGCGGTCTTGAAGGCGTCCATTGACCCGAAGTCGCGGGTGATCGCTGCTGACAGTTCGGCCGATGGCTCTCCGCCTTGACCAACGGGTGCCATCAAGGTCCAGAACAGGCTGTGGTTCCAGTGGCCGCCCCCATTGTTACGGATCACCACCGGCAGGGTAGAGACGCGGCCCATCAGGTCGCCGATCGAGACGCCGGCCAAGGCCGGATCGGCCGCCACCGCCGCGTTCAGATTGTCGACATAGGCCTTATGATGCCGGCCATGGTGGATGCGCATGGTCTCGGCGTCGATAGCCGGCTCCAGGGCCTCATAGGCGTAGGGCAGGGCGAGCAGGTTGAAGGCGACGGGCGCAAGTGTCGGCGTTGGTGCAGTGGGCGTCTGTGCCATGGCCGGAGACCCCACCACCGCCGCCAGAGCCAGGGCGCAGGTGAGTATGATTGGCTTGATCACGCGGTAAATCCTTCAAGAGATAGCAATCACGCCGGGGGGCACGAAATATCACTGCAGTTTTCGGAAGCTATAAGGACAAATGTTCGGTCTAAGACTGCCGAGCCTTATAATGTAGCTATTATACTAACCAATCTAGTTAGCATTGCCGTTTGCGCTTCTGCCGATCATGTCCCTAGTTAGCTTAGCCCCGGCATCAGCAAGCGGGTATAGCTCCAACGGTCGTTCGGCTCTGCGGAATACGATCTCTGTGGCGCTGGCATGATGAACTGGTTCCAGCCCTGCCTTCGCTGCAGCTAGCATCAAATTATGCGCATTGAAGCCGACCACATGCGCAAAGTGGAGGCTCATAAATCCTGATTGCTTGAACCCGGATACTGCATCGGGCACCTCGATATAGATCAGGCCTCCGGGTTTGAGCCAGCTGACCGCCGCCCGGAAGGCGCTGACGGGATCGGAGAGATGCTCGAACACATGGAAGCTCGTGATCAGGTCAAACCGCGGACCGTAGTCCATGTCCTGCCAGCGTCCGGCCCGGATTCGGTCACCCAGTCTCTGCCTGGCAAATGACGAGTAGGTGCCGCCCGGCTCGAAGCCATGGGCGTCATAGCCTACCTCAAGCATAGCAAGGATGAACTCTCCGGACCCGGTGCCGAAATCGAGGGTGGCAGCATTCGGCGACAAAAGTGTCTTGATCACGCTCACGCGCCGTGCGGCCTGTGCGCTCCGCTTGCGGATATGCCGCGCGCTCGGCCGGACCACGGCACCCTGATAATCTAGGCGGTAGAGGCTAGCGTAGTAATCGTCGAGCTCTGCCTCGGTCGGCATCGGATTGGTGAACAGCAGGCCGCATTCCCCGCAACCGACCGTCCGCAGCCGTTTCCAGCGGCGGTCGACCCCGCTGACCTCCGTCTGGTTCACGGATCCACAAACTGGGCAAGGAACCTCCTGCCCACGATAGGGATAGGCACTGAACGGAAGGAGGTAGCCTGTAAGTTGCGCGAGCGACTTCATCAACGAAAGGGGCATCTGCTACCGGCAAGAATAAAGCCCTGCGGATTGTCATCGGGCGGGGCAGATTTCATGCCGGGAGCCACGGCGAGGTGCGACCTCAGCGGGACCTTTGCTGATTGCCGGGGACCTTGGTCCCTCGTTGCGCCTGGAAGAACAGCGCAGCTTCGACACGGTTGCGCACATTCAACTTCGCCATGATGCGCGTCATGTGGTTCTTGACGGTCTTTTCCTCCAGCGAGATGGCTCGCGCGATAGTCTTGTTGCATGCACCTTCCGAAAGATGGCGCAGAATGGCGACTTCCCGGTCCGTAAGGTCGTCCAGACCCGATGCATCTACCTCGCGGGACGGCGCATTGGCTGCTAATCCGGCGACAATTCGACCCGCAAGACCGGGCGGAGCGTAGATTTCGCCGCGCATCACAGCGTGGATGGTTTCGAAAAGCGCATCGACGCCCAGCCCCTTGAGGGCGTAGCCTGCCGCACCGGCTCCGAGGGCAACAATCAAGTCGTCGTCGTCCTCGGATGCCGTCAGTATCAGGACCTTCTGCTGCGGGTGTAACGAGAGGATTCGCACGAGAGCTTCGCGACCGCCGCCCGGTATCGAAAGGTCGAGCAACACCAGGTCAGGCTGGTGCTCCACAGTGCCGATAACTGCGCCGTCGGCATCCTCGGCCTCGCCGCAGACAATGAAGTCGCCTCGCTCGGACAGGCTCAGCAGCAACCCCCTCCGGAATATGGGGTGGTCGTCCACGACGAGAATGCGGATCGGACCGATCATGGGGGCGGTATCGCTAGGCTGACGGTGATCACTGTGCCCTCTCCCGTGGTCGCGGCTACATCGAACTCGCCGCCCAGACCGATGACCCGCTCACGCAACCCCATCAGACCGAGGCCGTGCTCCCCCGGGCGGTCTTCGAAGCCCTTGCCCGTATCTCGGACACGCACGCGCAGGGTTTGATTGTTTACGTCGACCTCGATACGGGCACCAGCCCCTCCAGCATGGCGTTCGGCATTGTTCAGGCCCTCCTGAATTACCCTGTAGAGACTGATGTTTTCAGCGAGAGGCAAAGCGGGCGGTTCAACCGGCATGAGTAAAGGCACGGTCCGGCCGGTCCGATGCTCGTGCGCCTGGATTGCCCGCCGGATGATGGTTCCCGTGTCCTGGCCCTCCAGTTCCGGCAAGCTAAGTCCGCGGCAGATTTGCCGCAATTCCACAATCGCGCTGACGACGGCTTCCTGCCAGTCAGGCTTCAGGGCCTGATTTCCCTTTGGAAGCCGAGGTGCATTCCGATCGCTCAGCCTGAGTGAGGCAAAGGCGAGGAGTTGCAGAGGACCGTCATGAATATCAGCGGATAATTGGCGCAGGAACCGCTCGTTCAGCTCGGCGGCCCGGCGATTTGACTGATCGACTGTCCGGCTGAGGTCCTGGTTCTGATCCAGGAGGGCAGAAAGCCTGACGACTTGGTCCTGCAAAAGGGCCCGCTGGCTGTCAATGACGCGGCCCCCGCGCGCGATGACGAGAAAGAGGATCGACAGCATGGTTAGGGTCACCAGCCCCACGACCACCCAGCTGTCTGACCGTGCATCCTCCAACTCGACCTTAAGCGCAGTGGCGTCATCGTAGAACTCGACCACGCCAATGACATGTCCGGTACCGGGCGCGCGAACCGGAGCATAGACTTCAAGCAGAGGCACTCGCCGCGCCTCCGGCCCGACAGCCGTCGAGGCTCCAGCCGCCTTGAGCTCCGAAAAGACCTGTCCCGATTGAGCAACCTTCAGGGCTTCCGGGTCTGCCACCTCAGTGACCGGCCGGGGCGCAGTCGAGTACACGGCCATGCCGTCGAGGTTCCAGATCTTGAATGCCATCAGCTGGCTGGACATCAGGCCCCGCGCCAAGCTCGCATCGAGTCCGGCGCGGGCCTGAGTGTTGTCGCCGTCTGGCAGAAGCAGGGACTGCGCATAGGGTGCCACGACTCCGTCGACATAAAGAGCCGCAATGGCTGCAGCCTTGCGTGACACAGCCTCTTCGATCCGTTCGCTAACCCACAGGCCCATCACCCCCATCCCGCTCAGCAGGATGACGCTGGCCGCGATCAGGAAGGTCTTGACCAGATCAAAAGAGAGCGCGCTTCGGTCGGGCTCTGCGCCTGCAAATGTCATTCGAGCCTCTCGGTCCGCCGGTACATGGCGGCGTTAGTGTCCGAAATAGGATGGCCTCCGATAGCACCCCGTGGCAAAGAATTAGCGGGCATGACCGAGGCGCATGGTGCCGAGCACAAGACCCACTGTGCCTCAACTGCGGGTGTACAGCCGCCGGGCGGTTGGTCATCCCCCTGAAAAAAGTGAACACGGGAGTGACGTCAGGAGCCGTCCTGGACCCCACCGAAGCCGCGACCTTGCCTCGCTGCACTCTCCCGCGCCCGCGAGCGTAGAAAAGGCGATGTCCGCTTCGGGTCGAAAGCGGTCTTGATGCCCGAGCCAGAAAGCGGACCTCTGCCAGGCTGTCCGCAACGGGCCCACACAAGAGGTTCTATTCACCAGAAGCCTAAAAGCAGTCGACCAGGCTGGCGATTGCCGTCCGGACGGACAGGCGCGCCCAGAATTGCGCGCCAATACCTCCATCTCGGTTTCTCTAACTGCACATTGGGTGGAATATCGCCCACGAACTTCCGGACCGTCTATCGGCCAAAAACGCTGTAAATGCTGTCCATTTTGAACCCGAACTACCGAGTGCGAGGTTCGGGTGATCAGAGACAAAAGGCGTTCAGAGACCGCTTTGGACACGTCCCCCAGTCTCCTAGGTTCGGACGGCATCTGGAAAATGGCGCGACTACTGGGGGCTTTGCGCGCCTGCGGTCGCCCGATTGAAGGTTCGCGACAGGGGTGTGGCGGACAGAGAGGGATTCGAACCCTCGATAGGCTTTCACCTATACACGCGTTCCAGGCGTGCGCCTTCAACCACTCGGCCACCTGTCCGGACCCACCGCAGGCGGGAAGGGGTGCGAGATAGATCAACGGGGGCCGCGCGGCAAGCGGCCCTCTCGGCAAACGGCACCGGTGCCCCCATATGCCGGATCCGATGCGGAGACCCGCCATGCCGAGCAAGATGACCCAGGCCCTGCCGACCGCCGACACTGCCCTGCCGGGCCGCGACACGTCGCTGAAGACCGACGAGCTTCATGTGGTCAGCGGCCGGCCGCTGCAGGGGCCCCATCCTGAGGGGTTCCAGACGGCGATCCTGGCCATGGGCTGCTTCTGGGGCGTGGAACGAGTGTTCTGGAAGCTGCCGGGCGTGTGGGTGACTTCGGTCGGCTACGCCGGCGGGATCACGCCGAACCCGACCTATGAGGAAGTCTGCTCGGGCTGCACCGGCCACGCCGAGGTGGTGCAGGTGGTGTTTGACCCGGCGGCGACCAGCTACGGCGCGCTGCTCAAGGCCTTCTGGGAGAACCATGACCCGACCCAGGGCATGCGCCAGGGTAATGACGTGGGCACCCAGTACCGCTCGGCCATCTACGTCCTCGACGAGGCGCAGCGGACCGAGGCCGAGGCCTCGCGCGACGCCTACCAGGCGGCGCTGACGGCGGCGGGGCGGGGCGAAATCACGACCGAGATCGTGGACGCCGGCCCCTACTATTTCGCCGAGGACTATCACCAGGGCTATCTGGCCAAGAACCCGGGCGGCTATTGCGGTATCGGCGGCACCGGCGTGACCTGCCCGGTCGGGGTAAGCGTCGAGGTGTGAGGCGGCTCAGCGTCGGCGCGTCAGCCAGAAGGACACGCCGTAGAGGTTGAGGCCGTCGGTCGGCCCGCGCATCAGCCGGGCGCGGGCCAGGGTCGCCGCCTCGGGGTCGCGGCAGGCCCACCAAGCGGGGAAGAGGATCTCCAGCGCATCGCCGTAGAGCAGGGCAGTGGCCAGCAGGTACTGCTCGTTCCACATGCGATGCAGATGGCCGGAAATATAGTCCTCCGGCAGGTAGATGTCGTGCATATGGACGATCACGCCGGGCTTGAGCCGCGGCAGGACCTCGAGGAAGAAGACGGTCACGTCCGAGCCCTGGAAGGCGCGGTGCGAACTGTCGAGGAACAGGATGTCGCCGGGCTCTAGGGTCTGGAACAGGGCCTGATCAACGGTCTCGAGCGGGTGGCGGATGACCTCGTCGCACAGGGTGTCGATCTCGGCGCGCGGCTGGGGGTCGACCGAGATCAGCCGGGTCGGCAGGTCGTAGCGGCTGACGGCGCGGCGGGCGAACTTCGTCGAGAAGCCCGAGCCGATCTCGATGAAGCGCGCCGGACGGTGCGTCTTCAGCATGTGGGTCAGCAGCATGGCATCCAGCGGCGGGAACCAGCCATTGTTCCACATGGGGATCGGGGCGCTCAGGGCCGCTGTCCGCGGGACATCGCCGAAATCATCCGTGATCGCGCCCATGTTCCGGATCTGATCCAGCCAGGCCGCACGGCCCGGCTCGATCAGGGCGGCCAGCTCCGGGTGGGGCGGCCAGTCGGCACCATAGCGGATGGTGACCTCGAACGGATAGTCGAACAGCTCGCAGCGGTGGCTATTCAGCTCGCTGGCGAAGGCGATCCTGGCCGGGAGCGGCACGTCCGAGCCCCGGGCCCAGGCCTCGGCGGCCCCGAGCGGGTCGCCGGCGAGGATGCGCGCAGCCGCAAGGTCCCGGTGGAGAGCGTACAGGCCCGGCGCGGCGGCGGCAGCCTGTTCGATCAGCGTCAGTCCCTCTTGCGTTCGCCCGAGCATCGCGGCGGCCACGCCCTTGAGCCTCAGCGCGTTCGTGTGGCCTGGCGCGATGGCGAGGAGCATGTCGAACTGCTCCTCGGCGAGGTTTAGATGGCGGTCGCGCAGGCACCGGAGCCCGCGCATGAGAAGTGTGCGCTGAGGATCGGGTGCGGTCATCGGGCCACCTGTGCCGCGGCGGTCAACCCGCCCGTGGGGCCCAGTCTATCGAGAAGCTGACGCCGCAACCGCAGGAGGAGGCCGCGTTCGGGTTGCCAACCACGAACCGGGCACCGACCAGCTCATCGACGAAGGCGATCTCGGAGCCTTGCAGCAGGGGCAGGGAGACCGGGTCCACGGCGGCGGCCTGGCCGTCGCAGCGGACGATGACGTCGTCCGCGGCTGGCGCCTCGATCAGCTCGAAACGGTACTGGAACCCCGAGCAGCCGCCGCCGTCGACGGCGACGCGAAGCAGCAGCGGCCGGCCCTCGGCCTCGGACAGGCGGGCGAGACGGCGCGCGGCGCTGTCGGCCAGGACCAGGCCATGGTCTGGCGCGGCCCGCCCGGCGATCTGGAAGCTTTGGGTTGGGGCGTCGCTCACGCCGCCCTATATGGGCTGACGAGGGCCGGGCGAAAAGCCCCGGCGTGAACGAAAGCCCGGATCCGCGTGAGCTACGACCGCCTTTCCGTCGACCGCCGACTGGCACCGTGGGCCAGCGACCCGACTGCCAGCCCCGGCCGCCGCTACCCGGAACCCGAAAGCCGCACGCGGACGCCCTTCGCGCGCGACCGCGACCGGATCATTCACGCCACCGCCTTCCGCCGGCTGAAGGAGAAGACCCAGGTGTTCGTGGCCCATGAGGGGGACCACTACCGCACCCGACTGACTCATTCGCTCGAGGTGGCGCAGATCGCCCGCTCGCTGGCGGCGGCGCTGAAGCTGGACGTGGATCTGGCCGAGGCTGTGGCGCTGGCGCATGACCTGGGCCACCCGCCGTTCGGACACGCGGGCGAGGACGAGCTGCACCTGCTGATGGCGGACCACGGCGGCTTCGACCACAACGTCCAGACCTTCCGCGTGGTGACCGAGCTCGAGCGCCGCTATCCGGCCTTTCCGGGCCTGAACCTCAGCTGGGAGACGCTGGAGGGGGTGGTCAAGCACAACGGGCCGGTGGCGGACCGGCTTGGGGAACCGGCCTGGCGGGCGATCGCCGACCATGCGCCGGACTGGGACCTTCGGCCCGGCACCTTCGCGTCAATGGAGGCCCAGGTCGCGGCCATCGCCGACGACATCGCCTACAACAACCACGACGTCGACGACGGAGTGCAGGCCGGCCTGTTCACCCTCGCCGACCTCGCCGACCTGCCGCTGATCGGCGAGATTCTGGTCGGGGTGCGTCGCGACTGGCCAGGCCTCGACGACCGGATGGTCCGGCTGGAAGCGGTGCGCCGGATGATCGGGGCCATGGTCGATGACGTGCTGGCCGAGACGCGGGGCCGGCTGGACGCCGACCGGATCAACGGGCCGGAGGCGGTGCGGCTGGCCGGCAGACCGATGGTGGCCTTCTCGCGCGGGATGCTGGAGCAGCTGACCGGGGTGCGCGCTTTCCTGTACGAGCGCATGTACCGGCACTACCGGGTCAACCGCACGCGCAGCCAGGCGCGGCGGCTGCTGCGCGAGATGTTCACCCTGTTGCTCGCCGAGCCGTCCGTCCTGCCGCCGGAGTGGGCGGCGGCGGCGGCGGACCCGGAGCGCCGGGCGCGGCGAGTGTGCGACTACATCGCCGGCATGACCGACCGCTATGCGATCGAGGAGCACCGGCACCTGTTCAGCCTCGATGTCGCCCTCGACTTGTGATTCGAAAGCGGCCCAGGGGCGTCTAGACTGTCGCGGAGCGCGGCCGATTCGGCCGTCCCACCGATCCGGGTGAGCCTGACATGTCCCACGAAGATCCTCGCGGCCGGTCCGAACGCGACCATGGACGGGGTGCCTATACGCCGCCGACCGACGATGACCTGCCGTTCAACCGCGGCTATGACGCGCGGCGCGCGCCTTCGGGGCCGAGCCGGCCACCGGTGACCCTGATGGTCAGCGTGGCAGTGCTGCTGGCCCTGATCGTCGTCGTGGTATTGTTCTACCGCTCCGGCCTGCGCGCCTCCGAGGACGCGCCGCCGGCCGTCGGCGAGCCGGTCGGCGAGCTGCGGGTCGAGGCACCGGTGGACGCCCAGCCGGTCGATCCTGAGGCCGGGGTCAGCGTCTATGCCGACGCGCAGACGCCCGGACCGGTGACCTTCGCCCCGCCGGCGGCCGAGCCGCTGCCGCGCGAAGCCCTGCCGGCCCCCACCGCCGCACCCGCGGCGCGCGCTCCGGCGGGTCCCGCCCCGGTGCCGGCGCGCCCGGCGGACCCCGTCGGCGAGGCGCTGGTCCGGGCCGACCGCGCGGCGGGGACGCCGGCGACCGGCTCTGCCTCGGTGCAGATCGGAGCCTTCGGCTCGACCGCGATCGCCGAACGCGAGTATGCGGCGGTAGCCTCGGGTTTCCCGCAGTTCGCCTCGGGCACCGGCAAGCGCGTCCAGGAGGTCACCAGCTCGAACGGGCAGACGGTCTATCGCACCCAGTTCACCGGCCTGTCGCCGGAGCGGGCGCGGGCTTTCTGCGCCGCCCTGCGGGCCGCCGGCCGCGACTGTCTGGTGCGCTGAGGTCTTGGACGCGTCGGCGGCGATCTATGGCTGCGCCGGGCTGGAGCTGACGCCGGCCGAGCGCGCCTTCTTCGCCGAGGCGCGGCCATGGGGCTTCATCCTGTTCCGCCGCAATGTCGACAGCCCGGACCAGGTCCGGGCGCTGACGTCGGCGCTTCGCGACTCTGTCGGCCGGCACGCCCCGATCCTGATCGATCAGGAGGGCGGGCGGGTTCAGCGCATGGGACCGCCGCACTGGCCGAAGTACCCGCCGGGCGAGGCCTATCTGAAGGCCACCAACGACCCGCTGGCGGCGCGCGAGCTGGCCCGGCTGGGCGGCCGGCTCATGGCCCATGACCTGAAGGCGGTCGGCGTCGATGTCGACTGCCTGCCGGTGCTCGATGTGCCGGTTCCGGGGGCGCACGATATCATCGGGGATCGCGCCTATGCCCGCGATCCGGCGACGGTGGCGCAGCTGGGCCGCGCCGCCGCCGAGGGCCTTCTGGCCGGCGGGGTGCTGCCGGTGATCAAGCACATGCCGGGGCACGGCCGCGCCTTCGCCGACAGCCACAAGGAGCTGCCGACGGTCGGGGTCGACCTCGACACCCTGGAGGCGTGGGACTTCGCCCCGTTCCGCGCGCTCTCGGACATGCCGATCGGCATGACCGCCCACATTGTTTTCACGGCGATCGACCGGAAGCGCCCGGCGACCCAGTCGCGCAGGGCCATCCGGCTGATCCGCGAGCGGCTGGGGTTCGGCGGGCTGTTGCTGTCGGACGACCTGTGCATGAACGCCCTGTCCGGGACCCTGACCCAGAGGGCCGAGGCGTCGCTGAAGGCAGGCTGTGACCTCGTCATCCACTGCACCGGCGACCTCGACGAGATGCGGCAGGTGGCCGAGGGCGTCGGCCCGCTCCGGGGCGGGGCGGCCCGGCGCGCGCAGGCGGCGCTGGCCCGCATCGTGCGCTCGCCGGAGCCGCTGGACATCGAGGTGGCGCGCGCGCGGTTCGACGCCATGATGGCTGGAAGGCTGGAGGCGGCGAGAGGGCCCGACGTCGGGGAGATCCAGGCGTGAGGGAGGCGTTCCAGCCCAGCCTCGACTTCACGGCGGCCGAGGAGATCGACGCCCGGGACGCCTTTGTCGTCGACCTCGACGGCTACGAGGGGCCGCTGCATGTGCTGCTGGCTCTGGCGCGGAGCCAGAAGGTCGATCTGCTGAGGCTGTCGATCACCCGGCTGGCGGAGCAGTACCTCGCCTTTGTGCACGAGGCGCGGCGGCGCAACTTCGCCCTCGCCGCCGACTATCTGGTGATGGCCTCCTGGCTGGCCTTCCTGAAGTCGCGGCTGCTGCTGCCGCGGACGGAAAGGGGGCGGCCGGAGGAGCCCGACGCGCAGCATATGGCGGCGGCGCTGGCCTTCAGGCTGCGCAAGCTGGAGGCCATGCGGCAGGCCGCGGACCGATTGATGGAGCGACCGCAGCTGAAGCGCGATGTGTTCACCCGCGGCGATCCCGAAGCCACGGTGATCATTCCGTCCGACCGCGTCGACGCCGGCCTCTATGAGCTGATGGCGGCCTATGTGGAGCAGCGCCGCAAGGTGGCGGGGCAGCAGTACAATCCCGGCCAGCGGATCGAGGCCTTTTCGCTGGAGGCGGCGCGGGACTGGCTGCGGGGGATCATGCCCCGGCTGACTACCTGGACGCCGCTGGAGGCGGCGGCGCCGGAGCCCGGGAGCGCCGAGGGCGATCCGAGCCGCGCCAGCTGCCTCGCCTCGACCCTGTCGGCGGGGCTGGAGCTGGTCAAGGAGGGGGCGCTGGACGTCCGCCAGTCGGGCCCGTTCGAGCCACTGTACCTGCGCCGCAGGGCGACCGGCCAGCCGCTGGAGCTGACGCCGTGAGCGACCTCGGGTTCCAGCCGGACGAGGCCGAGATCGAGCGGCGGGTGGAGGCCCTGCTGTTCGCCGCGGCGGGCCCGCTGTCGGCGGCGGACCTCGCGGCGCGCCTGCCGGAGGGCGTCGATGTCGGCCGGGCCATCGCCGGGCTGCGCGCGCGGTATCAGGGGCGGGGCGTGGAGCTGGAGTGCGTGGCCGACCGCTGGCGCTTCCGCACCGCGCCGGACCTCGCCTTCCTGATGACCGAGGAACGGGAGGAGCCGCGGCGGCTGTCGCGGGCGGCGCTCGAGACCCTGGCCATCATCGCCTATCACCAGCCGGTGACCCGGGCGGAGATCGAGAGTGTCCGCGGCGTTTCGATGTCGAAGGGCACGCTCGACCAGTTGCTGGAGATGGGCTTCGTGCGTCTGCGCGGGCGGCGGCGCTCGCCGGGACGGCCGGTGACCTATGGCACGGCGGACCGTTTCCTCGAGCAGTTCGGGCTCGGGAGCCTCGCCGATCTGCCGGGGCTGGCCGAGATGAAGGCGGCGGGGCTGCTGAACATGAATGTGCCGGCCGGCTTCGAGCTGCCGGACCCGGCGCGGCCGGACGGCGAGGAGGAAGACCCGCCAGGCGACGACGAGGTGCCGGAGTTCGCCCAGGACTTCCTGCGGGAGAGCTAGGCGGTCAGGGCGCGGGGGAGCTTGAAGGTCACGGTCTCCCGCGCGCCGCCATCCTCCTCGATCGTGACCTCGAAACGGGTGGCGAGGGCGTCGATCACGCCCTGGACGAGGCTTTCCGGGGCGGAGGCGCCGGCGGTCAGGCCGAGGTGGCGCACGCCCTCCAGCCAGGTCCAGTCGATGTGCGAGGCGTCGTCGATGAGGCGGGCGTCGCGGGCACCGGCCTTGAGCGCCACCTCGACGAGGCGGGCCGAGTTGGACGAGTTCGGCGAGCCGACCACCAGCACCAGGTCCGCCGCCTCGGCCAGCCGCTTGACGGCCTCCTGGCGGTTGGTGGTGGCGTAGCAGATGTCTTCCTTGTGCGGGTCGGGCAGCTCGGGAAAGCGCGCCTTGAGCGCCGCGATGATCGCCGAGGTGTCGTCCAGCGACAGGGTGGTCTGGGTGGCGTAGGCGAGCGGCGCGTCCCCGGGCCGCTGGAAGGCCTCGGCGTCCTCGACCGTCTCGATCAGGCTGACTGCACCGGCGGGCAGCTGGCCCATGGTGCCGACCACCTCCGGGTGGCCGGCGTGGCCGATCAGCAGGATGTGACGGCCGGCGGCGTGGTGGCGCTCGGCCTCGACATGGACCTTGGAGACCAGCGGGCAGGTGGCGTCGAGGAAGAACAGGTTGCGCGCCCTGGCCGCCGCCGGGACGGACTTGGGGACGCCGTGGGCGGAGAAGACCACAGGCCGGTCGTCGGGGCACTCGTCCAGCTCCTTGACGAAGACGGCACCGAGGCCGCGCAGACGGTCGACGACATGCTTGTTGTGGACGATCTCGTGGCGGACGTAGACCGGCGCGCCGAACCGCTCGAGGGCGCGCTCGACGATCTGGATGGCCCGGTCGACGCCGGCGCAGAAGCCGCGCGGGGTCGCCATGCGGATCGAGATGGCCGGACGGGGGAGGGGCTCGGCGGTCATGGGGCCACCCTAGCCGCATCGCGCGCCGCCCGCCACAAGCCACGCGCTCCCGTTTGCCGCGCCTCGCTTTAGCCGCTATCAGGCGCGAGCGTTCTTCGCCCCTGTTGCGGGGCGGCCCTTTCGTCTGCCCGGGATTCCCTCATGCGCCGTGTCGCGTTCCTTCTCTCCGCGCTGCTGATCGCGGGCGCGGCCGCGCCGGATGTGGCCCAGGCCCAGTCGCGCGACCGTCAGGATCGCGACCGCCGCGAGCGGCAGCAGCCGGACGGCGAGGAGCAGCAGCGCGAGCGGCCGCGCGGACCGGCACCCCTGCGTCGCCAGCCGAATGCCGGGCCGTGCCCCTTCGTGAAGATCCTCTACGACGCCGCCCGGTACGTCGAACTCGAGGGCGGCCAGGCCACCACCTCCGCGGTTGGCTACACGGGCGAGATCGAAGGTGTGACCTCGGGTTGCGCCTACCAGGGCGACCAGCCGATCACGGTGGACTTCAATGTGTTGTTCAGCCTCGGCCGCGGGCCGCAGGCCCAGGGCGACGCCCGCACCTATCGTTACTGGATCGCTGTCACCGAGCGGAATCGGGCGGTGCTTTCGAAGGAGTACTTCGACCTGCCGGTCGACTTCGACGGGCAGCGCACGACCCAGATCGAGCAGCAGCAGCGGGTGGTGATTCCGCGCGCCGAGGCGACCACCTCGGGTGCCAACTTCGAGATTCTGGTCGGCTTCGACGTGACGGCTGAGATGGCCGAGTTCAATCGCTCGGGCAGCCGCTTCCGTCCGCAGGCGGGGGTCGCCGGCGCGCAATGACCCGTCTGGCCTCCCGACTTCGCGAAGCGGTCGCCGCCGCCTTCGCCGCCGAAGGCGTGCCCGACGATCTGGTCAAGGTGACGCCGTCGGACCGGCCCGACCTGGCCGATTTCCAGTCCAATGCCGCCCTCGTCGCCGCCAGGGCGCTGAAGGCCAATCCGCGTGAGCTGGCGACCCGGGTGACCGAGCGGCTGGCGGGGGACCCGGCGCTGGAGCGCGTCGAGGTGGCCGGGCCGGGTTTTATCAACCTGACGGCCTCGCCGGCCGCGCTGGCGGCGCGGGCGACGGAGATAGCGACCGAGTCGATGCGGGGCGCGAGCACGGTGGCCGCTCCGCGGCGGGTGGTGATCGACTTCGCCGGGCCGAACGTGGCCAAGCCGATGCACGTGGGGCATCTGCGCAGCTCGATAATTGGCGAGAGCCTGAAGCGGCTGTTCCGCTTCCGTGGCGACATGGTGTGGGGCGACGCTCACTTCGGCGACTGGGGCTTCCAGATGGGCCTGCTGATCGTCGCCTGCACCGACGAGGGGCTGGCGACGGCTTTCATGGCCGAGGACGACGGCCCGTTCCCGGACGCGAGCCCGGTGACGCTGGAGGATCTGGAGCGACTGTATCCAGCCGCGGCGGCGCGGGCCAAGGCCGAGCCGGAGTTCCGCGACCGGGCGCGCAAGGCGACGGCGGAGCTGCAGGCCGGGCGGCCGGGCTACCGGGCGCTGTGGGCGCACTTCGTGGCGGTCAGCCGGACGGCGCTGGAGCGCGAGTTCTCGGCGCTGGGCGTGACCTTTGACCTGTGGAACGGGGAGTCGGACGCCGATCCGCTGATCCCGGACATGGTGGCCGAGCTGAAGGCGCGGGGGCTGGCCGAGCTGGACCAGGGGGCCTGGATCATCCGGGTGGCGGAGGAGGGCGACAGGCGCGAGCTGCCGCCGCTGCTGCTGGTGTCGTCGGAAGGTTCGGCCATGTACGGCACCACCGATCTGGCGACCATACTGCAGCGCCGGCGCGAGCAGGACTTCGAGCTGGCGCTCTACTGCGTCGACCAGCGCCAGGCGGACCATTTCGAGCAGGTGTTCCGCGCCGCCTGCAAGGCTGGCTATGCCGCCGCTGACCAGCTGGAGCACATCGCCAACGGGACCATGAACGGTGCCGACGGCAAGCCTTTCAAGACCCGCGCCGGCGGGGTGCTGAAGCTGCACGACCTGATCAGCCAGGCGACCGACAAGGCGCGCGAGCGGCTGCGTGAGGCGGAGCTGGGCGGCGACCTGCCGCCGGGGGAATTCGAGGACATCGCCCGCAAGGTGGCGGTGGCGGCGCTGAAGTTCGCCGACCTGTCGAACAACCGCACCACCAGCTACGTGTTCGACTTGGACCGCTTCACCTCGTTCGAGGGCAAGACCGGGCCGTACCTGCTGTACCAAGCGGTGCGCATCAAGAGCCTGCTCCGGCGGGCGGCGGCCGAGGGCGCGACGCCGGGGGACATCCGCATCGCCGCGCCGGCCGAGCGCGACCTGGCCCTGACGCTGGACGCCTTCGCCCAGGCGGTCGAGGACGCCTATGAGCGTCGCGGGCCGCACCTGATCGCCGAGCACGCCTTCCGGCTGGCCCAGGCCTTCTCGAAGTTCTACGCCGCCTGCCCGGTGATGGCGGCACCCGACGCCGAGACGCGGGCCTCGCGGCTGGCGCTGTCGCGGGCGGCGCTGGACCAGCTGGAGACGGCGCTGGACCTGCTGGGGATCGCGACGCCCGAGCGGATGTAGCGTTTCGGCCACAGACTCGGCGGCCCATCGAGGGTTAACCTTTGCCGGGGAGCCACGGGACGGGGACGCCGCAATGGCGCGAGCGGGCAGGCGAACGGCGGAGACGCCGCAGGTGCGCGCCGGGGGCGCGGGCCTGCCGCTGTTCCGTCGCCGCGCCCGACTGTATGTCGACGGCTTCAACCTGCACCACGCCATCCTCGATCTCGGCCGGCCCGAGCTGCTGTGGCTGGACCTGAAGACCCTCGGACGCGGGCTGCTGCCGCGGCGCGAGCGCCTGGTCGGGGTGACCTGGGTGGCGGCGCACCGGCCGCAGCGCGAGGACCGGATGTCGGCCATGGCCACCTATGAGTTGGCGCTGCGGGCCTCTGGCGTACGCTGCCTGTTGGGCCATTTCGTGGTCCACGGCGACCACTGCCGCGCCTGCGGCCACAGCTGGATGCAGGCCACCGAGAAGCAGAGTGACGTCAATCTGGCGCTGGCAGTGGCGGCGGACGCGGCGGCTGACCGGTTCGATGTCGCCTATCTGTTGACGACCGACGGGGACCATGCGGCGACCGCCCGGTTCCTGCAGGAGTCCTATCCGCGCAAGCGCCTGGTCAGCGTGGCACCGCCGGGGCGGGGGCATAACCGGCAGGTGCTGGCCCACTGTCACGCCCGGACCGAGGCGGCCGCAGACCTGGTGGCGCGCTCGCCCCTGCCGGACAGGGTGAAGAGCCCGCTCGGCTGGCTGGAGCGACCGGACGCCTGGCGGGCGCGTGATCCCGAGCCGCCACCGCCGCCGCCGGTGACCAGCGACGAGGCGCGGCGCGCGCGGCTGCGGCTGGTGGTGTCCAACCCCTGACGCGAAGGCGGGCGGGGCCGGGCCTGCGCGTAGCGGGCGGACATATTGCCGAACATCAGGGCGTTGAGGCGACGACAGCGCCCCTGGCCTGCCCGTCCGCGCTGGCGTGGCATCCTTCAGGCATGGCGGGAGATCGGGCCTCGGCGGCGAAGGTCCTCGCCGAGAGCTGGCGCCGGCTGGCGGCCGGCGAGGACGTGGCCGAGGTCGAGCGGCGCGGCAAGGCCGCCCTCGCCCTGGTGCGACTGGAACAGGCCCTGGCGGAGCTGGCGCAGATGGATGGATCGGCACATGGGGGATGGAGCGGGGCCGAGCTCGAGGCCCTCCGCGCCCGGGTCCTTATGCGCCTGGATCGCCTCGCTGCCGCCCGGGAGACGAAGGGCGTGGCTGCGGGCGATGACCCCGCAGGAGATCGAGGCGCTGCGGCTGGAGTGGCGGGGACATGCGGGCACGGCGCAGATGCCGCCGGACGGTCCATGGCGCACCTGGCTGTTCATGGGCGGACGCGGTGCCGGCAAGACCCGGGCGGGGGCGGAGTGGCTGAGCGCCCGGGCGAAGACCGAGGCGCGGCTGGCGCTGGTGGGGCCGACCCTGCATGACGTACGCGAGGTGATGATCGAGGGGCCGTCCGGGCTGAAGGCCGTGGCCCCGCGGGCCGAACGGCCGACCTATGAGGCCAGCCGGCGGCGGCTGGTCTGGCCGGGCGGGGCCATGGCCTATGCCTTTTCGGCGGAGGATCCGGAGAGCCTGCGTGGGCCGCAGTTCCATGCGGCCTGGGCGGACGAGCTGGCGGCTTGGCGACAGCCGGAGGCGGTGCTGGCCATGCTGCGGCTGGGGCTGCGGCTGGGCGACGACCCGCGGCTGGCGATCACCACGACGCCGAAAGCGATCCGGGCGGTGAGGACGCTTCTGGATGAGCCGGGCTGCGTGGTGACCCGGGCGGCGACGGCTGAGAACGCCGACAATCTGTCGTCGGGATTTCTGGAGGGCTTGCAGGCGCTCTACGGCGGCACGAGGCTGGCGGCGCAGGAGCTGGACGGTCTGGTGCTGGAGCCGGACGGCAGCCTGTGGACGGCGGAGATCCTGGCGGCGTGCCGGGGGAAGCCGGACGGGGCGCTGGAGCGGGTGGTCGTGGCGGTCGATCCGCCGGCCACACGCGGCGGCGACGCCTGCGGCATCGTCGTGGCCGGGCGGCGGGGCGGGACGGCGTTTGTGCTGGCCGACCGCACGGTGCGCGGCTGCTCGCCGATGGAGTGGGCGCGGGCGGCGCTGCAGGCGGCGCAGGACTTCGCCGCCGCGACCATCGTGGCCGAGGTCAACCAGGGCGGCGAGATGGTGGAGACGGTGCTGCGGCTGGCCGGGGACGGGCCGCCGGTGCGGGCGGTGCGCGCCGCGGTCGGCAAGCGCGCCCGGGCCGAGCCGGTGGCGGCGCTCTACGAGCAGGGGCGGGTGAAGCACACAGAGGTGTTCGCCGCCCTCGAGGACGAGATGCTGGCGCTGGGCAGTTCGGCGGGCGGGGCCAGCCCCGACCGCTGCGACGCCCTGGTGTGGGCGGTGGCCGAGCTGATGCTGCGCGGCGACGGCCTGCCGCGCATCCGCCGGGTCTGAGGCGGAACAGGAAAGGAGCAGCGGCATGCGCTGGAGCCTGTGGGGCCGGGAGGCCAAGGCGAGCCGGACCGGGCGGCTGGTGGCGCTGAGCCACCTCGGCCGGCCGCGCTGGACGCCGCGCAACTACGCCCGGCTGGCGGAGGAGGGGTTCGCCCGCAATCCGGTGACCTATCGCTGCGTGCGGCTGGTGGCCGAGGCGGCGGCGAGCGTGCCGCTGGCGGTGTTCGTCGACGGCGAGCGGCGGGCGGACCATCCGCTGGCGGCGCTGCTGGCGCGGCCCAATCCGGAGCAGGGCGGGGCCGAGCTGCTGGAGGCCCTGTATGTCGGGCTGCAGACGGCGGGCAACGCCTATGTCGAGGCGACCGGGGACGGCGAGGCCCCGACCTCGGAGCTGTGGAGCCTGCGCCCGGACCGGGTGAAGGTGGTCCCTGGGCCGAACGGCTGGCCGGCGGGGTATGAGTACGCCGTGGGCGGACGATCGGTGACGATCGCCCGGCGCAGCGACGGCTGGTCGCCGGTGTTGCACCTGAAGCTTTTTCACCCGACCGACGATCACTACGGCTTTCCCCCGCTGGAGGCGGCCGCCTTCGCCATCGATGTGCACAACGCCTCAGGGGCCTGGAACAAGGCGCTGCTGGACAATGCGGCGCGGCCGTCGGGGGCGCTGGTCTATGGGGCCAGGGGCGGCGAGCGGCTGACCGAGGCCCAGTTCGAGCAGCTCAAGGCCGAGCTGGCCGAGGCCCACGCGGGGGCGGCCAACGCCGGGCGGCCGATGCTGCTGGAGGGCGGGCTGGACTGGAAGCCGATCAGCCTGACCCCGGCGGAGATGGACTTCATCGCCGGCAAGCACGCGGCGGCGCGCGAGATCGCCCTGGCCTTCGGGGTGCCGCCGCAGCTGCTGGGCATCCCCGGCGACGCCACCTACGCCAATTACCGCGAGGCCAATGTCGCCCTGTGGCGGCAGACCATCATGCCGCTGGTGCAGCGGACCACCGGAGCCCTGTCGGGCTGGCTGGGGGCGCGCTTCCCCGGCTGCCGGGTGGCCCCCGACCTGGAGGGCACCCCGGCCCTGGCGGCGGACCGCGAGGCCCTGTGGGCGCGGCTGGAGGCGGCCAGTTTCCTGACTCCGGACGAGCGGCGGCGGATGGCGGGGGTGGGGGTGTGAGTGGCGAGTGGTCAGTGGCGAGTGGCGAGGGCGGCGGCATGACAAACGGCGCGAGATGGCCGGCACCGCTGGTGGCGGCGCTGGTGGTGCAGACCATCGCCGGGCTGATCTGGGCCGGCGGGGCGGCGGCGCGCATCGGCGCGCTGGAGGCGGCGGTGGTCGAGCAGCGCTCGGTGGCCGAGCGGCTGGCCCGGCTGGAGGCCCAGGGCGAGACCACGCGCGCGACGCTGGCGCGGATCGAGGCGCAGTTGAGTGACGAGTGACGAGGGGCGAGTGGCGAGTGACGAGTGGTGAGTCGTGAGTAGCGAGGGGTGGGGAGCGGTATGATAGTCGAGACGGTTGCCGTCGCTGAAGGCTCGTCACTCGCCACTCGCCACGCGCCACTCACCATCGAGGGTTACGCCTCACTGTGGGGCGTGGCGGACCTGAACGGCGATGTGGTGGCGCAAGGGGCGTTCGGGCGCAGCCTGGCGCGGGCCGGGCCGGGCGAGATCCGGATGCTGTTCCAGCACGACGGGCGGGCGCCGGTCGGGGTCTGGGACGAACTGCGCGAGGACGGCAGGGGCCTGTTCGTCCGGGGACGGATCGAAGTCTGGTCGGCCGAGGCGCGCTTCGCCGCGGCCCTGGTCAGGGCCGGGGCGCTGGACGGCCTGTCGATCGGGTTCAGGACTGCCCGGGCCCGCCGCGACGGGCGGCTCAGGGTGCTGACCGAGGTGGAGCTGTGGGAGGTGTCGCTGGTGACCTTCCCGATGCTGCCGGGGGCGAGGTTTACGGCGACGGCACCAGATTGACTTGAGCGGCCGCAATCTCGCGAGGACACCCATCACCTTGGGGCGGATTACGTCCAACGCGTGGTCGAGGCCCAGAGCGGCGGCAGGAGGATGTTCTAAAGCCAAGCGTCAAGGTTACGGGTCTCGGGCTACAGACTGTATACCGACGGCGGCAGCCCGGAGGCTAAACGTTCGGCGCGCTCAGGGCTTCTGCCGCATGAGCGTGGCGACACGACAGTGAGGACGTACCCAGCCAGCCTTGATTGGGCATAGCCAGTTCAAGAGTTCCATGATCGCAGAGTACTCCGCGAGCAGGTCCATTTTCAGGATCGGCTCGTGATGCCAGACCCGGTTTCTGAAGTCTGCGACCCTTTTCACGCGTTGCGATAGTGTTGCCCGGGTCTGGTTGGGTGGAAGATCCGGGAATGCGGCGTGCAGGCGACCGCCCCAAAGGGCCGGATTGTAACGCTTCTGCAGCAGACTCGACCAAAAGCCGAAGGAGAGGGTTGCGACGATCTGGCCGGTGTCCAGAACGGCACCCCTGTTGCGGATACGCCTCAACGCAGTCTCGATGTCGGTCGCTCTTTTCCGCCCGGCGAGACGCAGGAAAGTGTCGTTCTGCCACCACTGCTGGCCGAAGAGCTCGACCAGATGCCGGTTGACCCGATTGCGAAGGGCCACCTCAACCGATTGTACCGGCAGGTGAAAAGCTTCTCCGACCAAGGCATTCCATATGTAGAGCCGCAGGGCCCTGTCAGGGTCGAAACCCGCCGCCGTCAAGTAGGTGCCGATGCGTTCGTCCGATATGACCGGCCGGAGCTGTTCGATAAGGGATTGTTGAACTACGTTCGCCACTATGCGTATAGTTTCCAAGTGAGCCGAAACGCGTCACTGCCTAGGCATACGGCTTCGGACTGATAGAGCCCCGCGACAGCCGAAAGGCCCTCGCGGGGTTTCGCTTTTCTGACATAGCAGCGTTTTCGCTTTCTGCGAGCAACTGACGTTCGGCAGCGCGAAGACGTCGTTCCCGGTGTACCGGCATCAGGCCGGTGATCGTCCTCCCAAGGAGACATCGATGAAAGAGACCAAGACCGTCTCGGGCGCGCCCGAGGCGCGCGCGGCGCTGCACGAGATGATGGCGGCGTTCGAGGCCTTCCGCGCGGCGAATGACGCGCGGCTGGCGGAGATCGAGCAGAAGACGTCGGCCGACGTGCTGCTGGAGGAGAAGGTGGCGCGGATCGACCAGGCGGTCGGGGCGGCGCAGGCGCGGCTCGACCGGCTGGCCAGCGAGGCGCGGCGGCCGGGGCTTGAGGTCGGCGGCGGCGTCGCCCCCTCCGTCTCGGCCTTCGGCCGATCCACCTCCCCCATGGGGGGAGGAATGGAGGAAAAGTCGGCGTTCGCGGGCTGGATGAAGACCGGGCTGGGGCTGGAGCTGAAGGCCGGGCTGTCGACGGCGGCGGGGTCGGGGGTGCTGGCCCCGGTGGAGACCGAGCGGGCCATCGAGCGGCGGCTGATGGCGGCCTCGCCAATGCGCGAGATCGCCACGGTGCGGACCATCAACAGCGGGGTGTTCAGGAAGCCGGTGTCGACCGCCGGGGTCGAGTCCGGCTGGGTGGCCGAGACGGCGGCGCGGCCGGAGACGGATCCGGCCACCCTGTCGCTGATCGAGTTCCCGTCGGCGGACCTGTACGCCAGCCCGGCGGCGACCCAGACCCTGCTGGACGACGCCCTGGTCGACATGGACGAGTGGCTGGCCTCGGAGGTCGAGGACGCCTTCGCCGCCCAGGAGACCGAGGCCTTCGTCACCGGTAGCGGGGTCAACCGGCCGAAGGGTTTCCTCGCCTATGACACGGTGCCGGACGCGACGGCCGCCTGGGGCCAGATCGGCTATCTGGCCTCGGGCGCGGCGGGGGCCTTTCCGGCCAGCCATCCGGTCGACCGGCTGATCGACCTGATCTATGCGCCGCGGGCGCAGTACCGGCCGAACGGGCGGTTCGTGATGAACCGCAAGACGGTCTCGACCGTGCGCAAGTTCAAGGACGCGGACGGCAACTACATCTGGACGCCGGCGTCGCGGCCCGGGGAGACGGCCAGCCTGCTCGGCTATCCGGTGACCGAGATCGAGACCATGCCGGACATCGCCGCCAACAGCCTGGCGATCGCCTTCGGCGACTTCCGGCGCGGCTATCTGATCGTCGACCGGGCCGGGGTGCGGGTGCTGCGCGACCCCTATTCTGCCAAGCCCTATGTGCTGTTCTACACCACCAAGCGCGTCGGCGGCGGGGTGCAGAACTTCGACGCCATCAAGGTGATGAGGTTCTCGGCGACGTAGTCGCCGAGTGGTGAGTGGTTAGTGGCGAGTGGCGAGGAGGGTCGTCGCTCGCCGCTGCCGTGGTGAGATCCCGGCGAGGACGGCAGGATGGGAGGCGCTCGCCACTCATCACTCGCCACCCGCCACTTCCGAGCAAAGCGAGGTCCCATGACCGCAGCGGTGACGCTCACCGAGGCGAAGCTGTTCCTGCGCGTCGGGCATGACGCGGAGGACGGGCTGATCGCGACCCTGATCGAGGCGGCGACGGCGCGGGTGGCGGCCCTGACCGGCGGGTCGGTGGACGGCGAGGCGCCGGCGCCGGTGCGGCTGGCGGTGCTGCGCCTGACGGCGGCCGGCTTTGCGCGCGGCGAGGGCGATGACGCGGCCCGGGCCGAGGCCGAGGTCGCGGCCTGGCTGGCCCCCTACCGGCGGGTGCGGCTGTGAGCCCGCCGCGGCGGCTGGCCGAGCTGCTGGAGCCGGTGGAGGCCGAGACCCCGTATGGCGGGCGCAGCGTCAGCCATGTCCCGCTGGGCTGGACCTGGGCGGCGCTGGCTCCGCGGGCGCGGCGGACCGGGACCGAGGCCGGGCGCGACGCCGGGATCGAGACGACCACGGCGGAGACGCGCGCCGATGCGCGGCTGCAGGTCGGGCGACGGCTGCGGCTGGCGGATGAGGACTGGGAGATCGTCACCCTCGACGGGATCTCGCCCGGGCGGGTGCGGCTGGGGCTGGAGCGGCGGCGATGAGCGGGGCGGAGAATGCGCTGGTGCGGGTGCTGGTCGCCCACCTGAAGGCCGATCCCACCCTGGCGGCCTTGGTGGGCGAACGGGTTTGGGAGGATCTGCGGCCGGGCGCCGCCTTCCCGCAGCTGCTGCTCGGGCCGGGCGAGAGCCGGCCGGTGGCGGCGGACGGGGACCTGGTCGAGCACCGGCTGACGCTGAGCTGCGCCTCGCGCTTCCAGGGGCTGGAGGAGGTGCGGGCGGTGGCCGCGGCGGTGCGGGCGCGGCTGGAGGGGGCGCGGCTCGAAGGCGACGGGATGCGGACGGTCAGCCTCGGCGTGACCTTCGTCGACGCCTTCCGTGCGCGGGACGGGGCCCGGGCCTGGGCGGTGATCCGGGTGCGGGCGGTGACTGAGGGTGAGTGACGAGTGGTGAGTGGCGAGTGGCGAGGACGCCGCCATGCCGATGGCGTCCGTGAGGCCCCGTGCGCGATGGACCAGCGTCTCGTCACTCGCCACTCACCACTCGTCACTTGAAGCAGGGAGATGCACCGATGGCGGCGCAGAGGGGCAGGGACATCCTGCTGAAGATCGCGGACGGGGCCGGGGGTTTCGTCACGGTGGCGGGGCTGCGGGCGCGCACCCTGTCGCTGAATGCGCGTCCGGTGGACGCGACGGACTCCGACAGCGCCGGGCGCTGGCGCGAGCTGCTGGACGGGGCCGGGGCGCGCTCGGCGGCGGTGAGCGGCGAGGGGGTGTTCCGCGACGCGGCGTCCGACGCCCTGATCCGCGAGGCCTTCTTCGCCCAGGCGGCGCGGACCTGGCGGCTGGTGATCCCGGACTTCGGGACGCTGGAGGGGCCGTTCCAGGTGGCGGCGCTGGAGTACGCCGGCGAGCACCAGGGGGAGGCGACCTATGCCGTCAGTCTGGCCAGCGCCGGGGAGATCAGTTTCACCGCGCTGGCGCCGACGCCGTGAGCGGGCTGAATGGCGTGCGGGGTGAGGTGCGGGCGACGCTGGGTGGGGCCGAGCGGCGGCTGTGCCTGACCCTGGGCGCGCTGGCGGAGATCGAGACGGAGCTGGGCGTGGCCGGGGTCGAGGCCCTGGCGGCGCGGCTGCGGGCCCTTTCGGCGGCGGACCTGAGCGTGGTGCTGGCGGCGCTGTTGCGCGGAGGCGGCGAGGGCGAGGCGGCGGACGCTCTGGCGCAGGCCCCGGTGATGCCGGCGGAGGCGGCGGCCGCCGTGGCGCAGGCCTTCGCCGCGGCGGCGGCGTGAGCGGGGCGACGCCGTGGGCGGAGCTGCTGCGGACGGCGGCGGGACTGGGCGTGGCGCCCGAGGCCTTCTGGCGGCTGTCGCTGCGGGAGTGGCGCTGGCTGACGGCGCCGCGCGGCGGGCCGGCGCTGGGCCGCGACGGGCTGAGGGCCCTGATGGAGCGATATCCGGATGACTGACGGCTTCAGGGACGACCGGCCCGACGATGTGCGGGCGCGGGCGGCGGAGGCGACCGAGGCGCTGAAGGGGCTGGAGGCCCCGGCGGAAGCGGCGGCGCGGGCGATCGAGACGGCCTTCGGACGGGCAGGCGAGAGCCTGAGCCGGTCGCTGGCGCGGGCGGCGGCGGACGGGGAGCTGAGCCTGGCCGAACTGGCCCGGGCGGTGCTGACGGCGCTGAACGCCGGGCTGGGCAGCGGGCGCGGCGGCGAGGGGCTGGCGGCGGCGGTGAGCGCCGCGGTCGGCGGCCTGTTCGGCGGGGCCCGGGCCGAGGGCGGGCCGGTGCGCGGCGGGGGCGCCTATCTGGTCGGCGAACGCGGGCCGGAGGTGTTCCGGCCGGCGGGCGGCGGCGTGATCGAGCCCGTCGGCGCCGGCGGGGTCAGCGTGACCCTGAACCTGACCGGCGTCTCCGAGCGAGAGCTGCTGCGCTCCGAGGCCCACATCGCCCGGGCCCTGGCCCGAGCGACGCTGCTCGGGGCGCGGCGGCTATAGGTCCCGGTCGCCTCACCCCGGCGGCATGATGGTGACCGTCACCGGATCATTCGTGTCCAGTCCGGCCTTCCTGCACTGCGGCTCGGTCAGATTGAAGAAGAAGACGTCCGATCCCTTGCCCCACGGCCGGATGTTGCGCGGGAAGGGCCCGGTGCCGTTGAGCAGGACCATCGCGGGGTAGGCCACGCCTTCACGCGACGCGTGCTCCGCCCGAACGACGATGTAGCGCGGCAGGCTGTCCTGCTTGCGCAACACCCGCGTGGCGAAGGTCACGGACGCGGCCGGGGGCGCGGTCATGGTCAGCCCCGGCCCTGTTCCCTTCTAGATCCTGCCCTTGGGGTCCTCGCCGTTGCGGTTGGGGCCGCGCGTGCCCTCGACCAGGCCGATCCACAGCAGGAAGCCGAGGTTGGCCAGCAGGAGCAGCCCCAGCCAGCCAAAGATCGGAGCGACCATGGCGATGATCGCGGCCGGGTCCTCGGCCTCGAGGGCCGGGGCGTTCATGATCGCCTGGAGGCCGATGCTGGCGACCATGGCGATGGTGCCGACGATGTTGAGCACCCAGGGCAGGATCACCAGCCAGCCGGTCAGGCCCATGTCGTGCAGCCGCTTCACGCCGATGGCGAAGGTCGGCCACAGCAGTAGCAAGCCGACGAAGGGGATCCAGCTGGTCAGCACATTGGCCGCCAGGATGATCAGCCAGGCGATCCAGAAGTGCGAGCGGCGCAGGCGACCCTCGAACGAGAACAGGGCGCGCTGCCAGTCGAAACCGCCGACCTGGGCCGGCAGGCCGAGAGAGGCGCCGCCGAGCCCCATGATCTCGGTGGCCTCGCCGCCGACGGGGACGAAGTCGACCTTCTGGCCCGGGCGCACTGGGCCGTCGCGCAGGGCCAGGCTGTTGAAGCTGTAGCGGGCGCCGTCGTCGCCGCTGATCAGGCCGGCTCCGGCGGCCGCGTCATAGCTGAGAACCTCGCCGCGCATGGCATCCCTCCCTGTGGCTTCCCGACGGGCAGGATGACGGTGCGTTGCGTCCAAGATCAAGGGAGGCGGGCAAATGAGTGCGACAGAGAGCTTCCACGAGGTGCGTCTGCCGGCTCGTCTGGCGTTCGGCTCGACCGCGGGGGTGGAGCGATGGACCGAGATCACGACCCTCGCCAGCGGCTTCGAGCGGCGTTCGACGCCCTGGGCCTTTGCGCGCCGGCGTTACCTGATCGGGGCCGGGGTACGGTCGCTGGACGATATGGCCGAGCTGGTCGCCTTCTTCGAGGCGCGGCGCGGGCCGCTGTACGGCTTCCGGTTCCGCGACCCGCTGGATTTCAAGTCCTGCGCGCCGTCGCGACCGGTGGCGGCGACGGATCAGGCGCTGGGCGTCGGGGATGGCGCGCGGACGCGGTTCGGCCTGGTGAAGGCCTATGGCGACGTGGCGCGGCCGATCGTCAGGCCGGTGACGGGGTCCGTGCGGGTGGCGGTGGACGGGGTCGAGCTGGCCGCGTCCGCCTTCGCCGTCGAGGCGACGACGGGAGAGGTGACTCTGGCGACGGTGCCGGGGCCGGGCGCTCAGGTGACGGCCGGCTTCGCCTTCGACACGCCGGTGCGGTTCGAGAGCGACCGGCTGGAGGTCACGCTGGAGGGGTTCGCCGCCGGGCGGCTGGTGGCCGTGCCGCTGATCGAGGTGAGGCTCTGACATGCGGGTCGTTCCCGAGGCGCTGGCGGCCCGCATCGAGGGCGGCGCGGCGACCCTGTGCCATGTCTGGTTGGTGCGGCGCGCGGACGGGCTGAGGCTGGGCTTCACCGACCACGACCGCGACCTGATGGTGGAAGGGGTGGGCTGCACGGCCGCGTCCGGCTGGACCGTCGGTGCGGCAGAGACGGGCCTTGGACCGGCGCCCGGCGACGCGGCGGCGGCGGGGGTGCTGGACGATGCGCGGCTGACGGCGGCGGATGTGGCCGCCGGGCTCTACGACGCCGCAGAGGTGGAGCTGTGGCGGGTCGACTGGACCACGCCGGCGCTGCGGGTGCGGCTGTGGCGCGGGCAGATGGGCAGGGTGCGGCGCGAGGGCGACCGCTTCGTGGCCGATCTGGAGGGGCCGCTGGCGGCACTGGAGCGGACCATCGGCCGGACCTTCGCCCGAACCTGTGACGCGACGTTGGGTGACGCCCGCTGCGGGGTCGACCTGGCGAGCGCGCCGCAGCCGGTCTGCGACCGGCGCTGGGCCACCTGCACCGGGGTGTTCGGCAATGGCGTCAACTTCCGCGGCTTTCCCGACATCCCCGGTGACGACTGGCTGAGCGCCACGCCTCGCGAGAGCGTGCGCCACGACGGCGGGAGCCGGCGGTGAGCCGGCGGGACCTCGCCCTCGCGGTGGCGCGGAGCTGGCTGGGCACGCCGTACCGGCATCAGGCCAGCCTGCGTGGGGAGGGGGCGGACTGCCTCGGTCTGGTGCGCGGAGTGTGGCGCGAGGTGATCGGGCCGGAGCCGCAGGATGCCGGTCCCTACAGCGCCGACTGGGCGGAGCGGTCGGGCGAGGAACGGCTGCTTGAGGCCGCGCGAGTCTGGCTGGTCGAACTGGTGCCCCACAAGGCCCAGCCGGGCGATGTGCTGCTGTTCCGCATGGCTCCCGCCGCGCCGGTCAAGCACTGCGCCATCCTGAGCGGCGACGACGGGGCCGAGGCCCGGATGATCCACGCCTACTGGGGGCGGGCGGTGGTGGAGAGCTGGATCGGCCCATGGTGGCGACGGCGGCTGGCGGCCGCCTTCACCTGGCCCGGCGACGGCGAGGGAGGCTGAGATGGCGCAGGTGGTCCTGGGCTCGGTCGGGGCGGCGGTGGCCGGGCCTGCGGGCCGGTTGATCGGCGCTGTTGCCGGACGGGCGCTGGACGACGCCCTGGTCGGGGCCCTGACCCCGGCGCGGGAGGGGCCGCGCGTCGACGGGCTGCGGCTGACCTCGGCGGCGGAGGGGGCGGGTCTGCCCTTCGCCATCGGCCGCAACCGGGTGGGCGGGCAGGTGATCTGGGCGGCGCAGTTCCGCGAGCGCCGGCTGGAGCGCGGCGGCGGCAAGGGCGGTCCGGCGCAGCGCGACTATGCCTATTCGCTGAGTTTCGCCGTCGCCCTGTGCGAGGGGCCGGTCGACGGGGTCGGGCGGATCTGGGCCGATAACCAGCCGATGGACCTGACCGGGGTGAGCTGGCGGCTGCACCGCGGCGACGAGGGGCAGGGGCCCGACCCGCTGATCGCGGCGGTGGAGGGGGCTGCGCCGGCCTATCGCGGCGTGGCCTATCTGGTGTTCGAGGATCTGCCGCTGGCGGTCTGGGCCAACCGGCCGCCGATGATCAGCGCCGAGGTGTTCCGGCGACCGGCGGGGGACGGGGCGGACCTGGAGGGGCGCATCAGCGGCGTCTGCCTGATCCCCGGGGCCGGGGAGTTCACCCTGGCCACGACGCCGGTGCTGCGGCGCACGGGCCTGACCACGGTCGAGGCAGAGAATGTGCATGCCGCGGACGGGCGGCCCGACCTGATCGTCTCGCTGGAACAGCTGGAGGCGCAGTGCCCGAACCTGACGCGGGTCAATCTGGTGGTCGGCTGGTTCGGCGACAGCCTTGAGGCCGGGGCCTGCCGCATCCGCCCCGGGGTGGAGCGGCGCGACAAGGCGACCGAGCCGCTGGACTGGTCGGTGGCGGGCGAGACTCGGGCGACGGCGCATGTCGTCTCGCAGGTCGAGGGCCGGCCGGCCTATGGCGGTACGCCATCGGACGATACGGTGCGGCAGGCGGTGGCCGAGCTGAAGCGGCGCGGCCTTGAGGTGGTGCTGTATCCCTTCCTGTTCATGGACGGCGACGGCTATCCGTGGCGCGGCCGGATCACGGCTGACGACCCAACCATGGCGGCGGCGGACATCGCCGCCTTCTTCGACGGGCCGGAGGGTTTTGACCGCTTCATCCTGCACCATGCGGCACTGGCTGCGGAGACCGGCGCGGACGGGCTGTTGATTGGCTCGGAGATGCGCGGCCTGACAACCAGCCGGGCGACCGACGGCAGCTATCCGGCCGTGGCGCGGCTTCAGGCGCTGGCGGCGGCGGCGCGGGCGGTGGTCGGGCCGGGGCCGGCGCTGTCCTATGCGGCGGACTGGTCCGAGTACTTCGGCCATCAGACGGCCGACGGCGACCGGCTGTTTCATCTGGACCCGCTGTGGGCCGATCCCGCGCTCGATCATGTGGCCATCGACTGGTACCCGCCGATGGGCGATTGGCGCGACGGGGACGATCACCTCGACGCCCTGGCCGGTTACCCGGGCCCGGCCGATCCCGCCTATCTGGCGGCGCAGATCGCCGGCGGCGAGGGCTTCGACTGGTACTATGCCGATGCGGCGGCGCGAACGGCGCAGGTCCGCACGCCGATCGTCGACACGGGCCAGGGTGAAGACTGGGTGTTCCGGCCCAAGGACCTGGCCGGCTGGTGGGGCAATCCGCACCATGACCGCGTCGGCGGCGGGCGCAGCCCGACCCCGACGGCCTGGGTCCCGGGCATGAAGCCGGTCCGGCTGACCGAGATCGGCTGCGCGGCGGTGGACCGCGGCGGCAATGCGCCGAACCTGTTCCAGGACCCCAAGAGCAGCGAGAGCGCGGCCCCGCCCTTCTCGCTTGGCGGCCGCGATGACCGGATGCAGCGGCGGCTGCTGCGCGCGCTGTACGACTCACTGGAGGATCGGGCGCGCAATCCGCTGTCGCCGGTCTATCGCGGGCCGATGATCGCGGGTGCCGAGGTGTGGTGCTGGGACGCGCGGCCGTATCCGGCCTTTCCGGCGCTGACGGACGTCTGGGCCGATGCGCCGCAGTGGCGGACCGGCCACTGGCTCAACGGCCGGCTGACCGGGGAGGCGGTCGACCTCATCCGGGCCGTGCTGCGGCGCGGCGGTGTCGCTGATGAGGAGATGCTGGTCGAGGCGGTGGCCGAAGGGCCGACCGGGCTGGTGACGGTGCGCCCGACCCGGGTGCGCGAGGCGCTGGTGCCCCTGCTGACGGCAGTCGATGCGCGGCTGGCGGAGCGCGACGGGAAGATCGCCGTGCTCGCGGCCGACCGGGCGGAGGCACCCCTTGTGCTTGACGCGGACGATCTTGCCCTGCCGGCGAGCGGAGTGGTCGAGGAGGTGGTGCGGGAGCCGGGCGCGCCGGCGGCCTCGGTACAGGTGCGATATGTCGACGACGGGAACGGCTACCAGACCGGCGCGGCCCTGGCGGTGGCCGCGGTAGATGGCCCCCGGGTCACGCTGGACATGGCGGTGAGCTGCGCCCGGCCGGTGGCGGCAGCCGCCGCGGCCCGCGCGCTGGCTGCGGCCGCGGCGCGCGAGACTCTCGCCGTGTCTCCCGGGCCGCTTGCCCGGCTGCGGCTGGAGCCGGGGGACGCCGTACGGCGGCCGGACGGCGGCCTGTGGCGGGTGGCCGGGCTGGCGGACCGGGACGACGGGCCGAGGGCGGAGCTGGAGCTGCTGGAGGCACCCGCGGCGGCGGTGCCGCCGCCGCCGCCGGTCAGCGATCCGCAACCGCCGACGCCGGAGGGGGCGCGGCCGTTCCTCGCGATCCTCGATCTGCCGCCGCAACCGGGAAGCGAGGTGGACTCCCGGCCGCTGGCGGCGGTGGCGCGCTCGCCCTGGCGGCCGATGGCGGTCTGGGCGGGCTCCGACGGCGAGACCCTGAGCCTGCGCGGCCGGGTGGAGACGCCGGCGACTGTGGGCCGCCTGACCGCGGCGCTGGCCCCAGGCCCGATCGGTCGCTGGCAGGAAACCGGAGGCCTTGAGGTCGAGATCGAGGGGGCGGTGCCGGAGAGCCGCTCGGCCGCGCAGGTGCTGGCGGGCGGGGGACTTCTGGCCGTAGCGGTCGCCGACGGCTGGGAGCTGCTGCAGTACCGGCAGGCGGAGATTGTCGGTGCCGGGCGCTGGCGGCTGACAGGTCTGCTGCGCGGGCAACTGGGGACCGAGGCGGCGGTAAGGCTCGGCGCGCCGGCCGGGGCGTTGGTGGTGGCCCCGGAGACCTGCACACGGGTCGGGGTGAGCCTCGCCGAGCGGGGTCTTGAGCGGCTCTGGCGCGCGGGCCCGGACGGGGGCGCGCCGGGGCCGGCCGCGGCGCAGGTCAGCGCGGTCTGGACCGGCGTCCAGGCGCGGCCGTGGAGCCCGGCGCATTTGCGGGCGACGGCGACGGCCGAGGGGCTTGAGATCCGTTGGGTCCCTCGTGTGCGGATCGGCGGCGACGGCTGGGAGCTCGAGCCCGACGATGTCGACGGCCCGGACCGCTTCGCGGTGCACGTCCTGGCCGGCGGGCTTGGGGTGCGCAGGTTCGAAGCGACGGCCCGGCGGGCGCTCTATCCGGCGGCTGATCTGGCGCCGGACCGGGCGGCCCACGGGCCCCTGACGTTGGCGGTGGTGCGGTACGGCACGGGCTTCGGTTGGGGCGCGCCAGCCTTCCTCGACATCTAGAGGTTTGCGAACGCCGCCGAAGTCCCTAACTGGACGCCGTTGAACCATAGTCGCAGGTGACGTCCGCGTGGCGGGAGATCCCTACAAGGAACTGGGCGTGTCGCGCTCCGCGAGCGCGGGCGAGATCAAGAGCGCCTTCCGCAAGCTGGCCAAGCAGCTGCACCCGGACCAGAACCGGGACAATCCTGCGGCGGCCGAGCGGTTCAAGCGTGTCACGGCGGCCTTTGACATCCTCGGCGACGAGGAGAAGCGCCGGCGCTTCGACCGTGGCGAGATCGATGCGGATGGGCGTGAGCAGTCTCGTGGCTTCGGCGGCTCCGGCGGCGGCGCGAGGGGCGGCTTTGGCGGTGGGCCGGGTGCCGGCCGCGCCGGCTTCGAGAACCTCGACCTCGACGAGCTGTTCGGCATGTTCGGCGGCGGGGCCGGGGCGCGCGGCCCGGGGCGGAGCTTCGGCGCTGCGCGCGGCCCGGACTTGCGGGCGACGCTGGAGATCTCGCTGGAGGACGCCATCGCCGGGGCGACGCGGCGCATCCAGTTCACCGATGGCCGGACGCTGGATGTGGCGATCCCGCGCGGTGCCGGCGACAACCAGGTGATCCGCCTCCGCGGCCAGGGCGCGGCCGGGCGCGGCGGCGGGGAGGCCGGCGACGCCCTGATCGAGCTCAAGCTGCAGCCGCACCCACTGTACCGCATCGAGGGCGCGGACCTGACCATGGATCTGTCGGTGTCGGTCCCCGACGCCGTGCTGGGCGGCAAGGCACCGGTGCGAACGCCGGACGGCACGGTCAACCTGACCATTCCGAAGGGCAGCAACACCGGCCAGGTGCTGCGTCTCAAGGGGCGCGGCGGCTACGCCAACGGCCAGCGCGGCGACCTGAAGGTGAGGCTGCTGGTCGCCTTGCCGGAATCGCCGGACGAGGCTTTGGTGAAATTCTCCGAAGAGTGGCGCGCGAGGCGTCCCTACCAGCCGGGACGCTGACCGCCATGCCGACCCCGCCCACCGTCAAGCCCATGCGGCCGTGGTTCTCGTCCGGGCCGACTGCGAAGCGACCCGGCTGGACGCTGTCCGGGCTGCCGGATGGGCTGCTAGGGCGGGGTATCCGCACGCCCGAGGTGGTGGCGCGCTTCGCCTACGGGCTGGAGCTGACGCGCAAGGTGCTGGCCCCGCCGGACGACCATGTGCTGGCCTATATCCCGGGCTCCGACACCGGGGCGGTGGAGTCGGCCATGTGGAGCCTTCTGGGCTCCCGGCCGGTGCAGCTGCTGGCCTTCGAGAACTTCGGCAAGACCTGGGCCGTCGACGCGCGCGACCACCTGAAGCTGGATCCCGAGATCCTTGAGGCACCTTGGGGCCGCTGGCCGGCTACGTCGGCGGTCGATCCGGCCAAGGATCTGGTGTTTCCCTGGAACGGCACGACCTCCGGCGTGCGGGCACCGAACGCGGACTTCATCGCCGATGAGCGGACCGGACTGGTGATCTGCGACGCGACCTCGGCGGCCTTCGCCATGCCGCTGCCCTGGCCGAAGCTGGATGTGACCACCTTCTCGTTCCAGAAGGCGCTGGGTGGCGAGGCCGGCATTGGCGTGGCGGTTCTGTCGCCGCGGGCGGTGCAGCGGCTGGACGAGGTTGAGGCGCGCTTCCCGGTGCCCAAGCTCCTGCGCCTGACCGAGGGTGGCCGGTTCAACCGGGCCCTGGCGACCGGCACCATGATCAACACCTTCTCGGTGTTGACGCTGGAAGACTGGATCGACGCCCTGGAGTGGGCCGACCGGATCGGCGGGCTGGACGAGCTGATCCGCCGCACCGACGCCAACTTCGCCATGCTGGCCGACTGGGTCGGCCGGACGCCGTGGATCGACTTCCTGGCCGAGGACCCCGCCACGCGCTCGACCACCTCGGTGTGCCTGAAGATCGTCAACCCGCGCGTCACGGCGCTGGACGACGCCGCGCGGCAGGCTTTCGTCTGGCGGCTGAAGGCGCTGCTGGAGGAGGCCGGTGCCGCCTTTGACGTCGAGAGCCACCGCAACGCCCCGGCCGGCCTCAGGATCTGGTGCGGCTGCACCGTCGAGGCGGAGGACGTCGCCGCCGCCACGCCCTGGCTGGACTGGGCCTTCGCGACGGCGGTGGCCGAGCTCTGAGCAGAAACCGGCCGAACCGGGACGACATTCGCCCCGGGGAGGTCTATAGCGACGCCGCATCTTGCGTGGAGAGTGGGACTTGACGAACGTCGCGGTGGTCGGTGCCCAGTGGGGCGACGAGGGCAAGGGCAAGATCGTCGACTGGCTGTCCAACCGCGCAGACATGGTGGTCCGCTTCCAGGGCGGCCACAACGCCGGCCATACGCTGGTGGTGGGCGACAGGGTCTACAAGCTGTCCCTGCTGCCGTCGGGCGTGGTGCAGGGCAAGCCGTCGGTGATCGGCAACGGGGTCGTGGTCGACCCCTGGGCCCTGCTGGACGAGATCGCGCGCATCGAGGCCCAGGGGGTGGCGATCGCCCCGGACATCCTGAAGCTGGCCGACAATGCCTGCCTGATTCTGCCGCTGCACCGAGACCTCGACGGCGCGCGCGAGGCCCAGGCCGGGGCCGGCAAGATCGGCACCACCGGCCGCGGGATCGGCCCCGCCTATGAGGACAAGGCGGGACGCCGCGCCATCCGTGTCGGCGACCTGGCCGATCCGGAGGCGCTGGACGCCAAGATCGAGCGGCTGCTGGCGCACCACGGGGCCCTGCGCAAGGGGCTGGACCTGCCCGAGATCGATCCGGCGGCGCTGAAGGCCGAGCTGCTGGCGGTCGCGCCGGGCGTGCTGAGGTTCACCGGCGAGCCGGTGTGGCGTCAGCTGGACCTCGCCTATCGCGAGGGGAAGCGCATCCTGTTCGAGGGGGCGCAGGGCACGCTGCTGGATGTCGACCACGGCACCTATCCGTTCGTTACCAGCTCCAACACCGTGGCGGGGCAGGCGGCGGCGGGCTCGGGCCTCGGGCCTCGGGCGGTCGGCTATGTGCTGGGTATTGTAAAGGCCTACACCACGCGCGTGGGCTCGGGCCCGTTCCCCACCGAGTTGACGGACGCCGACGGCCAGCGGCTGGGCGAGCGGGGCCGGGAGTTCGGCACGGTGACGGGCCGGGCGCGCCGCTGCGGCTGGTTCGACGCGGTGCTGGTGCGCCAGTCGATCGCCGTCAACGGCATCCACGGGCTGGCCCTGACCAAGCTGGACGTGCTTGACGGGTTCGAGGCCCTGAAGATCTGCGTCGGCTACGAGGTCGGCGACCGGACGCTGGACTATCTGCCGGCGGGGATGCGCGACCAGGCGGCGGCACGGCCGGTCTACGAGACCTTGCAGGGCTGGTCCGAGAGCACCCAGGGCGCGCGGTCGTGGAAGGATCTGCCGGCCAACGCCATCAAGTACGTGCGTCGGATCGAGGAGCTGATCCAGGCTCCTGTCGCCCTGCTGTCGACCAGCCCGGAGCGCGAGGACACCATTCTGATGAAAGATCCATTCGCCAGCTGAATGCAGAGATTTGCCATGTTTCGCGGTCTGGAAAGGGGCGCTTAACTCCGTCCATGCACTAAGTTGCCCCGTCGAAGGTTGTGAGGTGCAGGGTTGGCTTTCGTGACGGATCCCAAGAACGCGGCGAAGATCGCGCCAGTTGTGCGGCGGGCGCTGATCGTCGACCCCAATGTGGCGTCGGCCAAGCTGATCGCGGACCTGCTCAAGGGCCTCGGCGCGCGCGAGGTTGTGCTGGAGTCCGAAGAGAAGATGGCGCTGGAGATCTGCCGCGACCTCGATCCCGGCGTGATCTTTGTCGAGCATGCCGGGCCGCGGCTGAGCGGCGAATCCTTCACCCGCCGGCTGCGCCGGTCGCATCTGGGATGCCGCGAGGCCCCAGTGATCATGGTCACGGCCGAGGCGACCGGCAGCGCCATCAAGGGTGCGCGTGACTGTGGCGTGCATGAGTTCGTGCGCAAGCCCTTCACGGTCGGTGATTTGCTGAAGCGGATCGAGATGCTGGCGACCCGCCCGCGCGATTGGATCGAGGCCGTCGGTTACGTCGGGCCGGACCGTCGGCGTTTCAACTCCGAGGGGTACAAAGGGGCCGGCAAACGGCGGACCGACGTGGCCGCGAAGGTCGCACCAGGGGCCGCGAAGGACCAGGCCATGCGCATCCTCGCCTCTGCCCTGAACCAGTTTGACTCCGACCCCACCCAGGCCTTGCGGTCGATCCGCGAGCAGGCCAACGCCCTTAAGCAACTGGCGTTAAAGGCGGCGGACGCGCGGCTGGCAGTCAACGTGGCGGCGCTGGAGACGATCCTTGCGGGGCCGACGCCGACCAAGGCCATGCTGGCCGAGCCAGTCGGGCGCGTGCTCGATCTCGCAGAGCCCGACACCTTCACCAGGACCGGCTGAACCGGGCCGTCAGGCTTCGACGAGGTTCCGCTCGAGCGCCGCGGCGCGCATCGCCTTCTGCAGTTTCTCGAAGGCCCGCACCTCGATCTGGCGCACGCGCTCGCGGCTGACGCCATAGTGACCGGCCAGTTCCTCAAGGGTCACCGGATCGTCCTTGAGGCGGCGCTCGGTGAGAATGTGCTTCTCGCGCTCGCTGAGCTCTTCCATGGCCTCCTGCAGCAGACCCATGCGGATGTCGCGCTCCTCGCTCTCCGCGAGGTGGGTTTCCTGCGAGACGGCGGTGTCGTCGGCCAGCCAGTCCTGCCACTCGCTCTCACCGTCGGCGCGCAACGGGGCGTTGAGCGAGGCGTCGCCTGACAGGCGGCGGTTCATGTCGACCACATCCTGCCGGGTCACGCCGAGCTTGGTGGCGATGGCATCGACATGCTCGGGGCGCAGGTCGCCTTCCTCGAAGGCGGAGATCTGGCTCTTGGCCTTGCGCAGGTTGAAGAACAGCTTTTTCTGTGCCGCGGTGGTGCCCATCTTCACGAGCGACCAGCTGCGCAGGATGTATTCCTGGATCGAGGCGCGGATCCACCACATGGCGTAGGTGGCTAGGCGGAAGCCCTTGTCCGGGTCGAACTTCTTGACGGCCTGCATCAGGCCGACGTTGCCTTCGGAGATGACCTCGCCGATCGGCAGGCCATAGCCGCGGTAACCCATGGCGATCTTGGCCACGAGGCGTAGGTGCGAGGTGACGAGCTTGTGGGCCGCTTCGGGGTCCTGGTGTTCCGACCACCGCTTGGCGAGCATGAACTCCTCGTCCTTGCTCAGCATGGGGAACTTCCGGATGTCCGAAAGGTAGCGCGACAGTCCCTGTTCCGGCGACATGATCGCGAGCGCGTTGTTGGCCATGTGGTCCCTCCGACCTGTTTCCGTGAGCAGGCGTCCCGGCCGGCCACTCCTGTGCACCAGGCCCTCGCCCCTCATTCGGCAAGATGGCGATCGGTTGCCCCGAGCGAAAGGGGCGGATCGTCACGGAGTCGCCGACTCGCGCGCTGACCCCGCCAAGGGTTCCTGGCCGGGAGTGCATCCTTTTTCAAGACGCACCTTCCCGGGCGTCAGAGGCCGATGATGCCCGGTAGGTCGGTGCACCACGTCGGCGTGCTCCGGGTGCTTCTGAAGCCAGCCGGACAGGTGGCGACAGACTGGCCGCAGGACGAGTCCGCGGGCCCGGGCATCGGCCACCATGGCGGCGGTGAGGCGACCGGCGAGCCCCCGCCCCCTCCAGCACCCCGGGCACCAGGGTCTCGGTGATCATCAGCTGGGGCGGGTTTATGTTGCAGGTCATTACGGCCATCCCGCCGTCGACCGCCAGCGCGTAGCGGCGAGCCTGCCGATTGTGGCGAACCTCGCCGTCGATTGGGCTCTCCCGTGTTCGCCGCGGAGAAGGCTAAAGGGCCGCGAGGACGGCCGCGAGCGCCTGCATGGCCCGGGGTGGCGGGGACTCGAAGCGCAGCGCCTCGCCGGTGATCGGGTGGACGAAGCCCAGAATCGCCGCGTGCAGGGCCTGGCCAGACAGGCCGGCGGCGGCCACGGCCTCGCGTAACGTCGGGCTGACGCCGCCGGAGCCGTAGACGGGATCGCCGAGCAGGGGCGCGCCCCGATGGGCCAGGTGCACGCGGATCTGATGGGTGCGCCCGGTGTGCAAGATGCAACGTACCTCGGCGGCCAGCGGCCGGGCGTCGGGGCCGAAAGTCCGCAGGGTGGCGTAGTCGGTGACGGCCTCTCGGCCGCCGCTGCGCAGCACCGCCATCTTCTTGCGGTCGGAGGTCGAACGACCCAGCCGAGTCTCGATCCGGCCAGCGCGCGGGTCCGGCGCGCCCCGTGTCAGGGCGATGTAGCTGCGCGTGATGTCGTGCTGCGCGAACAGTGCCGAAAGACCGGCGTGGGCGGCGTCGGACTTGGCGGCGACCATCACCCCCGAGGTGTCCTTGTCGAGACGATGGACGATCCCCGGGCGGGCCACGCCGCCGATACCGGAGAGCCGGCCTGCACAATGGTGCAGCAGGGCGTTGACCAGGGTGCCGCGGGCGTGGCCGTGCGACGGATGGACCGGCATGCCGGCCGGCTTGTCGACCACGATCAGGTGGGCGTCCTCGTGGAGCACGGCCAGCGGCAGGGCCTCGGGCTCGGGCTCGGCTGGCTCGGGCGGGGGCACCGCGACGCGATAGAGTCCGGCCCGGGCGGCGGCCGAGCCCTGGCGCACCGGCGCATCGTCGCAGGTCACCGCGCCGCCGGCGATCAGCGCCTGCAGACGCGCCCGTGACAGGGTCGGCAAGGCCGAGGCCAGAGCACGGTCGAGGCGGCCGTCTGTGCCATCGAGCCGTGCCTCGAGCATGTCGACTTCACCCTCAGCATCCCGATCGTCTGTCTCGAAATCGTCGGTCAATCGTTCATCCGGCGGTCGTCGCCCTGTCGTTCTCCGGACACGAGCGAAGCTTAACGGCGCTTGCATGGCCCCGGAAATGGGGTTGGGGAGATTTATCATGACCGCTACGCGCACCAAGTCCTGGCTGCTGGCCACCGCTGGACTCGCCGCCTGCCTGTCGACGCCGGCCCTGGCCCAGCAGGCCGAGCCGGGCGTGACCACCGTCGACGAGATCATCGTCACCCTGCAGAAGCGGGAGCAGTCGATCATCGAGGTGCCGACGGCCCTGACCGCCTATTCGGGCGAGTTCCTGAACGAGATCGGCGTCGAGGACTTCAACGCCCTGGGCCTGTTCACGCCCGGCTTCGACGTTCAGGACCAGTCGCCCAACAACCCCGGCTTCGTAATGCGCGGCATCACCTCGGACTCGGGCGAGGCCTATATCGAACCCCGTGTGTCGGTGTTCCAGGACGGGGTGTCCATCTCCAAGGCGCGCGGCTCCTACGTCGAGCTGTTCGACATCGAGCGGGTCGAGATCGCCAAGGGCCCGCAGTCGACCCTGTTCGGCCGCGGCGCCCTGATCGGGGCCGTCAACATCATCCAGAACAAGGCGTCGCTGGCCGGCTTCGAGGCAGAGCTGGAAGGCCAGGCCGGCTCGCGCGGCGTGCTGCAGTTCGGTTCGGTGGTGAATGCGCCCCTGTCGGACACCCTCGCGGCGCGTCTGTCCTTCCGCCACCGCCAGCGTGACGGCTCGGTCGAGAACGCCCTCGGCGGCGAGGACTTCAACGGCGTCGACACCTCGGCCGCCCGCCTGTCGCTGCTGTGGCAGCCAGCGGACTCCTTCCGCGCCGACCTGATCCTGAACTACCAGCGCGACGGCTCTACCGGCACCTCGTTCAAGGCGCGCAGCTTCCTGCCCACCGACCCGGCCACCGGCGCGGTGCTGGGGAGCTCCGACCCGTGGGAGCCGGCTGCCCTGCGCGCCGGCCAGAACTTCGTCGACGGCTCGCGCCTCGGCCTCGATCGCCAGGTCCATGGTGCCACGGCAATCCTTCGGTGGGACCTGAGTGACTCGGTCAGCCTGACCTCCATCACCGCCGCCCGTACGTTTGACTCGGTCGAGGTGTTCGATCCGGACGGGATCAGCCTTCCGATCCTGACCATTGCGGAGGATGCGACCGGGGACCAGTTCAGCCAGGAGCTGCGCCTCAACTATGACGCCGGCGGTCGCTTCCGGGCCTTCGTCGGTGCCGGCTACTTCGAGGAAGACGGTTCCCAGCGTCTGCCGCTGCAGTGGGATGAGCGCGCCACCCTGGCGCTTCTGACCGGCCAGCTGAACGGTGCCGCTGCCGGCACCGGCTTCGCCGCCAACCGTCCCGCGCCGCTGGGCCTGTTCGGCAACACGGCCTTCACCGGTGCCCTGGTGCAGGGCCTGGTGGCGGCCTCGTCGGGGAACACCATCCTGCTGCCGTCGGCCCAAGCCCAGGCCATCGCTGCCAACCTGCGTTCGGGCTACACCGAGATCGTCACCAACTCGGCCGACCTGCAGTCGTTCGACGTCTTCGCCGACGTCAGTTTCGACGTGACGGACCGGCTGGAAGTGGGAGCCGGCGTGCGCTTCACCTCGGACGAGAAGACCTCGGGCATCGCCGCGGCGGTGACCGGCGGCCAGCGCAGCGTGCTGGGTTCCGTCCTTGCGGCGGCCTCGATCCGCAGCGCCAGCCTTCTGGGCGCGCTCGCGGCTCCGAACGCCGGCCTGATCCCGTTCGGTGCCACATACCCGGTGCCGACCTTCGGCCTGTTCATCCAGCCGACCACGGGCGGCGCGGTGCAGACGCAGTCGCTGGAGGATGACGGCTTCACCTGGCGTCTGACCGCCCGTTACGAGCTGGACGCCAACACCAGCGTCTACGCCAACTACGCCCGCGGTCGGCGCCCGGCGGTGCTGTCGCCGAGCGTGCCGACGGCTCCGCCGCTGGCGGCCCCGACCGGCGGCCAGGCCACCTTCCGGGTGGTGGATGAGGAAACCGTCGACAGCTTCGAGGTCGGCTACAAGGCCGCCAACCTGCTGGACGGCACCCTGCGCTTCGAGACCGCCGCCTTCTACTATGGGTACGAGAACTTCCAGACCCAGATCCAGCAGGGTGCGGTGTTCATCACCACCAACGCCGGCGAGGCGACCTCCTACGGCGTGGAGCTGCAGACCGTCTGGACGCCGTTGGACATGCTCGATGTGTTCGCCACCTATGCCTACAACCGCTCGCGCTTCGATGTGGGCCGGTTCGACGGCAACCGCTTCCGCCTATCGCCGGACCACCAGGTCTCGGTCGGCACCTCGGCCCGCTTCGCCCTGGCCGGCGGCGAGCTGCGCGTGACCCCGACGTACACCTGGCAGTCGGAAGTGTTCTTCGACGACAACAACGACATCCCGGCGCTGCAGGGCGGCCTGGTGCCGGACCGGGTGCAGGACGAGGTGCAGGACGGCTATGGCCTGCTCAACCTGCGCCTGGCCTTCACGCCGGCGGACGCCAACTGGTCGGTCGAGGCCTTTGGCAACAATCTGCTGGACGAGCAGTACTTCAAGGACGCCGGCAACACCGGCGACGCCCTGGGCCTGGCGACCTTCATCGCCGGTGCGCCGACGACCTGGGGCGTGGGCCTGACCCTGCGCTACTGATACCCGGAGCGGGGCCGTCCGAGCGGCGGTCCCGCTTGCCTCGCCAGCTTTGCGGAGTCTTTGCATGACCGTCGACCGTCGCCGCCTGCTGGGTATCTTCGGGGTCGGTGCCGCCGCCGCGGGCTGCGCCACAGCGCCGGAGCCGCCGCGCGCGCCGGGCGCGCCGGGGACGGGCGGCACCGTGCGGTTCGCGCATGGGGTGGCCTCGGGCGACCCGGACGCGACCTCGGTGTTGCTTTGGACCCGGATCAGCGCGGCGGAGGATGGCCAGCGCCTCCGCTGGCAGGTGGCGCGGGACCTAGCTTTCGGCCGCATCGCCGCCGAGGGCCTGACCGACACCTCCCGCGCCCGCGACCACACGGTCAAGGTGGTGGCCGAAGGGCTGCAGCCGGGGACGGACTACTGGTACCGCTTCATCGCCGCCGACGGGACGGGCTCGCCGGTCGGGCGCACCCGCACCTTGCCGGAGGTGAGCTCGGCCGAGCCGGTGGTGCTTGCGGTCTGCTCCTGCTCGCTTCACCCGAACGGCCTGTTCAATGCCTATGACGCCATCGCCCGTCAGGAAACCCTGCACGCGGTCGTGCACTTGGGCGATTACATCTACGAATATGGCGCGGTGCCAACCGACTACGGCATGGTCAACGGTCAGCGGCTGAACCGCATCCCCGAGCCGCCGCACGAGATCGTCAGCCTGGCGGACTATCGGGCCCGGCACGCCCAGTACAAGGCCGACCCGGACCTGCAGGCGGCCCATGCTCGGGCCCCGTGGATCGTGGTGTATGACGACCACGAGACCACCAACGACAGCTTCGACGTCGGGGCCGAGAACCACCAGCCGGACGAGGGCGACTGGGCGGCGCGCAAGGCGGTGGCGCTGAAGGCCTGGTTCGAGTGGATGCCCATCCGCGAGCCGCGCGCCGATGCGTCGCTGGAGGCGGCGACCTACCGCAGCTTCCGCTTCGGCCGTTCGGCCTCGCTGCACATGCTCGAGACGCGGCTGATGGCCCGCACGAAGCAGCTGGATTACGCCACGGACTTCTACACTGCCGGCCCCGACGGGCAGCCGGTCGCCGATCGCGTCGGCTTCATGGCGAAGCTGAACGATCCGTCGCGCCGGCTTCTGGGCGAAGACCAGCTGGCGTGGCTGGAACGCGATCTGGCGGCCGTGGCGCGCGCCGGCGCCGCCTGGCAGGTGATCGGTAACCAGGTGGTGATGGCGCGGGTCACGGCCCCGGACTTCGGGGCGCTGATCCCCGAGGCGACGCTGAATGCGGTGCTTGCCTCCCTGCCGGAAGAGCGTCAGCAGAGTATCCGCAGCCTGATCAGTCTGTTCGGCCAGAACGTGCCGTTGAACCTTGACGCCTGGGATGGTTACCCGGCCGAGCGCGAGCGGTTCTATGGGGCCGTGCGCCGGGCCCGGGCCCGGCCGGTGGTGCTGGCCGGCGACAGCCACACCTTCTGGGTCAACCGGCTGGCCGACGCGGCCGGCGCCGACGTCGGCGTCGAGTTCGGCACGAGTGCCATCACCAGCCCCAGCCCGGCGGACTCGCTGGGCCTGCCGCCGGCCTTCGCCAACCAGGCGGTCAATGACGCCAACCCCGAGGTCGCCTTCATCGACTTCCAGCCGCGCGGCTTCGTGCGCCTGACCCTGACGCCGGAGCGGGCGCGCGGCGAGCTGATGGCGGTCTCGACCATCCTCGAGAAGCCCTATCGCCTCGACGTTCTCAAGGCGTGGGAAGTCGAGGCCGGGCCCCGCGGCGTAACCGGGCCGCTGCGGGAAGCCTGAGCCGCGCTCAGTGCTCGCGCACGCGCAGCGCGGCCAGGGCGGCGAGGACGAAGGCGATGGCTCCGATCAGCAGGGCGTAGATCGCCTGGCCGTCGAACAGGTACTTGAGCACCAGTCCGAGCAGGGTGGCGGCGACCAGCTGGGGCAAGACGATGAAGATGTTGAACACCCCCATGTACACGCCCATCTTGCGCGCCGGCAGGGCTCCCGAGAGGATGGCGTAGGGCATCGACAGGATCGAGGCCCAGGCTATGCCGACCCCGATCATGGGCAGCCACAGCAGCTGCGGATCGCGGATCAGGAAGATGCCCGCGAAGCCGGCGGCCCCGAGCAGCAGGTTGAGGGCGTGGGCCCCCTTGCGGCCAGTCCGGCGGGCGACCACCGGGATGGCGAAGGCGGCCAGCGCCGCGACGCCGTTGTAGACCCCGAACAGCACCCCGACCCAGTCCGCCCCGGCGTTGTAGGCGGCTGAGGTCGGGTCGCTCGAGCCGTAGTGGACCGAGGTCACCGCCGCGGTGGTGTAGATCCACATGGCGAACAGGGCGAACCAGCTGAAGAACTGAACGACGGCCAGGTCGGCCATGGTGCGCGGCATGCGGAAGATGTCGTCCACCACCTCGGTGATTCCGTTGACTGTGCGCGCCGCGTGCAGGGCCCCGACGACCATCTGCAGCAGGCCGAAGCCGGCGACAAAGCCGGAGAAGATGTAGAGCTCCTTCTCTACCCCGAAGGCCCAGACGCCGTAGACGGCCGCGCCGCCGACCAGCAGCCATAGCAGACCCCCGAGAAGATAGGCGCGCGGCGTCCGTGCCGGCGCGTCCTTGCGCGCGGGATCGAACGCCTGCTCGCCGGCCAGCCGGGCGCGGTGCGCCTCGAAGGCGTCCAGCTGGGCCGGGCTGTACTCACGGCTGAACAGGACGGTCCACAGCACTGCGGCGAACAGGCCGGCGGCACCGACGTAGAAGGCGATGCGCACGGTGTCCGGAACAACGCCCTCCGGTGCCGTCGAGGCCACCTGGAAGACGTTGGACAGCAGCCACGGCAGACAGGAGGCGAACACCGCCCCCGTGCCGATGAAGAAGCTCTGCATGGCGAAGCCGGTGGTGCGCTGCTCGTCCGGCAGGTTGTCGCCGACGAAGGCCCGGAACGGCTCCATGGTGATGTTGATCGAGGCGTCCATGATCCACAGCATGGCTGCGGCGAACCACAGGGTCGGGGAGTTGGGCATGGCCACCAGCGCCAGGCTGGTCAGGATCGCGCCCACGAGAAAGTAGGGCCGGCGCCGGCCGAGGCGGCGGCTCCAGGTCTTGTCCGACAGGTGGCCGATGATCGGCTGCACCAGCAAGCCGGTGAGCGGCGCGGCGATCCACAGGATGGCGAGCGAGTCCACCTCAGCCCCCAGCGTCTGGAAGATGCGGCTGGTGTTGGCGTTCTGCAGGCCGAAGCCGATCTGGATGCCGAAGAAGCCGACACACATGTTCCAGATGGCGAGGCCGGAGAGGCGCGGGCGCTGATCGAGCAGCGGGGCGGCGGGCGTGGCGCTGGACATGGGCTGATTCCTCCGTGACCGTTCTTTCGCCGGTTCAGATCACGATCTTTCAAATAAAAATGCCCCGGCCGCAAGGGCCGGGGCAGGAGGTTTCTCAGGAGAGAACTCTAGAAGCGATAGTTGATGCCGATCAGATAGGTCGAACCATAGACCTGATAGTCGATCGGCTGGGTCTCAAGATTGTTGTTCAAGGTCACGAACTCTTCGTCCGTCAGGTTGTTGCCCTGAAGCAAGACGGACAGACCCTCGAGCGGACCGGACTGGAACTCATAGCCGATCTGGGCATCGACGATGCTTTCCTCACCGACGGTGCGGAAGGTCCGGCCGTTGCCGAAGCCGGCGACCTCGCCGAGGAAATCGGACCGGTAGCGGTTCGAGACCCGGGCCTGGAAGCCGTCACGCTCGTAGTAGACGGTGAGGTTGGCGACTTGTTCGGACAGACCCTCGATGGGCCGCGACGGGTTGCCCGGCTCGGGCTGGATGTCCGACGAGGTGTCTGCCCAGCTGGCCACGACGCCGAAGCCCTCCAGCGGCGAGAGGAAGTCGCCGAGCGCCAGCGAGGCCGCGATCTCGATGCCCTCGATGGTGCCGCCCGTGCCGTTCTGCGGCGAATTGTAGAGGCCGAAGAAGGAGGCGGGCACACCCTGGCCTGCAGCCGTCGGGTAGCGGAGGCCCGAGAAGTCCTGCACCACATTCTGGTTGTAGACGTAGGTCTTCAGGTCCTTGAGGAATCCCGCCACCGACACGTAGGACCGCGACGTGAAGTAGTGCTCGTATGAGACGTCGAATACGTCCGCTTCCCAGGGGCGCAGCTCGGGGTTGCCGCCGCCGCCGCCGAAGTAGGCGGCGTTGATGTTGGTCGAGTTGCGGTTCTGCTCGTTGAAGCCGTAGGTGCGGCTGGCGCGCATCTGGTCCATGCGCGGCCGGGCCTGGACCCGGGCCGCGGCGAAGCGCAGCACGTCGGACGACGACAGCTGGAAGATGAGGTTGAGGCTGGGCAGGAAGTCCCGGTACTCCACGCCGCCCGACACCGGGTTGGAGACGCCGTTGATCTGGCTGGTGGCGGCGAAGCCGTTGGACGACTGGTCGACGTCGATCATCTGCAGGCCGGCGTTGCCGGTGAAGGGGATCGGGCCGAGGCTGCCCTCGAGCTCGGCCTTGACGAAGACGTTGATGACGTCCTCGCTGACTTCCCAGTTCTTCGACACGACGTCGAAGTTTGCGTTGCGGGCGCGGGTCAGGGCACCCGAGTCCAGCACGCACTGGGTGTCGTAGCTGATCATGCTGAAGCCGAGGAAGCCGATCGTGGTCGGCTGCAGCAGGCAGCCCGACGGGATCGGGCGCGAGGTGGCACCGCCGGACGGGATCAGGAAGAACTCGTCCGCGACGAAGCTCTTGTCCCGCGAGGTGAAGTTGGCCCCTGCCTCGATCGAGCGGATCAGGCCGCCGTCGAAGGTGTAGGTGGTGGCCAGGCGCACCGCGTTCAGCTCGTCCTCGGTGATCGGCGAGTTGAGGTAGCCGGCCTGGACCTGCGAGCCGCCCCAGCCGCGCGGGTCCGTCAGCACCATCTGCGTCGGGCTGGTGTAGTCGAGGTTGGTGCGGAAGCTGGCCACGCCGCGGCTGTCGAGCGTGTAGGTGATGTTGTCGCGCGCACCGGCGAAGTTGTAGCCGTAGCCCGAGTAGGACTCGATCACCTGGTCAGTCCGGCTGACGGTCGAGCTGCTGATGTCGAGCGACACCGCCCAGTTGTCAGTGAGGTCGTACTCCAGACGCAGGCCCAGCGAGGTGGTGTCGGCCTCACGGGTGTTCAGGTCGTTGCGGACCACGCCGCGCACGCCGTTGAACGTCGCCTGGGTGACGAGGCCGTTGGCGACGGTGAAGTTCGGCTGCAGCTGCTCGCGCGAGGAATCGCCCCACCACAGGGGGATCTCGATGCCGCGCAGGATCTGGGTGTTCTCGAACTCCGAGTAGAACAGGTCCGCGGTGGCGCGGAAGCGATCGTTCGGGGCCCATTCGACCACGCCCATGACGCCGGTACGCTCGATCAGGCCCGACTGGGCGTAGGGCTTGGCACCGCCGAGGATGTTGCGGCCGACGGCTCCGGCATAGGCGGCCGGGTTGGCCGAGATGTAGCCCGGCCAGGTCTCGACGGTCGGATAACCCCAGGCATTGTAACGCTCGTTCTGGTAAGGTGTTTCCATGTAGGCCACGCCCAGCGCGACGCCGAGCGTGTCATCCATGAACTGATCGACGAACGAGGCGCTGATGCGTTGGCCGGTGTCCTCGGCGCCGGCATTCAGCGAGCCGAGGTCGTTCCACTCGTAGCGATAGTTAATGGCTCCGGCGCGGCGGCCGTACTCCAGCGGGCGGACGGTCTGCAGGTCGGCGGTGCCGGCCAGCCCTTGGGCTGCGAGGGCCGCGTCCGGGGTCTTGTAGACGATCACGCCGGACAGCAGTTCCGACGGGAACTGGTCGAACTCGACACCGCGGTTGTCGCCGGTCGTGACCTGTTCGCGGCCGTTCAGCAAGGCGGTGGTGAAGTCCGGGCCGAGGCCGCGGATGCTGATCACCTGGGCGCGGCCGTCGATGCGCTGGGCGGCGAGGCCCGGGAGGCGCGCCAGCGACTCGGCGATCGACTGGTCCGGCAGCTTGCCGAGGTCCTCGGCGGCGATCACCTCGACGATCGAGGTGGCGCGGCGTTTCTCGGCGATGGCGGTCTCAAGCGCGGCCGCGATGCCGGTGATGACGATTTCCTCGACCTCGGTGGCATCCTGCGGGTCCTGCGCGGACTGTGCCAGCGCGGGGCTGGCCCCGAAGATGGCGATCAAGGCGGCACCAGCCAGCAGCCGGGCGCGCGACGGGGTTCTCATGGCCTCTATCCTCCCTTGGGCCATCCGCCTTCTGGAATGCGCGGTAGGCCTGACGATCGCAAAAGAACGCAAATTCGCAGCAAGTTGCAATGACGAATCTTGTCAGCGTCATAAACTGGCCGTGATTGAAGCGAGCTGGCATTCGAAAAATGTGAACAAAAATAGATATATGGCAGAAATGTCACGCTCTGCGGTCCGGATTTGGCCGGGTTGACAGGGCCAAAAACGCCACGCAAAAGTTTGCAAAAGACGGCTCAAGGCCGCGCTTCCAGGGAGGAGTTTGGGATGACTCGGGTCCGCGCCGTCGGCGCGCAAACACGGTTGCGCTGCGCCCTGGCGACCGGTCTGGCCGCCGCCTTGCTGTCTGGCCTGCCGGTTGCTGCCCAGGACGCCGCCTTCCGCGAGCGGCTGCCCGAGGATGAGGTGGTCTATTTCATGCTGCCCGACCGGTTCGAGAACGGTGACCCGTCGAACGACCGCGGCGGGCTGCTGGGCGATCGGCTGACCACTGGCTTCGACCCGACCCACAAGGGCTTCTATCTGGGTGGCGACCTGGCCGGTCTGGTCCAGCGGTTGGACTACATCGAGGGCCTCGGCGCGACTGCCATCTGGCTGGGGCCTATCTACCAGAACAAACCGGTGCAGGGGCCGCCGGGCAATGAGTCCGCCGGCTATCACGGCTACTGGATCACCGACTTCACCCGCGTGGACGCCCACTTCGGCACCAATGCCGAGATGGAGGCCTTCGTCGCTGCGGCCCACGCGCGGGGCATCAAGGTCTATCTGGACATCATCACCAACCACACCGCCGACGTGATCCGCTATCGCGAGTGCTACCAGGCGCCCTGCGCCTATCGCTCGCGGGCGGACTATCCCTACCAGCGGCGCGGCGGGCCGGACGGGCCGGCGATCAATCCGGGCTTTATGGGCGACGGGCCGGAGCACCAGACGGCGGAGAACTTCGCCCGCCTGACCGACGCGACCTACGCCTACACGCCGTTCGTGCCGGACGCCGAGATCGGGGTGAAGGTCCCGGCCTGGCTCAATGACCCGGTGCTGTATCACAATCGCGGCGACAGCGACTGGCGCGGGCCCGAGACGGTGACCATGGGCGACTTCGCCGGGCTCGACGACCTGATGACCGAGAACCCGCGCGTGGTCCAGGGCTTCATCGAGATCTTCGGCGCGTGGATCGACCGGTTCGGGATCGACGGCTTCCGTATCGACACCGCCAAGCACGTGAATCCCGAGTTCTGGCAGGCCTTTGTCCCGGCCATGCAGGCGCGGGCCGCGGCGCGCGGCATCCCCAACTTCCAGATCTTCGGCGAGGTGTACGAGTTCCAGCCCGGGGCGCTGGCCCGCTTCACCCATGTGGACCGGTATCCCTCGGTGCTCGACTTCGCCTTTCAGGGCGCGGCGGTCGAGGTGTTCGCCAGGGGCGGCCCGACCGATGTGCTGGAGCGCCACTATTTCCAGGATCCGGTCTACGCCGGCGGGGTCGAGGCGGCGCGGCGGCTGCAGACCTTCCTCGGCAATCATGACATGGGCAGATTCGCCCGGTTCGTGCGCGAAGCGCAACCCGACGCCTCGCCGGAGGAGGTGCTGCGCCGGGTCGAGCTGGCGCATGTGCTGCTGATGACCGGCCGCGGGTCGCCGGTGATCTATTCGGGCGACGAGCAGGGCTTCGTTGGCGACGGCGGCGACCAGGAAGCGCGCGAGCCGCTGTTCCCCAGCCAGGTGGCAGTCTACAATGACAACGACCTGCTGGGCACGGACGCGACCACGGCGGAGGCCAACTTCGACACCGACGCCCCCCTGTACCGCCTGATAGCGCGGCTGGCGGCGATTCGCCGGGCGGAGCCGGCCCTGGCCCGCGGCGATCAGGTCGTGCGCGCCTCGCAGGCGACCCCCGGGATCTTCGCCTTCTCCCGCCGGCTGGACGGGGCGGAAACTCTGGTTGTGCTGAACACGGCCGAAACCCCGTTCGAGGGTACCCTCCAGGTGGAGGTCGGCTCGGACCGCTGGCGCGCCCTGGCCGGGGCCTGCGCCCCGGCCGCCCAGGCACCCGGCAGCGTCCGCGTCCGCCTCGGCCCGCTCGATTATCTCATCTGCACCACGCGAGACGCCGCTTGACCGCCACCCTCTCCACCCGCCCTGTCGCCGCGCCCGAGCCGGAGGTGGCCGCCGATGCCTGGTGGCGCGGCGCGGTGATCTACCAGATCTATCCGCGCAGCTTCGCCGACTCGAACAACGACGGCGTCGGTGACCTGAAGGGTATCACCGACCGGCTGGATCATGTCGCCTCACTGGGGGTCGACGGGATCTGGATCTCGCCCTTCTTCACCTCGCCGATGCGCGACTTCGGCTATGACGTGGCCGACTATTGCGATGTCGATCCGGTCTTCGGGACGCTGGAAGACTTCGACGCCCTCGTCGTCCGGGCTCATGCGCTGGGGCTCAAGGTCATCATCGACCAGGTCTTCTGCCACACCTCGGACCAGCACGCCTGGTTCCGGGAGAGCCGGCAGAGCCGGGATAATTCGAAGGCCGACTGGTATGTCTGGGCCCACGCGAAGCCTGACGGATCGCCGCCCAGCAACTGGCAGTCGGTATTCGGCGGCCCGGCCTGGACCTGGGACGCGCGACGCGGCCAGTACTACATGCACAACTTCCTGCCGGAGCAGCCGCAGTTGAACCTGCATCACCCGGCAGTGCAGGACGCGACCCTCGAGGCGGCGCGGTTCTGGCTGGACCGGGGCGTGGACGGCTTCCGGCTCGACGCCATCAACTTCGCCATGCACGACCCCGCCCTGACCGACAATCCGCCGGTCACGACCCCGGGCAAGCGCACGCGGCCGTTCGATTTCCAGCGCCACATCTACAACCAGGGCCACGCGGACATTCCGGTCTATCTGAACCGGATGCGGGCCCTGACTGACAGCTATGGCGGCCGCTTCACCGTGGCCGAGGTCGGCGGGGAGGACGCCGAGCGCGAGATGAAGCTGTTCACCGAGGGCGACGACCGGCTGAACAGCGCGTACGGCTTTCTCTATCTGTATGCGGACAAACTGACTGGCAATCTTCTGCACCAGGCCGAGACCATGTGGCCGGGGATGGACCGGGAGGGCTGGCCCTCGTGGACCTTCTCCAACCACGACGCCCCGCGCGCCGTGTCTCGCTGGGCCGCAGAGGGCGACCGCAAGGCCTTCGCCGAGATGGCCATGCTGCTGTTGATGTGCATGCGCGGCAACGCCTTCGTCTACCAGGGCGAGGAGCTGGGTCTGCCCCAGGCTCATGTGCCGTTCGAGCGGCTGGTCGACCCCGAGGCGATCGTCAACTGGCCCCAGACCCTGGGTCGGGATGGTGCGCGCACGCCGATGCCGTGGCGGGCGGAGACGCCGTGGGCCGGCTTTTCCAGCGTCGAGCCCTGGCTTCCGGTGGACCCGCGCCACCCTGCGCTGGCCGCCGAGGCGCAGGAGCATGATCCGGCCTCGACCCTGAACGCTACCCGCCGGGCCATTGCCCTGCGCCGCGCCCATCCGGCCCTGCGCACCGGGCGGCTGATCCCGCGAGGGGTCGACGCCTCGCTGGTGGCGTTCGAGCGGGAGGGCGGCGGCGAGCGGCTGCTTTGCACATTCAATCTCGGGCCCGACGCGCAGGCCTTGCCTGCAGCCTTGGCCAACGAGGCCGGCTGGCGGCGTCTGCTCGCGGTCAACATGGACGGTGCCGCGGCCGGGACCCTGCCGCCCTACGGTGCCTATGTGGCGACCCGCGCATGAGTCGCCGCGGGTCAGCCCCCGCAGCTCTCGCGGACGATGAGGTCCGTGGCGACACGTTCCGAGCGCAGCGCCCCCTCGCCCTGGTGGTCGAGCAGCTTGGATACCAGCAGCCGGCCGGCCCGCGCCGTGTTCTGGGCGATGGTCGACAGGGCGGGGCCGGAGTAGCGGGCGAAGGGGACATTGTCGTAGCCGATGACGGATACGTCCTTCGGGACGGCGCGGCCGGCGCGGCGCAGGGCGCGGATGGCCCCCAGGGCGATCAGGTCCGAGGCTGCCGCCACCCCGTCGAAGGTCACGCCGCGGTGGATCAGCGATTCCACCGAGGCCTCGGCGCTCTCGACCTCGAAGTGGGCGTCGACGATCAGGGCCGGATCAACATCCAGGCCGGCTTGGGTCAGACCCTCCAGATAGCCAAGCCGGCGCTGGTCAGCCTCCGGTGCCTCGGTATTGCCAAGGAAGATGATGTGGCGCCGCCCCAGCCGCGCCAGGTGCAGGGCGGCGCGCCGGCCGCCCAGCACATTGTCGGATCCGACGCAGCAGTAGCGCTGGTCCGGCAGCTGGGCACCCCAGACGGCGAATCGGTCCTCGACGTCGGCCAGCCTGTTAAAGGCCTCGTGCAGGTGGCTTTGGCCGAGGAAGATCACCCCGTCGGCGCGGGTCGTGCTCATGACCTGGCGGAGGTCCTCGAAGCTGTCCGGCGAGACGTGGCTGACGAGGAAGTCGCAGTCGCGCTGGCGCGCCGCGTCGCCGACGCCGGCGAACAGCTCGAGGAAGAAGGGATCGGACAGCCAGTAGTTGTCACGTCCCTGCGGCCGCGGTACGATGATGGCGATTACCGCGTCGGCACCCTCGGGGCCCGCCGGCATCGAGCGGCGCAGGGCGTAGCCGTGCTCGCGCGCCAGCTGCCAGATGCGCTGCTTGGTCTGCGCATTGATCGACGGGCTGTCACTCAACGCGCGCGACACTGTCGAGATCGACAACCCGCTCATCGCCGCGAGGTCCGCCAGACGTGTGGCCTTTCGGATCATGCAAATTTTGCCGCAAAAGTTTCAAGACTCGGTCGCAGAGTTCGCCGTGTCTGGCAAGCGGCCTTTGTTTTTCCCTTGCCCCAGGAGTCCCCATGCTGAGACGCCTCTTCCTGATCCTCGCCCTCGCGGCCGCGCCGGGCCTGGCGCTCGCGCAGACGTCGCCGCCGGCGAGCGCCACCGTGACCTCGCCGGGCGGGGTGCTGAGCGTGACCCTGTCGACCAATGGCGAGGGGCGGCCCTACTACACCGTCAGCCGTGTCGGCCGGCAGATCCTCGACGAGAGCCGGCTGGGCTTCATCCTCGTCGATGCGCCGAAGCTGGAGCGCAACTTCCGCCTGACGGGCGAGGCCCGGGCGAGCTTCGACGAGACCTGGGAGCAGCCGTGGGGCGAGCGCCGCTTTATCCGTAACCACTACAACGAGCTGCGGGTCACCTTCACGGAGCAGGTGGCACCGGGGCGCCGCTTCGATGTGGTGTTCCGTGTCTACGATGACGGCCTCGGCTTCCGTTACGAGTTCCCGGATCAGTCTCAACTTCAGAACGTGCTGATCCAGGATGAGCTGACCGAGTTCCATGTGGTCGACCCGGCCACCGCCTGGTGGATCCCGGCCTTCGAGTGGAACCGCGAGGAGTATCTGTACCGCCGCACCTCGATCACCGAGGTCGGGACGGCGCAGACCCCGATGACGATTCGCACCGAGGACGGCCTGCACATCGCCTTCCACGAGGCGGCGCTGGTCGACTATTCGGGCATGAACCTGATGAGCCTCGGCGACGGCCATTTCCGCGCCGCCCTGACCCCGGGCCAGACCCTCGCCAAGGTCGAGCGCCAGGCTCCGTTCCCGACCCCGTGGCGGACGATGCAGATCGCCGACACCGCCGGCGGGCTGATCATGTCGAACCTGATCCTCAACCTGAACGAGCCCAATGCGCTGGGCGACGTCAGCTGGGTGCGACCGCAGAAGTATGTGGGCATCTGGTGGGGAATGCACCTTGGGATCTGGAGCTGGGCGTCGGGCCCGATCCATGGGGCCACCACCGAGCGCACGCGCCAGTACATCGACTTCGCCGCCGAGCACGGCTTCGGCGGAGTGCTGGTCGAGGGATGGAACGTCGGCTGGGACGGCGACTGGTTCGGCAACGGCCAGGACTTCAGCTTCACGCAGCCCTACCCGGATTATGACCTGGAGGGCCTCGCCGCCTACGCCCGCCAGCGCGGCGTGCGCCTGATCGGCCACAACGAGACCTCTGGCTTCGCCTCGCACTACGAGGCCCAGATGGACGAGGCCTTCGCCCTCTATGAGCGGCTCGGTATCGACGCCATCAAGACCGGCTATGTCGCCGACGCCAGCCAGGCCAAGGTGCTCGGGCCGGACGGGCAGATCCAGTACGCTTGGCACGAGGGGCAGGCCCTGGCCCGCCACCATCTGAACGTCGCCCTCGCGGCGGCGCGCCACGGCATCTCGGTCAACGCTCACGAGCCGATCAAGGACACCGGGCTGCGCCGCACCTGGCCGAACATCATCACCCGGGAGGGCGCGCGCGGCATGGAGTTCTCGGCCTGGGGCGTTCCGCCGAACCCGCCCGAGCACGAGTCGATCCTGGCCTTCACCCGCCTGCTGGCCGGGCCGATGGACTATACTCCGGGCATCTTCGTGCTGAACGGCCAGCAGCCCGGCAGCCGCATCCAGAGCACCCTGGCCAAGCAGCTGGCGCTCTATGTAGTCATCTACAGCCCGCTGCAGATGGCCGCCGACCTGATCGAGAACTACGCCACCAACATGGAGGCGTTCCAGTTCATCAAGGACGTGCCGGTCGATTGGGCCGACACCCGCGTGCTGAACGGCGAGATCGGCGACTTCGTCACCTTCGCCCGCAAGGATCGCAACTCCGAGGATTGGTATCTCGGGGCGGTGACGGACGAGCAGGGCCGGATCCTTCCGGTGCGGCTGGACTTCCTTGAGCCGAACCGTCGCTACCGGGCCGAGATCTACCGCGACGGCGATGACGCCGACTGGGACACCAACCCCTACGCCATCACCCTCGAGACCCGCGAAGTGACCAGCCGCGACGCCATGGACCTGCGCCTGGCCCCCGGCGGCGGCATGGCGGTGCGCTTCGTCGCCCTGGGGCGGCGATGAACTGCAACCCTTCCCCCATCGAGGGGGAAGGGAGCGCCACGGTTACGCCTCCACCAGCGCCGGGTTGCCGGTCTCGATGGCCATCGAGCGTCGGGTGCTGAGCGTCCCGCCCGGGGTGGACACCCGGTCCAGCACCTTGAAATCGGTGCGCCAGCGCTCGTGGGTCAGGTCGCAGACGACGTAGCCACGCTGGGCATTGTTGAACTTCAGGAACGGGTTCTGGCTCTGGATGCGGGCCATGTCCTCGCGCTGGTCGACGCCGTCGCCGGAGGAGCTGATCGAGGTGGTCACGAACTCGGTGGCCACAGCCCGGCCCTCCGGGTTGCGGCCGTCGAGGTGCAGCTCGCCGGCGTAGTTCTGGTGCTCGTCGCCGGTCAGCACCACGACATTGTCGATGCGGCTGTTGCGGATGTGGTTGAGCAGCCGGGCGCGGGGGATGCGATAGCCGGCCCAGGTGTCGAGGTTGTAGCCGAGCTCGCCGTTGAGGTTCCGGTTGAGGTCCATGACCATGACCTGTTGCGCCAGCACCTTCCAGCGGGCGCGCGACCCCTGCAGGTTCTGGAACAGCCATGCCTCCTGGGCCTGGCCCAGCACCTCGGCGGTCGCGTCATTGACGTCGTCGCAGGTCGAGGCCCAGCGCTCGTTGCAGGGCTGGTCCGTGCGGTACTGGCGGGTGTCGAGCAGGTTCAGGTCCAGCAGGTCGCCGTAGACCGCGCGGCGGTAGAGCTGCAGGGACGCCCCACGCGGGAAGGCCGAGCGGCGCAGCGGCATGTTCTCGTAGAAGGCCTGCAGCGCCGCCTGCTGGCGCAGCCGGAAGACGGCCGGGTCGGTGCCGTCCTGGTCGAGGTCGCTGACCCAGTTGTTGTCGATCTCGTGGTCGTCCCAGGTCACGAACCAGGGGGCCGAGGCGTGGGCCGCCTGCAGGTCCGGGTCCATCTTGTACTGGGCGTAACGGCGCCGGTAGTCGTCGAGCGAATAGGTCTCGCCGCCGACATGGGGGCGCGGCTGGGCCTGCGGACCGGCGGCACTGTTCCACACCCGAGTGCCGCGGCCCTCGTAGATGTAGTCGCCGTAGCAGTAGATGAAGTCGAGGTCCTCGCCGGCGATGTGGCGGTGGGCCGTGTAGAAGCCCTGCTCGTAGTTCTGGCAACCGACCACGCCGAAGCGCACGCCGGCGGTCGCGGCCCCGGCGGCGGGTGCCGTGCGGGCCCGGCCGGTCAGGCTGCGCTCGCGCCCGGCGCTGAAGCGATAGAAGTAGTCGCGGCCGGGCTGGAGCCCCTCGACCTCGACGTGGACCGCGTGGCCCAGCTCGGGCCGCGCCACCACCTGGCCCGAGGCGACCGTCTGGCTGAAGCCGCGATCGGCGGCGACCTCCCACGACACGCTCATGGGCGCCGCCGGCATGCCGTAGCCGGGCTCCAGTGGGTTGGGCGCAAGCCGGGTCCAGATGACGAAGCCGTCCGCGGTCGGATCGCCCGAGGCGACGCCCAGCTGGAATGGGTATTCCGTGAACACCTGCTGGGCCAGGGCCCCCGTGGCGGCGAAGCCGGCGGCACCGGAGGTCAGGCCAAGGATCAGGCCGCGACGCGAGGGGGTGAACAGGGACATGCGGGCGCTCCGATCGACGTTTATCGTCCGATAGCCTCCGAGTATGACAGTCCGTCAGGCCCGGCGCACGGCAACCGGGACGCCGTGGCGCGGTACGTCGTCGCTGCCGTGACAGCCGCGCGCGGCTGCGCTAGAGCCCCCCTTCCTCGACGCCTTCGACCGGGACTCGCGCGCATGGCCGGCCACTCCAAGTTCAAGAACATCATGCACAAGAAGGGGCGCCAGGACGCGCTCCGCTCCAAGCTGTTCTCGCGGCTGTCGCGCGAGATCACCGTGGCGGCCAAGTCGGGCCTGCCGGACCCGGTGATGAACCCGCGCCTGCGCCTGGCGGTGAACAACGCCAAGGCCGAGTCCATGCCCAAGGACAACATCGACCGGGCCATCAAGAAGGCCGTCGGGGGTGAAGTCGATGCGATGGAGGAGATCCGCTACGAGGGCCGTGGCCCCGGCGGCGTCCAGATCATCGTCGAGGTGCTGACCGACAACCGCAACCGCGCCGCCTCGGCGGTGCGCGCGGCCTTCTCCAAGAACGGCGGGGCGCTGGGCGAAACCGGCTCGGTCACCTTCATGTGGGACCGGGTCGGCAAGATCCACTATCCGGCCGAGGCGGGCTCCGAGGACACGGTCATGGAGGCGGCCATCGAGGCCGGTGCCCAGGATGTCGAGAGCGACCTGGTTAAGCCGGACATCTACGAGGACGCCCCGGGCCACACCATCTGGACCGCCTTCGAGGACCTGAACGAGGTGGCCGAGGCCATGTCCAAGGGGCTGGGCGATCCCAAGTCGACGGCCATCGTCTGGAAGCCCCAGTCCGAGGTCAGCCTGACCGGTGACGCCGTGGGGACCCTGTTCAAGCTGCTGGACGCCCTCGACGCCGAGGACGACGTGCAGCAGGTCTATTCGAACGAGGACATCTCGGACGAGGACGCGGCGAAGTACGCGTGTTAGTCTCGAGACGGCCCGACGTGGGGCCGGGAGACCCGATGTCATGAGCCCGTTCACCAGCCGCGATGTGCCGGACCAGACCGGTCGGACGATCATCATCACCGGGGCCAACTCCGGCACCGGCTTCGAGACCGCGAAGGTGCTGGCCGCGCGTGGGGCCGAGGTGATCCTGGCGGTGCGCAACGCCGGCAAGGGGGAGGCGGCGCGGGCGGCGATCCTGCGCGCGACCCCGGCGGCCTCGGTGCGGGTCGAGGCGCTGGACCTGTCCCGTCAGGCCTCCGTCGCGGCCTTCGCCGACCGGCTGCTGGCCGCGGGGCGGCCGGTACACGCCCTGATCAACAACGCCGGCGTCATGGCCCTGGCGAGGCGGGAGCAGAGTCCGGACGGGCACGAGCTGCAGCTGGCGACCAACTTCCTCGGCCATTTCGCCCTGACGGCGCGGCTGTTGCCGCTGCTGCGAGCCGGGCAGGCCCGGGTGGTGCAGCTGTCCTCGGTCGCCCATCGACAGGGCCGTATCCATCTGGACGACCTGAACCTGAAGACCGGCTATACGCCGTGGAAGGCCTATGCCCAGTCCAAGCTGGCCATGCTGATGTTCGCGTTGGAGCTGGACCGGCGCAGCCGGGCGGCCGGCTGGGGCCTGACCAGTGTCGCGGCGCACCCGGGCTACGCCCGCACCGACCTGATCGGCAACGGGCCGCTGGCGTCGTCGTCAGGGTTCGCCCGGGCCGGATTCCGCTACGTCTACCGGCCGTTCCTCGAGCCGCTGGTCAGCCATTCCCAGGCCGACGGGGCCCTGCCGATCCTGCTGGCGGCGACCGGCGGGGTCGAGCCCGGCGGGTACTACGGGCCGGTCCGGATGAAGGAATACAAGGGCCCGCCGGGGCCGGCGAAGATCGAGCCGTGGGCGCAGGACGAGGCCGTGGCGCGCGCCCTCTGGGCCGAGGCGGAGCGGCTCACGGGCGTCCGCTTCGCCTGACGCCGCGGCCCGCGGGGGTCGCGCACGGCCCCACGCACGGCCCCACGCACGGCCCCGCGCACGGCAATGTGACACCGGCGTTCTCCCAACAGGCGTATCCTCCCGCTCGCGTACACAAGAAACAAGCGTTGGGAGGCGCTCTGGTCATGATGTCACGCGTTAAGATGGGCATGGTTTCGGGGCTCGCGGGGGCCCTGGCGGTTGCGGCGCTTGAGGCCGTCAACATGGCCCTCGGACCCTGGGCCGTTCCGTTCCCCCGTATGGTCGCCGTGATGCTGCAGGTCCCCGATCTGGCCGTCGCCGGCTGGGTCGGTCACTTTGTGGTCGGAACCCTGCTTCTGGGGCCTCTGTTCGGCATGTTCGCCGCCCGCCTGCCGACGGATACGCCGGAGACCAAGGGTATTGTCTTCGCCGTCGGGGCCTTTCTCGTGATGATGCTGACGGTCGCGCCCCTGTCCGGCGTCGGTATGCTCGGCGCCCGGGCGGGTCTGACCGGCGTGCTGTGGATGCTCGGCGGCCACATCGTGTTCGGCCTCGTCATGGGCAACTTCTACGGGCGTCTGGAGAGCCGTCAGAAGCGGCTGGCCCGGATGCATCCGCCCGAGGGCGTAGCGGCGCGCTGAGGAGCGGCTCTGCGTTGCTCCTCCCCCTTTACGGGGGAGGGGGACCACGAAGTGGTGGAGGGGGCGTTTGGGGCGCAGGCGTCTGAGGGAAACACCCCCGCCGTCACGACGCTTCGCGTCGTGCCACCTCCCCCAGAAAGGGGGAGGAGAAGGGAAGCGGCGCTTCTACCCTCAACTCAGGCGCTGGCCGATCTGGGCGATGGCGGCGTCGGCCATGGGGTCGGTGCCGGCGGCCGCGAGGCGGGCGGCGAGGATGGCTTCGGCCTGAACCGCCGCCTGTTCCGCGGCCAGTGCCTTGACCTCGGCCATGGCCTGGGCCTCGGCCTGGGCGATGCGCTGCTCGGCCAGCTTCTGGCGACGGGCGAGGCTTTCCTCGACCTGGGCGCGGGCTTCTTCCTCGAGGCGGCGGGCGTCGGCTTCGGCGGCAGCGAGCATGTCGCGGGCCTGGGCGTCGGCGGCGGCCTTCTCGGCGCGGATCTGGGCCAGCAGGGCCTCGGCCTCGGCGCGCAGGCGCGCGGCTTCGTCCAGCTCGCCCTGGATCTTCGCGGCCTTGGCGTCCAGCTGGCCGGCGACCAGCTTCGGCACGCCCGCGGCGATCAGGATGCCGAAGAAGATCAGCAGGCCGATGCCGGCCCACAGGTCGGCGCTGCCGAAGGAGTAGAATTCGGGCGTCAGGAAGTACGGCATCAGGCGGCGCCCTTAAGTTCAGCGGCCGTCGGGACCTTGCCCGTGAGGCGGGCGACCATGGCCGAGGCGGTCTCCGAGGCCACGGTGCCGACCGAGGTCAGGGCGGCGTCACGGGTCTTTGCGATGTCGGCTTCGGCGGCGGCGATGCGGGCGTTGAGCTCCGCCTCCTGGGCCGCGTTGCGGGCGGCGGCCTGCTCGGCGACGCGGGCCCGGGCGGCGGCGGCGGTGGCGCGGGCGGAAGCGCGCGCGGCCTCAACCTCCGCCTTGGCGGCGGCAGCCTGGACGGTGGCCTCATCCTGCACGGTGCGGGCGGTCTCGACCGCGCCGCGGATCGTCGCCGCCCGCTCGTCCCATACCCGACGCATGCGCGGCGCGAAGACCCTGGTGACCAGCACCAGCATCAGCGCAAACAGGATCAGGAACCAGGCGATCTGTCCGGCCCAGACGGTGGTGTCGAACTGCGGCAGGCCGCCCGAGGGGGCCTCGGTGGTGGCGTAGGTCTCGCCGTGGGCGTCGGAAGAGGCGGGAGAGGCCATGGGGTCCGTTCGTCTGGATATCAACAAGGCGGCGGCGACCCCGCATGAGGGCCGCCGCCGTCTGGATCAGGCGCATTCTGGTGCCTAGGCGTTCAGGATCAGGATGCCGAGCACGAAGGCCAGGATCCCGAGGGCTTCGGCCAGCGCGGCACCCACGAACAGGTTGCCGACCTGCGAGGCGGCGGCCGACGGGTTGCGCAGGGCACCGTTCAGGAAGTTCCCGAAGATGTTGCCCACGCCGATGGCCGAGCCGATCATGCCGAGGGTGGCGAGACCCGCGCCGAGGTACTTGGCGGCTTCAGCTTCCATGTCTGTCTAGTCCTGTGTTCAGAGGTTCGGAGGTTGGGGGTGAAGGCTGGTCCGGGGCTCTCAGTGCCCGTGGCCCAGGTTGACCACATCGTTGAGGTAGATGCTGGCCAGAACGGCAAAGACGAAGGCCTGCAGGAAGGCCACGAGGAATTCCAGCGCCGTGATGGCGACGACCATGACCATCGACAGGGCGGCGATCGGCAGGGCGAACAGGCCGAGGCCCTCGCCGGCGAAGGCGGCGGCTCCGAGCGTCACGACGAAGCCCGCGAAGATCTTCAGGGCCACGTGACCGCCCAGCATGTTGCCGAACAGACGCAGGGCCAGGGTGACCGGGCGCAGCAGGAACGACAGGAACTCGATGGCACCGACGACCGGCCGCAGCACCAACGGGGCCGACGACGGCCAGAACAGCTTGAAGAAACCGAAGCCGTGCTTGATCACCCCGATCGCCACCACCAGCAGGATGGTGAGGGCCCCGAGGGTCGCGGTGATCGCCAGCTGCGAGGTGGCGGTGAAGAAGAAGAACATGCCCAGCAGGTTCATGCCGAGGATCAGCAGGAACAGGGTGAACACGAAGGGGAAGTACTTGCGGCCGTCGTGGCCGATGATCGACTCGGTGACGTTGTCGATCAGGCCGAAGATCTGCTCGCCGGCGGCCTGGAAGCGGCCGGGCACGATCTGGGCCCGGGAGGTGACCGCCTGCATGAAACCGGCCATCAGCAGGAAGGCGACGGTCATGGCCAGGTGCGAATTGGTGAAGGCGAGGTCGACCACACCCAGCCCGGGCACGGCGACATCCGGCAGGTCGACCAGGGTCTTGACCTTGAACTGATAAATCGGGTCGGCCATCGCCTAAGCCTTGCGCTCCCAGTCGTCGACTTCGTCATCGAAGGGGATCGACCCGGGGGTGATCCCTTCCGCCTTGGCCTTTTCCATCAGACGGTTCGCCGTGCGGCGCGCCATCCAGATCGAGACGGCGAAGCCCAGCAGGACGCCGCCGATCAGTCCCCACGGGTCGGTCGGCAGATACCGGTCGACCACAAACCCTAACGCCAGGCCCACCGCCACGCCGCCGATCAGCTCGGCGATGATCTTGTAGGCCTCCGACACCACCGCGCTGGCGGCCAGCGTCTGCGACGACGGGGGCCGGCTGCGCGCCTCCAGATCGGATGCGCTGCGGTGGAGACGAGCGATCGCCTCTTCGCGCGATTCCGGTTCTGTGGACATGGCGGCCTCAGCGCCTCTTCGACGCGCCCGCAGGCGGCTTCCGAGGGGGGTCTGAATTCGGCGCGGAACCTATAGGCGGGACCCCCACAGGTCAAGGCGCGCTGGTCGCAATCCAAGCAATTGAAAAGTATCGGAAATACGCCTCGCTGGCCATGACCGGGACGCTTTGGCGCGGGGCGCGGACGCGAAAACGCCCGCCGCAGGGGCCGCGACGGGCGTTCGCAGGACAGGGATCGCCGCCGCCCCTGCCGACCGGCGAACGCAAGGCGGCGGCACCTCTGTCCAAGGGACCGATCCCCCTTGCAAGGCCGGGCACCGGGGTCCGCCTGGACGGACGAACCCCGGTGGTCTTGAGGTGTCTAGAACTTGAACGTCGTGCCGATCCAAAACTGGCGGCCATAGAACGACACATCCCGATAGATGTCGTTTCCGGTGTAGTTGATCTTTTCCTCGTTGGTGGCGTTGCGGACCTCGCCGATCAGCTCGAAGTTGTCGTTGATCGTGTAGCGCGCCTGAAGATCGAGCGTGCCAATCGCCGCATCGTACCGGTCGGTGACGCCCGTCACATCCGTAGCGCTGACGTTCGTGAACGCCTCGCCGACGTAGGCATAGGCCGCGCGCGCGCGGAATGGCCCCTGCTCGTAGAAGATGGCGACGTTCGCCAACCGGTCGGCCTGGCCCTGCAGCACATCGACCGTGCCGCGCGCGCCGCCGGTATCGAAACTGCCGTCGATGAAGGAGGCGTTGGCGGACACGCCAAAGTTCGACAGCCAGCCTGGCAGGGGCAGGTTGTTGATTACGGCATTGAGCTCCAGGCCCTGGACTTCTGCCACAGTGGCATTGACCGGCTGGGTCACGTCCTCGCCGTTCGGGCCACCGGCGATGGTCAGCCGGGTGACGATCTCGTTCTTGATCTCCTTGCGGAAGACGCCGACCGAGATCACGCCAGCATTGCCGGGCATGTAGTATTCCAGCGACGCCTCATAGCTGTCGCCTTCGCGGGCGAGAAGGTCCGGGTTGCCACGGTTGACGGCCCCGGTGGTCTGGTTGACGGTCTCACCCGAGGCGAGCTGGCTGGGGTTGGGGCGTCCCACCGCCCTCGATGCGCCGGCGCGCAGCCGCAGCGCGTCCGTGATGTCGTACAGGAAGGTGATCGACGGCAGGAAGTGATCGTACTGGCCCTCGCGGGTCACCCGCGACTGGACCGTGCCCTGGGTGCGGTTGCGCTCGACCGAGGTTGCTGTGTCCTCGTAGCGCCCGCCGAGAATCAGGGTGTGGCGCGAGCCCGCGTGGCGCACGAGGCCGTAGACAGCGGTGACATCTTCATCAAACCGCCAGTCAGCCTGCCGGTTCTCGTTGCGACCGCCGGTGAAGCTGGCGCTGTTGGCGTTGAAGAAGGTGTTGAAGGCGTCGAAGTCGATGAAGATCTGATTGAAGTTGGCGAACGGCGGCCGGTAGTCGGTTCGGATGGCGAACCGGTCGAGCGTCAGCGGCGCGCCCGTATAGACCCAGCTCCAGGTCGTCGAGTCGTTGTCGCGGACGATCTCGCGGAACTTCGCGCCGAGGCCGACGCCGAAGCCCGTGTCACCGCGCTCTGTATTGCGGCCATAGTCGAAGGCGACCTCGCGGACATATTCGTCGCTGTCGTCCTCATAGGGCGTGAAGGCGTTGCTGGCCAGGGTATAGCTGGCCGGGTTCGACAGGCGGGGATCAAGATTGGTCGCGACCGGGACCCGGCCCTGCAGGGCCACATCGAAGGTCGCCGCCGGGCCGGTCAGGTTGAACTGCAGCTGGTTGGACGGTTCCAGGAACTGGGCTTCGGAATAGGAGGCCCGGAAGGCGAGGGTCTGATCCTCGTCCGGGGTCCAGTCGATGAAGACCTGGCCCACCGTGGTGGGCTTATCGAGCGGAAAGTCGTTGAAACGGACGAAGCTGGCGCTGCCGCCGGTCCCGTTGCGCAGGCGCTGCGAGTGGCGCAGCTCGTTGTCATTCTGGACATAGTGAACGAACGACACGCCCGCCCGCAGACCGGTCATCGGCTCCCATTCCAGCTTCAGGATGCCGCCGAGCCGTTCGATCGTGTTCGGATAGGTCGACCACAGCAGATCCGTCTGGGATCCGGCCGCCGCCGGGGTGCCCACGGGCGTCGGGGTCGCGGAAATCGACGGCTGGACCTGTTGCGGCAGGAGCCGCTCCTGGTCGCGATTGCGCTGAAGGTAGTTGAGACCGAACAGGACGCCGAACTCGCCGCTGCTGCCGAAGCGTTGCGACATGGTCGCATCGAGGCGCCAGTTCGGCGCATCGTCATAGTCGCGGCCAAACCCTTCACCCGGGACGACGGTGTCGGAGGAGATGCCGCCCGAGGCTGTACCTGCGAGATAGAAGCCCCGAGCGTCGAACGGCGAGCGCGTGATGAGGTTGAGCGTACCGCCGATCGCATTGCCGTCGACATCGGGGGTCCGGGACTTGGTGACCACCACCTGGCGGATCGCACCGGAGGGGATCGCCTCCATGTTCAGCTGTCGATTGGAACGCTCGGAGGTGGCGAGCGTCGCCCCGTCGAAGGCGCCAAGGGTGTAGCTCGGGTTCAGGCCGCGGATCGCGACGAACTTGCCTTCATCCTCATCGAACACGGTCTGCACGCCCGGCAGGCGCCGGATCGCATCGGATATGTTGTAGTCCGGTTGGCTGCCGATATCGTCGGCCGCGAGATAGTCCGCAATCCGCTCATCCTGGCGACGCGCCTGGATCGCCTGGGCATTCTGGGCGCGGTAGCCGACGACGACGACTTCTTCGATCGTGGTGACGTCCTGGGCAAGGGCCTGGCCTGCGACGGCTGACAGGACCATTGAACTGCCCATCAGCACGGGCATGGCACGCAGCGAAGACTTCATGACTTGATCCCCCGGCGCAAGCTCTCCGACCCCGGAACAAATGCTGACGCTTGATGGAAAAGATGCCGCCGAGCAACAACACGTGGGTGACCGACAAGAGAAAGATCAGTATGGATTGAGCGAATGTTTTGTGAACCGTCATAAAGCTTGATCCGGCCGCCGACGGGCTTCACGATCTGGTCTCTTGCCGCGATGTTTTCGGGCGCGCCGATACCCGCGAAACCTGCCTAGATAAGCCGGAGGTTGAATCATGGCGGTGCACACTGGAGACATGACCGCCCGAAGTCTGCTGGTGGCCCTCGTGCTCACGGCAGGTGGCTGTGCGGCCGTCCGGCCGTCCGAACCCGCAGCCTCCGTTGAGCCCGCGCCCGCGGCCTGGGTCCCGCTGTTCGAGGGGGTCTCGCATCTGAGCTCGCCGGGGCCCGGGCCGGTTCCGATGTCGATCCATGTGCTGAGGATCGACCTGCGCACGCCGGGCGTGTCGCTGACCGTGACCCCCGGAGACGCCGGCGATGGCCATGAGTACCGCGCGATGACGACCTCGCGTGCCCTGGTCGCCCAGGACTGGCAGGCCGCCGTCAACGGCGGCTACTTCCTGCCGTTCGCCGGGGGATCCCGCGGGGGTGAGGACTACATCCCCCAGCCCGGCCAGGGGACGGATGTGTCGGGTGCGGCCGTCCATGGCGGCGCAGTCATTTCCCCTGTAGAGCCGGACCTCGACCGTCGGGTCAACGCCATCCTCTGCATCTGGCGGGATGTTGAGGTGGCGATCATCGACGGCCAGGACTGCGGGCCCGGGGTGCAGCACGCCATGGCGGCCGGCCCGCGCCTGCTCAAGGACGGGCGGCGGCTGTCCTACGAGGCCTTCGACGCCGCCTACGGGGCGGCCCGCCATCCCAGGACGGCCGTGGGCGTCGACGCCCGGCGTCGGGTCGCCTGGCTGGTCACCGTAGACGGACGGCAGCCCGGGTTCAGCGAAGGGGCCAGTCTTGAAGAGCTGACGGACATCTTCTTGTCGCTGGGCGCCGCCGATGCCCTCAACCTCGACGGCGGCGGCTCAACCACCATGGTCGTGGCGACCCCGGAGGGGCCTGTGGTTCTAAATCGGCCCATCCATACCGCCGTGCCCGGGCGTGAACGCCCGACGGCCAATCATCTGGGCGTGCGTGCCCGACCTCGAGCCGATGCGGCGGGACCCTGAGCCCCGCCCGTCGGCCGAGGGACGGGGCCCCCTGTTCCGCGTTCGACGGGCTGCAAGTGTTTCGCAGCGTCGTGTCCGCATGCGACAGGTTTGCGAGTTCCCCGCCCGGTGATGAATCTGACCGGCCGGGCGCAAGAGGGAGTCCGGCGGACGCGGAGAGCCCCCCCGCCGCGCTCCGCCAAACCAGGCTGCGACGGGGCGGAGGTGACATGCAAATGCCCGGACGAATCCTCGCCGTCACGGCCCTCATCGTTACAATTCCCTGTGGCGCGACCGCCGCGCGGGGCCAGGACCGCCCCGCGGTCGCCCCGGCGGCGGAACTGCGACCGCTCCCGCCGCCGGCGCACTACCCCCGCCGGGAGGAGCGGCCCATCCCCCGCCCGCCCATGCCCCCGACCTTCGGCAGCACCGAGCTTCGGCGCTATCCGGGTATCGCCGAGGCGGGCCAGGGGGCGGCCGCGGCCGGCGACAGTTTCTACGCCGTCGTCAACACGCGGATCGGACGCTATGCCAAGGACGATGGACGCAAGCTGGCCGAATGGGTCGGCGATCCGACGCAGGTGGTGCATCTGAACGCCTGCGCCGTCCTTGAGGCAAGGCTGATGTGCGCCCACTCCAACTTCCCGCACGTGCCCATGGTCAGTTCGGTCGAGGTGTTCGATCCGCTGACCCTTGAGCACCTCGACTCCATCAGCCTGGGCGAACAGGCCGGCTCCCTGACGTGGATCGACCGGCACGACGGTGCCTGGTGGGCCGTGTTCGCCCACTATGACGGACGCGGCGGCGAGCCGGGGCGGGACCATCGCTCCACCACGCTCGTGCGTTTCGACGACCAGTGGCGGCGAACCGAGAGCTGGCTGTTCCCGCCGTCGGTGCTGGAGCGGTTCGCGCCGACCTCCAGCTCCGGCGGCGCCTTCGGCGACGAAGGCCTGATCTACGTTAGCGGGCACGACGCGCCGGAGCTCTACGTCCTGCGTCTGCCGAGCTTCGGTTCGGTGCTGGAGCACGTCGCCACAGTCAACGTCAGCTTCGCGGGCCAGGGCTGGGCCTGGGACCGCACCGAGACCCGCATCCTGTGGGGGATCGACCGCGGTGGCCGCCAAGTGGTCCAGACCCGCGTCCTGCCGCTGCCGCTGCCGCCGGAGGACTGAAAACGGCGAACGCCCGCCGGGCGGTCAAGCTCGGCGGGCGTTTTGAAGATGGGGGTGCGCTGCGCTGGTCAGGCGGCCGCGGTCTGGGACCCTTCGGCCGGGTCGCGCAGCACATAACCGCGGCCCCAGACGGTCTCGATATAGTGCTTGCCGCCGGCGGCCGTGGCCAGCTTCTTGCGCAGCTTGCAGATGAAGACATCGATGATCTTCAGCTCGGGCTCGTCCATGCCACCGTAGAGGTGGTTCAGGAACATCTCCTTGGTCAGGGTCGTGCCCTTGCGCAGGGAGAGGAGCTCCAGCATCTGGTACTCCTTGCCGGTCAGGTGCACGCGGTGACTGTTCACCTCGACCGTCTTCGCATCGAGGTTCACCGCGATCTCGCCGGTGGTGATGATGGCCTGGGCGTGGCCCTTGGAGCGGCGGACCACGGCGTGGGTCCGGGCGACCAGCTCGTCCTTGTGGAACGGCTTGGTCAGGTAGTCGTCGGCCCCGCCGCCGAAGGTCTTCACCTTTGTCTCGATCTCGTGGCTGCCCGAGAGGATCATCACCGGCGTGTTGATCTTGCCGACGCGCAGCTGGCGCAAGACTTCCAGGCCGCTCATGTCGGGAAGGTTCAGGTCCAGGAGGATCAGGTCATAGTCGTAGATCTTGCCCAGATCGACGCCCTCCTCGCCCAGATCAGTCGTGTAGACGTTGAAGCCTTCCGACTTCAACATCAGCTCGATGCTCTGCGCGGTGGCGCTGTCGTCTTCGATCAACAGAACGCGCATTCGTGCCCCTCCAGGCGAAGCTTGCCCATGGCTCCGCACGCTCGGCGAACGGTAACCCTGTTCACCAATTAATCAGCCAAAGGCTTATGAGTAGTTAATGACGAATCTAGGGTGATTTGCGAATCGCCGTCCAGACCGAAATCTGATGAGTTGGACGCCGTCCAACTCGGCTCGGATTTCGGTCCAGTTTCAAGCGAGAGCCAGATTCACGGCATCGACGGGATCGCAAAGCGATCCCGGCTCAACCGATCAGGCTCGAGGGGCCGTCAGCGTCAAGGTGCCGATTTCACGCGAGACCCTTACAGGAGCCCGACGCGCGGGCATCCTGCGACCGCAGCTGTCGTGCAAGAGGAATATCTTCCCGATCGTGCGCAGGAGCGACGAGGGAGGACGAGATGGATGGCTCAGCCTACAGGATTCCGGTGCGGGACGAGGACCGTATCCGCGCCGGACTGGTGGTGCAGCTGGTGGCCGTGGCGACGGGCTGGCCGCCCGAGGTGATCCTCGACATTCGCCGGCGCGATCCGGAGGTCTCCCGGGCCCGTCATACCGCCATGTACCTGACCCATGTCGCCTACGGCTGGACGCTGGAGCGAGTCGGCCACGCCTTCGGCCGCAACCGGGTCACGGTCGGCACCGCCTGCCAGCGGGTCGAGGACGAGCGCGACGCGCCGGAGATCGACGCCCGGCTGGAGCGGCTGACCGAGCTGCTGACTGCGGCGCTGAAGACGGCTGACGGGAAGGGCCCGGCGTGATCGCCCGGGCGCGGCGGCTGCTGGCGCGTCCGGGGGCCTGGCTGGTCGCCGAGGGCGACGGCTATGCGCTGCGGATCGGGGGCGATCGCCGGACCCGGCCTCTGCTGCGCCTGGACGAGGCCGGCTTCCGGGCGCTGGTCGAGACCCCGGGGCTGCGCGCCCGGTCCGGTGGCGGCTGGCTGGCGCGCGACGCTGCGGCGACGGCGGCAGGCCCGCCGCCCGGCAGGCCAGGCGTCTCGCCGGGCGAGCGGCTGATCCTGGACGGCGACGGCCGGGTGCGGCGGGCGCGCGCCAATCTGACGCCGACCGCGATCGCCTGGCTGGCCGCGCGGCGTGATCGGCAGGGGCGTCCGCTGCTGGACGCCGCCGAGGCCGCGGCCGGCGAGCGCCTGACCCGCGACGGCGAGATCGCGCGGACGAGCGCCCGGCTGACCTCGCGCTGGGACGCCCTGCCGCGGCGGGGTGCCGGCGGCGGCGCGGACCAGGGCCCAGGCGCAGCGGCCCTCGCGGCGCGCCGGCGCATCGCCGAGGCTCTCCATTCCGTCCCGCCGCTGGAGGCGGCGGTGCTGGTGCGCGTCTGTCTGGAGGGCGATGCCCTGATGGCCGCCGAGGGGCGCCTAGGGTTGCCGCGACGCGAGGGCCGGGCGCGGCTCAGGGCCGGGCTGGTCGCCCTCGCACGTCACTACCGGCTGGCCTGAGGCTCACCCGCGACCGCCGCCGCGGTCTCGCGGATGCGGCCGACCATGCTGTTCAGCCCGTTGGCGCGCTGGGGCGTCAGGACCTGGGGCAAGCCCAGGCGGTCCAGGGCGGCGCGCGCATCGAAGGCCAGGATGTCCGCCGGACTGCGGCCGGAATAGAGCCGCAGGAGCAGGGCGACATTGCCCTTCGACAGGTGGCTGTCGGAGTCGGCCCGGAACACCAGCCGGTCGCCCTCGCGGTGGGAGGCGACCCAGACCTGGGCGGCGCAGCCGCGCACCTTGTTGGCCTCGATCCGGTCCGTTTCAGGCAGGGGTGGCAGCTCGCGCCCCAGCTCGATGACATAGGCGATGCGCTGCTCCCAGTCCTCGAGAAGGTCGAAGTCCTCGACCAGAGCCTCGAGAACCGCCTCGATCTCGCCTGTCCCAGCTTTCCCCGCCCCTGTCATCATGACCGCCAGATAGGCGGGCGGGCGCGCCCGGGCAATGCTACGAACGCTCCACAGGCGCGGGCTGGCCGCCCACAGGCCCTCGTCGCCTCATCCGAGAGTGCGCTCGCCGCGATCCGTTGCGTCCGCTACGATCTAATGATTTGCGCGCTGCCCCCAGAAAGGCCGACTTGGACCCCGTCGCCCAGACCTCGCCGGCTGCGTTGGCCGGGCCGGACATGCCGTCCGAGCCCGCCCTGCCCGTGTGGCATGCGGCCTGGGCGGCGGCCTGCGCCCTGCTGGCGCTGGCGCTGCGGGCGGCGGGGCTGTCGCCGGAACCGGCGGTGACCTACGGCCTGCTGCTCGCCGCCACCCCCGGTGCGGCCGGACTGATCCTGCTGCGGCCGGGGCATGCGGAGGCGCGTCGGCTGCAGATGGTTGTGCTGTGGGGGGCGGCGGCGATCCTGACGGCCGTCCTCACCTGCGGGCTCAGCGGTCCGCTGGCCCCCCTGGCCTTCATGCCGGTGGCGGCTGCCTTGGCGCTGGGCGGCTGGCGGCGGATGCAGCTTGCGGCGGCGGCGTCCGGCGTCGCGGTGCTGGCCGGGCTGATCACGGCCGCCTGGTTCGGGCCACCCGCCCCGGCGGCGGACGTGGCCGCGGCGGCGGGCCTGCTGCTGGCGGTCGCCTTCGCCTGGGGTGCACGCCTTGCCGGCCGGACCCGCGAGCGCCGGCTGCTACAGGCCGAGGCCAGCGCCGAGCGTGTCGAGCGGCTGCTGGCCGGCCAGCCAGGCCTGACCCTGATCGCCAACCCGGCCGGGCGCGTGGCCGCCGCCTATGGCGCGGTACCGCCGGCCTTGTCTTTGGACGCCCTGTTCGAGGGCGGACTGATCGCCGCCGTACACGCTCCCGACCGGCCGGCGGTGCTGTCGGCCATCAGCAAGGCTGTGGGCGGCGGGGTGGGCCAGACTCGCTTCGCGCCGCGGCTGGCGCTGGATCGCCGGCTGATGCTGCTGGTCCGCCCGCTGGCCGAGACCGGGCCGACGCGCCGGCTTGTGCTGCAGCTCTTCGACGACACGGCCCAGTACGCACGCGAGGCGGCGCTGGAGGCGGCGCGCATGGAGGCTGAGGCGGCCGACCAGGGCAAGTCGCGCTTCCTCGCCAACATGTCCCACGAGCTACGCACGCCGCTGAACGCGGTGATCGGCTTTGCCGACATTATGAAGAGTCGCCTGTTCGGGCCGCTCCCGGACCGGTACGGGGAGTACGCTGAACTGATCCACCAGGCCGGCCAGCATCTGCTCGAGCTCATCAACGACGTGCTCGATGTCTCCAAGCTGGCGGCGGCGCGCTACGAGCTGTCGCTGGAAGCCTTCGACGCCCGCGACGTGGTCTCGGCGGCCATGGCCATGGTCCGGGGGCAGGCCGAGGAGAAGGGTCTGACCCTGGCCGGGACGCTGACGGCGGAGCCGCTGCAGATCACCGCTGACCGGCGGGCCCTCAAGCAGATGGCGCTGAACCTGCTGTCCAATGCCATCAAGTTCACGCCGCAGGACGGTTCGGTCACGGTCACGCTCCAGGCGGTCGGGCCCTATCTGGAGCTAATGGTGGCGGACACCGGCGTCGGGATCGCCCCGGAAGATCTGAAGCGGCTGGGACGGCCATTCGAGCAGGCCGGGGAAGCGCGCCAGCGGTCCCAGGGCACCGGTCTCGGCCTGTCGCTTGTCCGGTCGCTGGCGGAACTGCACAAGGGGCGGCTGGTTCTGGACAGTACCCTGGGCGAAGGCACGGTGGCGCTGGTGCGTCTGCCGGTGGTCGATCTTGGCGTCCCGGCGGCCGATCCCGCGCCGGTCAGGCACGAAACGCCCGCGCCCCTCGTGCAATCGTGAAGGCCGCTTGCTAAGGCGCGCCAATGATCCGTCGCCTGCGCCCCGTTCCGTTCGACATCGGCCCCGTCCACTTCGTGGGCCTGGGCGGCATTGGCATGAGCGGCATCGCCGAGATCATGCTCAGGATCGGCTACCAGGTGCAGGGCTCGGACGCCAGGGCCAGCGCCAACACCGAGCGGCTGGAGAAGCTGGGCGCGCGGGTGTTCATCGGCCATGATGCCGCCCATGTCGGCGATGGCGTCTCCGCGGTGGTCTATTCGACCGCGGTCAGGCCGGACAATCCGGAGCTGAGGGTGGCGCGCGAGCGCCGCATCCCGCTGGTGCGCCGGGCCGAAATGCTGGCCGAGCTGATGCGGCTGCAGTTCTCGATCGCCGTCGGCGGCACCCACGGCAAGACCACCACCACCAGCCTGGTCGCCGCCCTGCTCGACGCCGCCGGCTTCGATCCCACGGTGGTCAACGGCGGCATCATCAACGCCTATGGCACCAACGCCAAGGTCGGCGACGGCGACTGGATTGTGGTCGAGGCCGACGAGTCCGACGGCAGCTTCCTTCGCCTGAAGTCGACGGTGGCCATCGTCACCAACATCGACCCCGAGCATCTGGACCACTATGGCGACTTCGACGGGGTACGGCGGGCGTTCGTCGATTTCGTCGAGAACATCCCCTTCTACGGCTTCGCGGCCGTCTGCCTTGACCACCCCGAGGTGCAGCGGCTGGTAGCCCAGATCGACAATCGCCGGCTGGTCACCTACGGGACCAATCCCCAGGCCATGGTGCGGGCCGACAACTGCCGCCTCGATCCGGATGGGGCCCGCTTTGACGTGGTGATCCAGAAGCGGGGCGCGGCTGCGCTCGACGCACCTGACCGGATCGTCGACCTGCACCTGCCGATGGCCGGATCGCATAATGTGTCCAACGCCCTGGCGGCCATCGCCGTGGCGCGTGAGCTGGGCGTCACCGACGAGGCCATTCGCAAGGGACTCGCCGGGTTTGGCGGGGTCAAGCGCCGCTTCACTACCACCGGCCTGGCGCACGGGGTGCGGATCATCGACGACTATGGACACCATCCGGTGGAGATCGCGGCCGTGCTCAAGGCGGCGCGGCAGGTGACACAGGGTGCCGAGGGAGCCGGGCGGGTCATCGCCGTGGTCCAGCCCCATCGCTACACTCGCCTGCGCGACCTGATGGAGGAGTTCTCGACCTGCTTCTCCGACGCGGATGCGGTGATCGTGGCGGATGTCTACGCCGCCGGCGAGCCGCCGATCGAGGGTGTCGACAAGCACGCGCTCGTCGACGGCATCCGTCGCTTCGGGCATCGCAACGTCCAGCCGCTGGAAAACGCCGCCGTCCTGCCGCGCGTGATCCGCGAGGAGGCGAAGGGCGGGGATCTGGTCGTCTGCCTCGGGGCCGGCGACATCACCAGCTGGGCCTACGCCCTGCCGGTGCAGCTGGAGGCGCTGGGGTAGGGTCGGCGTTTGAGCTGCGCACGTCGGGGGGTTGTTCTGCAGCGCAGGGCGTAAGTCCCCGGAGGTGTGGCATGCCGCTCCACATCAAGGACCCGGAGGTTGACCGGCTGGCCGAGCAGCTGGCCGCGCAGCGCCGCACCACGAAGACCGAGGCGGTCAGGCAGGCGCTGCGCCGTGAGATCACGTGTGAGGAAGACCCCTCCGAATTCGTGAAGCGCATCCAGGCCTTCACCGCTGCCCTTGAGGCTCGCGCGCCGCACGAATGCGGCCTGCCGGTGGACAAGGCGTTCATCGACAGCCTCTACGAAGGCGACTGATGTTCGTGGATGCGTCGGCGTTGACGGCCATCCTGAAGGGGGAGCCTGATGCCACGACCTTGCGCAGCGCCTTGGCTTGCATGCCCGCCGCTCAACCTCTCCAATGGCCGTCTGGGAAACCGTTGTCGCCGTCGCCCGCCGCCGCCTGGAGATCGAGGAGGCCGAAGCCGTGGTCGAGGACTTTATGAAGTTGGTGGAGATCGAGGTCCACGCCATTCCGGCGGAGGCTCGCCGGGATGCGGTGATGGCCTTCGCCCGCTTCGGCAAGGGTCGGCATCCGGCGGCCTTGAACTCCGGCGACTGTTTCGCCTACGCCTGCGCCCGTCACGCCCGGGTGCCGATGCTCTACAAGGGCGATGACTTCGCCCTCACCGATATCGAGCCTGCATGACCCTGTCCCTTCCCCCCGTCCGCGGCAAGCTGCTGCGCGACGAGCCGCTGGCCCCCTACACCTGGTTCCGGGTCGGGGGGGCGGCCGAGGCCCTGCTCCTGCCGGCGGACGCGGAGGATCTGGCCGATTTCCTGACGGCGCTGGATCCCGCCGTGCCCGTGACCGTTCTTGGCGTGGGCTCCAACGTCATCGTGCGCGACGGCGGGGTCGAGGGCGTGGTGATCCGCCTGGCCGGCCGGGCCTGGGCACATGTGACGGCCGGGGGCGAGATGATCACCGCCGGGGCCGGGGCGCTGGACGCCATGGTGGCCAAGGTCTCGGCGAAGGCGGGGCTCGCCGGGCTGGAGTTCTACGCCGGGATCCCCGGGACCATCGGCGGGGCCCTGACCATGAACGCCGGTTGCTATGGCTCGGAGACGAAGGACGTGCTGGTCTCGGCCCGGGGCCTGACCCGCGAAGGCGAGCGGGTCGAATACGCCGTGGCCGACTTCGGCTACACCTATCGCCATTCCGATGCGCCGGCCGACATCGTGTGGCTCGAGGCGACCTTCCGCGGGACGCCGGACGCGCCCGAGGCCGTCCAGGCGCGTATCGACGAGATCACCGCCCGGCGCGAGCAGACCCAGCCGATCCGGGAGAAGACCGGCGGCTCGACCTTCAAGAACCCGCCGGGCCATTCGTCGTGGCAACTGGTCGACGAGGCCGGCTGGCGGGGCCGCCCGTTCGCCGTGGACGGCGGCGGGGCGATGTTCAGCGACCTGCATTCCAACTTCATGATCAATCCCGGCGAGGCCACGGCGGCCGATCTGGAGGGGCTGGGGGAGCAGGTGCGCGCCGATGTGCTCGCCCGGACCGGGATCGACCTGCACTGGGAGATCCGACGGATCGGGCGAGCCTGACCGCTTTTCACGAGTCCGGCGCATTGGTAACGACGCAGACCAGCCGGAGCCGCCCATGACCCGCCCCCTCGCCGAGCTTCACGTGGCCGTCCTGATGGGCGGCCTGTCCTCGGAGCGCGAGGTGTCGCTGAGTTCCGGCCGGGAATGCGCTGCGGCGCTGGAGCGGCTCGGTGCCCGGGTGACCCGGGTCGACGCCGGGCGCGATCTGGCCCAGGTGCTGACCGACCTGAAGCCGGACGTGGCGTTCAACGCCCTGCACGGCTCCTGGGGCGAGGACGGCTGCGTCCAGGGCATCCTCGAGACGCTGGGTATTCGCTACACTCACTCGGGCGTGCTGGCTTCGGCCCTGACCCTGGACAAGGACAAGACCAAGACGATCCTGCGGGCGGCCGGGGTCGAGGTGCCGGGCGGCGGCCTGTTCGATCGCCACGAGGTCGCCCGACGCCACGTCATCGCCCCGCCCTACATCGTCAAGCCGAACGCCGAGGGCTCGTCGGTCGGGGTCTATCTGGTGCCGGAGGGCGCCAATGGACCGCAGGTCGAGGTCGGGGCCGCTGACTGGGCCTGGGGCGAGCAGGTGATGGTCGAGCCCTACATCCCGGGCAAGGAACTGGCCGTGGCGGTGGTGGGCGAGGCGGCCGGCCCGCGCGCGCTGACCGTGACCGACATCACGCCGGTGAAGGGCTTCTATGACTATGAGGCCAAGTACGCTCCGGGCGGGTCTGTCCACAGACTTCCCGCGGACATTCCGGCGGCCGTTTTCGAGCGCGCGCTGCGCGCTGCCGAGCAGGCACACCTCGCGCTGGGCTGCCGCGGCGTGACGCGATCGGACTTCCGTTATGACGATGTTAAGGACGTTCTCGTTCTGCTGGAGGTCAACACCCAGCCGGGCATGACACCCACCTCGCTCGTCCCCGAGCAGGCGGAACATGTCGGACTGGGGTTTGAAGACCTGGTTCGGTGGATCGTGGAGGACGCCTCATGCCCGCGGTAGTGCGCGGCGGTCGGCGACGGGGAGCAACAGGCGGACAGGCGCGGCGGGGCGGCGGCCCCCGGAAGACTCCGGCGGTCCCCGGCCAGGTGTCGGCGGTCGGCCGGCTCGACCTGTCCCCGCGCGCCGTCGGTGCCGCCTTCGCGGCGGGCGCCGTGCTGATCCTTGCCGTGTTTCTGGCCACCGGCGGCACCGCGCGCATCGGCGCGGCCGCGAACGAGGCCTTGGACGGTACGCTTGTCGCCGCGGGCTTCGGCCTGAAGCGCGTCTACATCGAGGGGGCCTCGCCCGAGGCCGAGGCGGCCATCCAGCAGGCGCTGCAACTGTCGGCCGGCCAGCCGATCACCCGCATCGATCTGGAAGCCGTGCGCCAGCAGGCGGAGTCCGTCGGCTGGGTCGAGTCGGCGCGCGTGGTGCGCCTGCTGCCCGACACCCTCATCGTCGATGTGCGCGAGCATGACCGGCTGGCGATCTGGCAGGACGGACGCCAGGCCTGGGTCCTCGACGCCGGTGGACAGATCATCCCGGGGGTCGACGCCCGCCGCCATCCCGACCTGCCGCTGGTTGTGGGGACCGGTGCCGCCGAGGCGGCTCCGGCGATCCTGCCGCTGATCCGTCAGCGGCCCCGGCTGGCCTCGCGGCTTGAGGCCCTGATCCGGGTCGATGAGCGCCGCTGGGACCTGCGCCTCAAGGACGGCTCCACCATCCTGCTGCCGGCCTCGGACGAGGAGGCGGCGCTGATCCAGCTCGACGCCATGGACCAGCGCGAGCGGCTGCTCGACCTCGGCTTCTCGCGGGTCGACCTGCGCACGCCCGAGGCCGTGGCCCTGCGCGCCGGAGGGGCGGCATGAGCCGTCGCGCCGATGCCCGCCCCGCCGCCGATCCGCGCGCGCCGGTCGTGGCGGCCCTCGACCTGGGGGCCTCCAAGGTCGCCTGTTTCATCATGAAGCCCGAGGGCGTGCGCCACGTCGACCGCACCATCCGGGTGGCCGGGGCCGGCCACGTGCAGTCGCGCGGCGTCAAGGGCGGGGCCATCGTCAACATGGACGAGGCGGCCCGGGCCATCGGCCAGGCCGTGGAGCGCGCCGAGCGCGCCGCCGGTGCCCCGGTCTCGGGGGTGGTCGTCTCCACCGCCATCGGCCAGATGGCAAGCCACCGTGTGCGGGCGAAGGTGTCGCTAGGAGCCCAGCCGGTGTCCGACGGCGACCTGGCGCGGGCCATCGGCATGGCCCTGGCCGAGATCCGCCTGCCCAACCGCCGCCCCATCCACGTCCTGCCGGTCGCCTGGTCGGTCGACGGGGCCCGCGGCGTCCGCGATCCGCGCAACATGCGCGGCGGCGCGCTGGGCCTGGATCTCGTGGTCGTGTCCATGGCCGAGGGGGCGTTCCAGACCCTGAGTCATGCGCTGGAGCTGGCCCATCTTGACCTGCAGGGCGTGGTGGCCGCGCCGGTCGCCGCCTCGCTGGCGGCGCTGGAGGACGACGAGACCGATCTCGGCTGCGTCTGCATCGACATGGGCGGCGGCTCGACCAGCGCGGCGGTGTGGGCCGGCGGCTCGCTGCTGCACATCGAGAGTGTCAATGTCGGCGGCGAGCATGTCACCTCGGACATCGCCCGGGGCCTGTCGACCTCACGCGCCGGGGCCGAGCGGCTCAAGACCCTGCACGGCTCGGCCATGGCCTCGGCCAATGAGGACCGCGAGATGCTGGAGGCCCCGCCGCGCGGCGAGGAGCCCGGTGCCGGACCGGTGGTGGTGCCGCGCGCCATGCTCAAGACGGTGATCGCGCCCCGGGTCGAGGAGACGCTGGAGCTGCTGCGTGACCGGCTGCGCCAGTCGGGTGCCGGGCTGGAGCCGGGAGCGGGGATCGTGCTGACCGGCGGGGCGAGTCAACTGAACGGGGTGCGGGAGCTCGCGGTCCGCGTGTTCGACCGGCCCGTGCGTCTCGGCCGGCCGCAGCGGGCCCCGCACCTGGCCGACGCCGCCGCCGGGCCGGCCTTCTGCACCGCCGCCGGCGTGCTGCTGCGCGCCGCCTATGGCCCGCGCGAGGCGGTCTCCGCCCTCAAGCTGATGTCGCGTCAGCTGACCGCGCCCCAGCCGGCGGACTCTCGCGGCCTGATTTCGCGCTGCGCCGGCTGGCTGCGCGAGAACCTGTGAAAAACATTGTGTCAACGCAGCGAAACCGTCGCATTCCGGCCGACTCGTCTTAGGTCGTAACCTTCCCTTAACGCCAACCGGGCTCTCTTAAAGGGCTCATAACCATCGCGATTCGGCGGGGATCGCGACGGGGTTGTCAGAGCAGGGTCGGCAAGGTCGGAAACGTAGAATGTCTCTTTCGCTGGTGCGTCCGCAAACCACGGAACTGAAGCCCCGGATCGTCGTGTTCGGCGTCGGCGGCGCCGGCGGCAACGCCGTCAACAACATGATCGACGCCGGGCTCGAGGGCGTCGAGTTCGTCGTGGCCAACACCGACGCCCAGCACCTCAGCTTTGCCAAGACCGACCGCCGTATCCAGCTGGGCGAGACCATCACCCAGGGCCTCGGTGCCGGTGCCCACCCCGAGGTCGGCATGAACGCCGCCGAGGAGTCGGCTGACGAGATCAATGCGCACCTTGAGGGCGCGCACATGGTGTTCATCACCGCCGGCATGGGCGGCGGCACCGGCACCGGCGCGGCCCCGATCATCGCCAAGTGCGCCCGCGATCGCGGCATCCTGACCGTCGGCGTCGTCACCAAGCCCTTCACCTTCGAGGGCCGTCACCGTATGCGCCTGGCCGAGGCCGGCATCGCCGAGCTGCAGCGCTACGTCGACACCCTGATCGTCATTCCGAACCAGAACCTGTTCCGCGTCGCCAACGAGCGCACTACCTTCGCTGACGCCTTCGGCATGGCCGACCAGGTCCTGCACTCGGGCGTGCGCTCGATCACCGACCTGATGATCCTGCCGGGCCTGATCAACCTCGACTTCGCCGACGTGCGCGCGGTCATGTCCGAGATGGGCAAGGCCATGATGGGCACTGGCGAGGCGGCCGGCGAGGACCGCGCCCTGCTGGCGGCCCAGAACGCCATCGCCAACCCGCTGCTGGACGAGACCTCTCTGAAGGGTGCCAAGGCGGTACTGGTCAACATCACCGGCGGCCTCGACATGACCCTACTCGAGGTCGACGAGGCCGCCAACGCCATCAGCGCGGAAGTTGACGGCGACGCCAACATCATCTTCGGGGCCGCCTTCGACCCGACCCTCGACGGCAAGATCCGCGTCTCGGTGGTCGCCACCGGCATGGACCAGGAGATGCAGGTGGCGACCACCGAGACGCCGGCCGGCCGCTTCACCCCCGCCCGCGGGCCCGCCGCTCCGGCCCCGACCCCCGCGCCGGCCCCGCGCCCCGCCGAGCCGGTGACCCCGACCTTCGCCGCGCGTCGCGTCGAGCCGACCCCGCCGCCGCCGGTGCGTCCGGAGCCGGTGATTCATGCCGCCGAGCCGGCCCCGCGCGCGCTGGAGCCGATCGTCGATCCGTGGGTCGAGGCCTATGATGCCGGCATGGTCGCGCCGACCCCTGCTGCCCCTGCGCCCGAGGACTTCGCCCCGGCCCCTGTGCGGGCTTCCACGCCGCTCAAGGTGGAGCAGGGCGACCTGTATCTGGACCGCGGCGTGGCGGCGGAGACCTCCGAGTCCGAGGACCGCGGCGATCACCGCAAGAACGGCTGGAGCCTGTTCGGCCGCGGCCGTCGTCAGGCCGCCCCGGCCCCGGAACCGACCTACACTCCCCCGCCCAGCCGCGCCGCGGCCGCCCCTCGGGGCCCGGCTGCCGCCCAGCCGGCCTATGACATGGCCCCCGAGGCTGAAGACGACGACCTCGAGATTCCCTCATTCCTGCGTCGTCTGGCCAATTGACCGGCCGCTGATCTGACGGACCGCTCCGGTGCCCGCTCCGGAGCGCTCTGCATCTCAGGGCTTCGCGCCTGCGAAACATTTCGAAACTCGAGTTGGGTTTACCCTTCTCAACACCCTGTTTACCTCGGCAGCGAGGCGGTCCGTCGGAGCGGCGGGTCGACAGGATGAGAGACCGCGTGGCGCAAGTCCCCCACGATCACCACCAGCGGACCCTGGTCGCTCCGGCGATCTGCGCCGGTGTGGGCGTCCACTCCGGCCGTCGGGTGCGGCTGGCAGTGCGGCCGGCAGCCCCCGGGACCGGCATCGTGTTCGTGCGCACCGACATCACCGATCGCGACAACCGCATTCCGGTGACGGGCGACGCCGTCGTCGAGGCGCGGCTCAACACCATGATCCGAAACAGCTCCGGCGTGGAGCTGTCGACCATCGAGCATCTGATGGCAGCCCTGTGCGCGCTGGGTGTGGCCAATGCAGTGATCGACGTCGACGGACCGGAGCTGCCGATCCTCGACGGGTCGGCCCTGCCGTTCGTGCAGCTGCTCGACCGCGCCGGGTTCCGCCGTCAGGAGGCCCCGGTCCGCTACATCGAGATCCTCGAGCCGGTCCGGGTCGAGGAGGGCGACAAGTCCGCTGTCCTGCTGCCCTGCGACCGCTACGAGATGCGCTTCGAGATCGATTTCCCGACCGCCGTGATCGGCCGTCAGGTGATCGACTTCTCCGTCGACGAGCGCACCTTCCGCGACGAGATCATGGCCGCCCGCACCTTCGGCTTCGCCCATGAGGTCGAGGCCCTGCGCGAGGCTGGCCTCGCCCGCGGCGGCAGCCTCGAGAACGCCGTGGTCATCGACGGCGAGCGTATCCTAAACCCTGGCGGCCTGCGCATGGAGCGCGAGTTCGTGCGGCACAAGGCGCTGGACGCCATCGGCGACCTCTACGTGCTGGGCGCGCCCCTGATCGGCCGCTACGAGGGCGTCAAGGCAGGTCATGCTGTGAACAACAAGCTGGTCCGCGCCCTACTGGCCAGTCCGCAGGCCTGGCGCGAGACCGTGCGCACCCCGGATTACGCCCTCGCGGGCTGAGCGCGCTCCGGCTTTCGTGGCGACCCCGTGAGGGGTTCATCACAACGAACACAACGAAAGACACAGAGGTCACAGCGGCGAGGCATAGCTGCGCCGGAGGCGGCTTCGTCCGCAAACCGTCGAAGGGCATGCGCTTCGCGCGCCGATACCCGGACCCCGTCGTGTTCGCTGTGACTTCGTTGTGACCGCTGTGATCCCTTGATGGAGGGGGCCGAGGCATCCGCGTGCGGATATCCCCCCTCCACCGCCTTCGGCGGTCCCCCTCCCCCTGCGGGGGAGGAATAGAGGCCGTCACGCGATGCAGATCGCGCTCATCAGGCGGCCGAAGTCGGGTTCGCCGCGCTGGAAGGCGCGTCGGTTGGAATAGAAGCGGACCTCGTCGGCGCAGGTGTCGTGGCCGGTCCAGGCGGCCGCGCCGACGCCCGCCGTCTCCAGCCGCCACAGGACGAAGCCGGGCAGGTCGAACAACCGCTTGTCCGCTGTGGCCCCGGGGCGAAAGAAGCGCGTCGCCGTCCCGTGCCGCGCCGTGAAGCGCGCCTCGAAGTCGGCCCCCACCTCATAGCTGTCCGGGCCGATGCAGGGGCCGACCACGGCGACCATGCGCGACGGGCGTGCACCGAGGTCCGTCAGGGCCTTGACGGCGCTGGTGGTAACGTCCTGCAGCGCGCCCTTCCAGCCGGCGTGGACGGCGGCGACGAACGGACCCTGGGCATCACAGAGCAGCACCGGGGCGCAGTCGGCGGTCAGTACGCCGCAAACCAGACCGGGCGTCGCCGAGGCGACCGCGTCGCCCTCGGGCCGCTCGCCCCGCCAAGGCCGGTCCGCGGTGCGGGTGATGTCCGAGTGGGTCTGGTAGCAGGTGGCCAGATCGTCCGTGCGGCGGCCGAACCACGCCGCCACACGGCGGCGGTTCTCGGTCACGGCCGCCGGGTCATCGCTGGAGCCGACGCCGACGTTGAGCCCGGCGTAAAGGCCCTCCGACACCCCGCCCGCCCGGGTGAAGAAGCCGTGGCGCACGCCGGGGATGTTCAGCAGGGGGCAGGTGATGGGGGAGAGGGCAGCCGTGTCGGTCATGTCTCGAAACCCGGCAGGGGGAGGCTGCGGGGCGAGAAGACCGCGCAGGCCTTGAACAATTCGCCCATCTGCTCCGGAGCGGTCAGACGCGCCAGCTGGCGATCAACCACGGCGGCCGCCTCCGGTCGCGCCGCCCTTAGCCGGTCTGCGCGGATCTCTATACCCAGCGCGCGCAGGAAGTCGCCCTGGCCGAGGCAGCCTGTGACGTCGGCCCCGGCCCGGACGGCGGCCTCCAGCACGGTCGGGAAGTCTGCCCATTGGGTCAGGTCGGCCTCGCCGGGCCCTTCCAGCGGATCGACCTTGCGGTGGCGAACGAGCGCCTGGAGGGTGTCGCCGGCCTCCGGGCGGGCCCGGCCGTAGTCGATCAGCAGGGCCGCGCCCCCGGCGCGGGCGACCAGGTCGCCGAGATCGCGCCCGAAGGCCGCCTGCAGGTCGGACACCTCCAGCACCTGGCCCTCGCCGACCTCGGCCGTCGTCTCCACCAGACCGCCGGTCGGGGCCGAGAGACCGAAGGTCAACTCGCCGGCCTCCGTCAGGCCGACGCGCCGCTCGGCCCAGCCGCCCGCGGTCTTCACGAACTGGCGCGCGGGCAGGCAGTCCAGCACCTCATTGGCGACCAGCAGCACCGGGGCGTCGGCGGGCAAGGCGGCGAGGGTCTCGACCCAGCGCGGCTCCAGCGGGCTTTCGGCGAGACGCCGGGCCTGAACGGCGCGCAGGGGGCGGCTGGGCTCGATCAGCACCAGCTCGGCCGCGTCGAGGAAGCCGCGCGCCGCCCGGGCCGCGCGCAGCAGATCGAGCATCAGCGTGCCGTCGCCGGGTCCGACCTCGACCAGCCGGAACCGGTCCGGCGCACCGAGCCCGCGCCAGACCTCGGCCATCCAGAGGCCGATCAGCTCGCCGAACATCTGGCTGACCAGCGGGGCGGTGATGAAGTCGCCCTCGGCCCCCAGCCGCGGCCGGGTGGCATAGTAGCCGTCCTGCGGATCGTGCAGGCAGCGCACCACATAATCGGCAACCGACAGGGGGCCGGTCAGCGCGATCTCACGCGCCAGCCGGGCCTTCAGGCTCACGCCGCGACCGGCGGCCGGCTGCGGGCGCGCAGGATCAGCCACAGGCCGGCGAGGATCATGGGCAGGGAGAGCAGCATCCCCATGGTGACAATCCCCTGCAGAGCCTCCGGCATGTGTGCATCCGGCTCGCGCACCGTCTCCATCAGGGCGCGGCTGAGGCCGTAGCCGAGCAGGAACAGGCCGGTAACATAGCCGGGCTTGGTCAGCAGCCTGAGCTTCCACACCGCGAGGCCCAGCAGCACGAACAGGGCGAGCCCCTCAAGACCGGCCTCATAGAGCTGGCTCGGGTGGCGCGGAACATCGCCGGCTGGACAAATGCCGTAGGTCCGCAGGATCCGCTCGTTGCAGAAGCGGATGGCCCAGGGCACGTCGGTGACCCGGCCCCAGAGCTCGCCGTTCACGAAGTTGGCGATGCGGCCGAAGAACAGGCCGATGGGGACCACCGGGGCCAGCAGATCCGCCAGGGACAGCAGTCGCGCCCGATGCTTGCGGGCGAACCACCATACCGCCAGGGCCACGCCGAGGAAGCCGCCGTGGAAGGCCATACCGCCGGTCCATAACTGGAGCAACTCCAGGCGCTCGCCGAGGCTTTGGCCGGTGAAGACCTGCAGAAGCAGCGACGGCTGGTAAAACAGGGCAAAGCCGAGCCGGCCGCCGAGGATGATGCCCAGCGTCACCCACAATACCAGATCGTCGAGCTGGGGCAGGGTGATGGGCGGGCGGGCTGGGGCCCAGACGCGCTCCGCGCGCAGCAGCCGCGCCGCGTACCACCAGCCCAGCAGGATGCCCGCGACATAGGCCAGGGCGTACCAGCGCAGGGGCAGGGGTCCGATGTGGATCAGCACCGGATCGAACTCGGGAAAGGGCACGCAGCCTCCGTCGCGCTTGAGCCTTGTTGCGCCTTTAGCAACTCCCGCCGGCGGCGTCGCCTGCCCAATTGTCTTGACGGATGTCAGCGGCACCGCTTGAGCGCCGCGACGAACCGGAGCATCGACATTAGGCAACTGTTCACCATCTTCACCGGACCCTGACGACACTGCCATCGTCGCGAGTCGGAGCCCGCCCCATGCAGACCCGCAATCCCCTGCTCGACGAGTTCGCCCGCCTGACCACAGGTGCCATGGGCCTGGCCCAGGCCGCGGGCGAGGAGGCGAAAGCGGCCTTTCGCGCCCAGGGCGACCGGTTCGTGGCCGAGATGGACCTGGTCCGGCGCGATGAGTTCGACGTCCTGAAGGCCGAAGTGGCTGCCCTGCGCGCCGAGTTGGCGACGCTGAAGTCCGGGCCCGCAAAGAAGCCTCAAAAGGGAACGTCCACAGGCGCGGTTCCCTCCGGGGACGCAGCCGGTTGAGCCGAAGCCGGCAACCCGCCTAGGCTCACTCCAGTGGTCGCGACTCGCGCCCGGAAAGGTATCCATGGACGCTCCGAGACCCGATGAGGTCGAGACTCCCTACGACCCGCTCGACGTGGTCGAACACGTCCTGACCGCCGAGAATCTGCCGTTCGACCGAAATGACGACGGCGATCTGGCTTTTGCCCTGGCGGGCGACTGGAAGGACTATGAGCTGTGGTTCGCCTGGCGACCCGAGGGTGACTGCCTGCAGGTGTCCTGCGCGCTGGACCTGCGGGCACCCAAGTCGCGCCGGGGTCAGGCCCACGAACTGGTCTCGCTGGTCAACCAGCGCAACTGGCTGGGGCACTTCGAGGTGATGAGCGAGGACGGCGAGATCGTCTATCGCCACGCCCTGGCCCTGCCGCTGGGCGAGCATCCGACCCTGGCCCAGGCCGCCTCGATGATCGATGCGGCGGTGCATGCGGCGGACAAGTTCTATCCGGCGTTCGATTTCCTCGTTCGCGGGGCCCGGCGGGCGCAGGATGCGCTCGACGCCTGCATGTTCGAGACCGTCGGCTCGGCCTGATGGCCGCCGACGTCCTGCTGCTGGGCTGCGGCCGGCTCGGCTCGGCCATCGTTGAAGGCTGGCTGCTGACCGGGTCCCTGGCCCCGGACAGGATGTTGATCGCCACTCCCTCGTCCAAGCCTGCCGCCGAGGCGGCCCGCGCCTGCGGCGCGCGCGTGACGGCCAGCCCAGACGGGATCGCCGGAATGTCCGCCGTGGTGCTGGCGGTCAAGCCGGGACTGTGGCGTCAGGCTCTCGCACCCTGGCTCCCGGCCCTGGTCCCGGACGCGGTAGTGCTCAGCGTCATGGCCGGCGTGGCGGGGGCGGACATCGCCGCCGCAGTCGCGGCGCGGCCGGTTGCCCGGCTGATGCCCACCACGGCGGTGGCGCAGGGCCAGGGCGTCGCCGCCCTGTGGAGCGACGGCCCGGCGGCCGAGGCCGCAGCCCGGACCCTGTTCGGCGCTCTCGCGGATCTCGTGCCGCTGGCGGACGAGACGCTGTTCCACGCCGCCACCGCGGTGTCGGGCTGCGCCCCGGCCTTCATCCATGCGCTGGTCGAGGCCCTGGCAGAGGCAGGCACGGCCGAGGGGCTGGAGCCGGATGCAGCAGAGCGGCTGGCGCGGGGTGCCCTGCGCTCGGCCGCCGCCGGCGCGGCGACTGGTGCCTCGCTGGCCGAGCTGATCGATCGCGTCGCCTCGCCGGGCGGGGCCACCCGCGCCGGGCTGGACGCCCTTCGGCACGGCGGCCTTGATCTGCTGGCGACGGCTACTGTCGCCGCCGCCATGCGCCGCTCACGCGAGCTCGGCTAGGCCTCAGTCGCGCCCGTCGCCCAGGCGCCGGGCGAAGCGGTCGATGGCTCGGTCGGCGTCGTCCCAGGTCCCGAAGCCCCGCACATCGGCAAGGTTCGACGAGTACCAGTCATAGCTGACCGGGCGGGTCGTGCCGTCGGCGGTGGTCACCTCGCCCTCGATGCGCGCGCCGCCGATGCTCACGCTTCGGAAGGCATCGAGGCCGGGCCGGCTGGCGACCTGCTCGAAGGTGGGGCGGTTGGGCCGGGCATCGACCAGTACCAACCGGGCTTCCACCACATCGCCGTCATCCCCCGAAAGGGCCTGTTCGACCTCGCGCTGGAGCCGGCCGGTCAGGCGGTCGAGATCGCGCTGGCCGATGTCGTCCGCGCGGGACTGTAGTTCGGGGCCGATCGCCACGGCCACGCGGGGCACCGGGCCATCCGGCACCTGCCGCCGGGCGTCGCCGGCGGCGGCGGTGCCCGCCGCCAGCAGGCCGGCGGAGAGAAGGGAAACGACGGTCAGAGATCGCATTTGACGACTCCACGGTTGCAAGCCCCCTTGCCCTATCAAGATGGCCCCGAAACGCGGATTCCGCCAGAGGGGGCTGTCGTTCAGCCCGGCAGGCGCAGCACGGCGCGCAAACCGCCCAGGTCGCTGTCTTCCAGCAGCGCCTCGCCGCCGTGACTGCGCGCCGCGTCACGGGCGATGGCGAGGCCCAGACCCACGCCCTTGCGGTTTTGATTGCGCGCCTCGTCCAGCCGCGAGAAGGGGCGGAACGCCTCCTCGCGCAGCGCTTCGGGGATGCCTGGCCCGTCGTCCTCGACCGCCAGCTCGACCTCGCCGGAGGGCAGGGTGCGGGCGGACAGCCGCACGACCCGGCCATGAGACGCCGCATTGTCGGCGAGGTTGCCCAGCGCCCGCTTCATGGCCAGCGGGCGCACCATCAGGGTCAGGTCGTCAGGAGCCACGACCTCGACCTCGGCCCCGGCCCGGCGCGCATCCTCGGCGGCCGGAGCCAGCAACTCGGCAGCGCGGCGCGGCTCGGCCGCCTCGCCGGCCTCGCCGCGGGCGAAGGCGAGGTACTCGTCGATCATGTGCTCCATCTCGTCGAGATCGCGCTGCATGGCGGCGGTGCGTTTCGTCGGCTCGGACAGGGCCAGCTCCAGCCGCAACCGGGTCAGGGGCGTGCGCAGGTCATGGCTGACCGAGGCCAGCAGGGCAGTGCGCTGCTCGATGTAGCGCTGGATGCGCTGGCGCATGTCGATGAAGGCCACGGCCGCCGCCCGCACCTCTCGCGCCCCGTGCGGCTTGAAGCGCGGACTTTCGCCACGGCCGAAGGACTCTGCCGCGTCGGCGAGGCGCTCGATCGCCCGCACCTGATTACGGATGAACAGGATGGCGACGGACATCAGCAGTACCGTCGCAAGGAACAGCCACAGGACGAAGATGTGGGCCTGGGTGGCCACGGCGCGCTCCCGCGGCGCGATGACTCGCAGCACGCCCTGGGGCAGCTGCAGCTGGACATCGACATAGGCCGGGTAGCGGGTGGTATCGAACCAGTAGGCTTGGTCCAGCCGCTCGCGCAGGGCGGCGTCCAGGGTGCGGTCGATCGCGCCGATTACCCCCCGGCGCCGGTCGCTGGGCAGGACGTCCCCCTCGCGGAAGGCGATCGACAGCTGCATCGACCGCTCGGCCCGGGCCGCGATCAGGGCCAGGTTCTCCGGCGTCGGATCGTCCAGATAGGACTCCGCCGCCCAGGCGATGTCGCCCGCCAGGCCGTCCGACAGTCGCGCGGTCACGGTCTGCCAGTGGGCGTCGAAGAAAGCCCAAGTCACCGCCACCTGCATCAGCAGCACAGGCAGCACGATGATCAGGAGCGACCGGCCCCAGAGGCTGGTCGGCAACCGCCGCTTGAGGAAGCGACCCCACAGGGCGGGGGGTGGGAGTCTCATCGCGCCTCCCCCGGCGAGCGCAGCGGAACGGGGCAGGCGACCTTCATCATGAATCCGGGGCCAGCATGTAGCCGACCCCGCGCACGGTCTGCAGATAGCGGGGATTCTTCGGATCGACCTCCAGCTTGCGGCGCAGGCGGGTCACCTGCACGTCAACGGCCCGGCCGGTGATGTCGGCGGTGTCCGGCGACAGGGTGATGCGCTCGACCGGGGCGTGGGCGTTCAGCGCCAGTGTCTTGAGCAGCTGCGCTTCGGCCTCGGTCAGGCGCAGGGGCGCGCCGTCGCGGGTCAGCTCCAGCCGTTCCATGTCGAAGCTGACCGGCCCGAGCCGAATCTCGCGCGGGGCGACCGGCTTGATCCCGGCCCGCCGCAGGATGGCGTCGATGCGCAGGGCCAGCTCGCGCGGGTCGAACGGCTTGGACATGTAGTCGTCGGCCCCGACCTCCAGCCCGCGGATGCGGTCGTCGGGTTCGCCCCGGGCGGTCAGCAGCAGTACCGGCGTGTTCGACAGTCGCGCCTTCGAGCGCACCCAGCCGGTCAGGGACAGCCCGTCCTCGCCGGGCATCATGATGTCGAGCACCACGAGGTCGAACTCGATCAGCTCCAGCAGCCGCCGCGCTGCCGAGGCGTGCGCCGCCCCGGTCACGCGATAGCCCTCCCGCGCCATGTACTCCTTGAGTAGCTCGCGGATGCGATCGTCATCGTCGACGATCAGCAGGTGACGCCCGACACCGGGCCCCGCGACGGGCCCGGAGCGGCCCCAGCGGACATCGCTCATCGGACAGACTCCGGAGTCGCGCCGTTGACCTGGCGCGCCGGGACGGGTCTAAAGCGATCGGCTCTTGAGGAGATGTTGTTCAATGGCTCTCGTTCCCTTCGACGATCGCGACGGCTGGATCTGGGTTGATGGAGATTTCGTGCCCTGGCGGGCGGCGAAGACGCACATTCTGACCCACGCCCTTCACTACGGCTCGTCGGTGTTCGAGGGCGAGCGTATGTATGCCGGCGAAATCTTCAAGCTGACGGAGCATTCCGAACGCCTGAAGGCCTCGGCCAATCTGCTGGAATTCGACCTGCCCTATTCGGTCGGGGAGATCGACCAGGCCTGTCTCGAGACCTGCCGGCGCATGGGGCTGGACGACTGCTACGTCCGCCCGATCGCCTTTCGCGGCCCCGAGGCCCTGGCCGTCTCGGCCATTCACAACAAGACCCATGTGGCCATCGCCGTGTGGGACTGGCCGAGCTATTTCGACCCGGAGACCAAGAGGAAGGGCATCCGGCTGGAGTGGGCGAAGTGGCGCCGCCCGGATCCGATGACCGCGCCGTCGGCCTCCAAGGCCGCAGGCCTTTACATGATCTGCACCATGTCCAAGACCGCCGCCGAGAAGCGCGGCTTCGCCGACGCCATGATGCTGGACTGGCGCGGCTATGTGGCCGAGGCCACCGGTGCCAACGTCTTCTTCGTTCAGGACGGTGTGATCCACACCCCCCCGACCGACGCCATCCTCGACGGCATCACCCGCCGCACCGTGATCGGCCTGGCTAAGGCGAAGGGAATCGAGGTGATCGTGCGCCACATCCGCCCGGAGGAGCTGTCGACCTTTTCCGAGTGCTTCCTGACCGGTACCGCCGCCGAGGTCACCCCGGTGGCCCAGGTGGGCGAGTACAGCTTCACTCCGGGCGACCTCAGCCTCGGGCTGATGCAGGACTACGGCCGGCTGGTGCGCCGCCAAGGCTGACGACGCTTACCAGCGAAGGGCGAAGTGGCCGGCGAGGGCTCCGATCGCGCCGGCACCGGCGACACCGAGCGTGTACCAGACCGCGACGAAGCTGGCGGTCTGCTCGGGACAGTGCAGACTGTAGGCGGTGGCGGCGATCCCGCCTGTCAGGACCCCCACCGCGGCCCCCATGATGGCAGGTCGGGTCGGGGCGAAGCGGCGGGCACCGGCGAAGATTGCCGGACCGGTCACGATCGCGACACCGACAATGAGTAGTGGGCATTGGCTCCAGCTCTGGCCCAGCAGGGCCTCGAGCCTCCCGCCGGCAAGGGCCGCCTGCTCCAGCCCGGCCGCTACGGCGGCGACCACGACGACGACCGCCAGGGTGGCCGCGGCGAGGCCGCCCGCTGCGCCTGGCCGGCCCAGCCTGTCTGTCAGCCACAGGGCCGCGCCCGCCAGGGCAAGCGTATAGGCGGCCTTAAGCCAGAAGGTCGGGCCCCATATCGCCTGGGTCAGGTCCGGTCGCGGGCCGAGCACGATCCAGACCACCATGACGGCGATCACCGCGCCGGCGAGCAGCGGCAAGATGGGCGCACGCACAGGACGCACCGGCCTGATCTCCCCCGCCAGAGCCTCGACAAGATCCTCAGTCCGCATCGCGCTGCGCCTTCTCCGAGAGGGTCTTCAGGCCGCGGTGCACACTGACCTTGGCGGCCCCTTCCGTCACCCCCTGCCGCTCGGCCGCCTCGGCCATGGAGTAGCCGGCCAGTCTCGTGTCCTCGATCAGCCGTCGTTGCCGCAAGGGCAGGCGCGCCAGCAGGCGGGAAAGATCGCGTCGTATGGCTCCGCTCTCCACCGTCGAGGGACCGGCGATTCTCTCGGCGTCGTCCAGCACAGTGGTCGGCCGGCGGCCCTGGCGGCGCAGGTGATCGATCATCTTGTAGCGCGCCACGGCGTAACACCACGGCCCGAAAGCCTGGCTCCGGTCAAACGTCGCGCGCTTGGCGTGGATGGCCAGAAGCGTGTCCTGCACCACATCCTCGATATCCGCATGGCCAGCGCCCATGCGCTTGCGAAAAAAGTCCTGCAGCGGTCGGCGTATGGCGAGCAGAAGTGCACGCCAAGCCTCGGCGTCACCATCCAGGCCCCGGAGCATCAGGCGTTTCAGCTCGGCTTCCTGCTCGACCACTTCGCTCTCCATACGAATGGACCGGAGCCGAGGTTACATGCCGGCCGAGCGCTTGTCGCCACGCCGCATTTCTCCCTGCGCCACTGTAACCGGCCGGTGGGGTCCGCCGAACTCCCTCCTGTCCGGCCATTCCGACCGGAAGGAACCACGGAGACTCCCCCATGAACCGCCTGATCCTCGCCGCCAGCGCCCTGGCCGCCGCCGGTGTCGCCGTCGGCACCGCTGCCGCCCAGTCGGGCCAGCAGGGCACAGCCCCGCAACCCGCTCAGGAAAGGGAGCGCTGCTTCGGCGTCTCGCGCGCCGGCCAGAACGACTGTGCTGCCGGCCCCGGCACCTCCTGTGCCGGTACCTCGACCCGTGACTGGCAGGGCAATGCCTGGAAGTATGTCCCCAAGGGCACCTGTACCACCATGCAGACTCCGCGCGGTCCGGGGTCGCTGACCCCGATCGCCAATCGCTGACGCCGGTTCCGCGACCATGTCCCTCTCGCCGACCGCCCCGATCGAGCCCGCCGCTGGCCTGGGCCTCAAGCCCTTGCACTATGCGGCGGCGCTCGCCTGTCCGGCGGTCGGCGAGCAGGCCGGCCTGTGGTTCGAGGTTCACCCCGAGAACTACATGGTCGAGGGTGGGCCGCGGCTGGCCTGGCTGGCCGCGATCCGCGAGCACCTCCCTCTCTCGCTGCACGGCGTCGGCTTGTCGCTGGCCGGGGACGAGCGGCCCGACGCGCTTCACCTGAAGCGCTTCCGTGCCCTGATCGACCGCTTCGAGCCGTTCGTGGTGTCGGAGCACCTCGCCTGGTCACGCCGCGGCGGAGTTTATCATCCGGACCTGCTCCCCGTGCCGCGCACGGACGAGACACTCGACCTGATGGCACGCAACCTCGATATCGCCCAGCAGGCGCTGGGCCGGAGGCTGCTGATCGAGAACCCGACCCACTATCTGCGCACCCTGCCGCATGCCTGGGGCGAGGTGGACTTTCTGGTGGAGCTGGCGCGACGTACCGGCTGCGGCCTGCTGGTCGACGTGAACAATGTCCATGCGGGGGCGGTGAACACCGGCTTTGACCCGGTCGCCTGGCTGGATCGCGTGCCCGGCGAGCTGGTTGGGGAGGTCCACCTGGCCGGAACCCGGCCGGACCCGGAACTGGGCGAGACCCTGCTGATCGACAGTCACGACACCCCGGTGAACGAGGCGGTGTGGGACCTTTACGCCCGCCTGATCGCCCGCATCGGGCCGCGCCCGACCCTGATCGAGCGCGACGGCGATGTGCCCGCGTTCGAGGTGATGCTGGCTGAGCAGGCGCGCGCCGCACGCGTGCTGGCCGGCGAGGGACGGATGGCCGCATGACCGCCTTTCACGACGACTTCAGCCGAGCCCTCGCCGGCGATCCGGCGGCCATGGCCGTGCGGCTCGGCCACGATCCGCACGCCCTGACGGCGCTCAGGGTCTATCGCAACGCCAGCCTCAAGGGCCGTGTCGATGCCCTGGCCGCCAACTACCCGACGGTGGTGCAGCTGGTCGGCGACGACTGGTTCCACGCCGCGGCGCTGACCTTTCTGGAGGGCCAGCCCGGTGATGATCCGGTGCTGGCCGGGTTCGGTCCCGGGTTCCCCGCGTGGCTGGCGCGCTTCGCGCCGGCGCTGGAGCTGCCGTACCTGGTACCGGTCGCGCGGCTGGACCGCGCCTGGACCGAGGCGCACCTGGCCGCCGACAGTCGGCCCATGACGCTGGCCGACGCCCGCGCGGCCGGCACCGCCCTCGGCGGACAGGTACTGACCGTGCGACCCGATGTGCGGCTGTTTCGCTTCGACTGGACTGTCCCGTCCCTGTGGCTGGCCCACCGTGAGCCGGACAACGCCCCGCTGGTCTGGGAGCCCCGGCCCGAGGCCCTGTTGATCCACCGCCCGGAGGCGGAGGTACTCTGGCACCGCCTCGAGCCGGCCGAGGCCGACTTCCTGAACGCCTGCGCCGCCGGTCGCCCGGCCGCCGCTGCGGCCCTGCAGGCCGGCCTCGACCCTGCCGATCCCTCCGGTCCTATCCCGCGGCTTCTGGCCAAGGGCCTGTTTCGCCAACCCGACCCGGAGCCCCGCTCATGACCCTCATCGCCCGTCTCAACGCCCTGCCGGGGCGGTTCATCGCCCGTGACGCGGCCCTGCTGTTGCTGCGGGTGGCTATCGCCACCCCCTTCTGGCTGTCTGGCCGGACCAAGGTCGATGGCCTGCTCACCGTCAATGACGGAGCGCGCTTCCTGTTCGCCGAGGAGTACAAGGTCCCCGTCCTTCCGCCGGAGGTGGCGGCGCATCTGGCCACTTACGCCGAGCACCTGTTTCCGATCCTGCTCGTGCTGGGCCTCGCCACCCGTCTCTCGGCGCTGGGTCTCATTGGCATGACACTGGTGATCCAGCTGTTCGTCTATCCCGAGGCCTGGGGCGCTCACCTGTTGTGGGCCGGGCCGCTGGTCTATCTGCTCAGCCAGGGCCCCGGCGGCTGGAGCTTCGACCGGCTCCTGAAGCTCGACTAGTGCCGACCGCGAGGGCGCTTGCCACAGGGTCTCAGGTCCGACAGGAAGGAGCGTCGGTCCCGGAGCCCCTCCCGCCATGTTCAGCGCCTTGAACCTCCAGAGCCTGCTGGGGATCGTCGTCGTTATCCTGCTGTGCTGGATCGTGTCGGAGAACCGGCGCGTCTTTCCGTGGCGTCTGGCGATCGGGGCGGTGGCAGTTCAGGCGGGGCTTGTGCTGGCCCTGTTTGCCATCCCCGGCTCGCAGGGTGTGCTGGCGGCGATCACCGGGGCTGTGGATGGCCTCGCGGCGGCGACGCGGGTAGGGGCTCAGTTCGTGTTCGGCTATCTGGCAGGCGGGGCCCAGCCCTATGTGATCGAGAACCGCCCGGCCCTCTTCGTCTTCGCCTTCGAGGTGCTGCCGCTCATCCTGGTGATATCGGCTCTCTCGGCGCTGCTTTGGCACTGGCGCATCCTGCGCTGGATCACCCGCGGTTTCGGCTTCCTGTTCCAGAAGACCCTCGGCCTTGGCGGCGCCTCGGCCCTGGCGGTGGCGGCCAACATCTTCCTCGGCATGATCGAGAGCCCGATCGTCATCCGCGCCTACCTCGACAAGCTGACCCGCTCCGAGATGTTCCTGATGATGGTGGTCGGCCTCGCTACGGTGGCCGGCTCGACCATGGTGGCCTACGCCACCCTGCTGGCCCCGGTGCTGCCGAACGCCGCCGGCCACGTGCTGGTGGCCTCGATCGTCTCGGCCCCGGCCGGGGTCCTGCTGGCCCGGATCATCGTGCCGGAGAAGGCGGGGCAGGGCGGCGCCTATGCCGACTACGGCTCGGCCCTGAGGTACGACTCGGCCATCGACGCCATCGTCAAGGGCACCTCGGACGGGCTGATGGTGGTGCTCAACATCTCCGCCATCCTGATCGTGTTCGTCGCCCTCGTGGCGCTGGCCAATGTCATGCTGGGCGGCTTCTGGCTGTTCGGTGAGCCGGTCACGATCGAGCGCCTGCTCGGCTACGCCTTTGCGCCGGTGGCCTGGCTGACCGGGGTCGAATGGGCCGATGCCCAGATCGCCGGCCGCCTGCTGGGGGTCAAGCTGACCCTGACCGAGTTCGTCGCCTTCATCCAGCTCGGGGCCGTGCCCGAGGAGGGCATGAGCGAGCGTACCCGGATGCTGCTGACCTATGCCCTGTGCGGCTTCGCCAACATCGGCTCGGTGGGCATCACGGTGACCGGTCTGTCGGTGCTGATTCCCGAGCGCCGCGAGGAGGTCCTCGGCCTCGTGTGGAAGGCCCTGTTTGCCGGCTTCCTCGCCACCCTGATGACCGCCTCGGTCGTCGGCGCCTTGCCGGAGTCCGTGTTCGCGCGCTAGCCCATAGCGAACAAGGAAGCGCGGCGATCCGACCGCGCCGGGAGGATCGCATGAAGCTCTACGACAGCCTGAGGGCACCCAATCCGCGGCGCGTGCGCTGGGTCATGGCCGAGAAGGGCGTGACGGACATCGAGATCGTCCAGGTCGGGATCATGGCGGGCGAGCATCGCACGCCGGAGTACCGCGCCCGCGTCGGCCTGCCCCACGTGCCGGCGCTCGAGCTGGACGACGGGACCTGCATCTCCGAATCGCTGGCCATCTGCCGCTATCTCGAGGCCCTCTATCCCGAGCCGAACCTGTTCGGGCGGGACGCGAAGGACCAAGCGCTTGTCGAGATGTGGACCCGCCGCTGCGAGTTCTACATGGCCAATCCGATGATGCTGGTGGTGCGCCACAGCCTCCCGGCGCTGGCCGCGCTGGAGGCCCAGTCGCCCGAGGTGGCCGAGATGAACCGCACCACGGCCGAGAAGTTCATGCGCACCCTCGACCGCCGGCTGGCGGAGCACGAATGGATCGTCGGCGACCGCTTCACCATCGCTGACATCGTCGCTGTGGTCGGGCTCGAGTTCGCCCGGCTGATCCGGTACCGCCCGCCCGAGGAGCACGCCCAGCTCGGCCGCTGGCTGGGGGCCTGCCGGGCCCGACCGGCCGCGCAGGCGGGGATGTAGGGGCGCCGTCAGCGGCGCTCGAACTTCCGGATCACGCCGGAGTAGGTCATCAGCATCCGCTCGCCCGCCTGGATCTGGCCGCGCACGAAGATCAGGCTCTTGCCGGCCCGCACGACCTCGCCGGTCGCCTCGACCAGCTCGCCCACATACGCCCCGTCGATGAAGGTGGAGTCCAGCTGGACGGTGACGCCCGAGGCCCCCTCCATCTCCTGGTAGGCAGTCTGGAACAGGGCGATGTCGGCGAAGGTCATCAGACAGCCGCCGTGCATGCGCCCGCCGGCGTTCATGTGCTTCGGTTCGGCCCGGAACGCGCAGCGCATCCGCCCGTCCGGATCGGGCCGGAAGTAGAAGGGCCCGACCACCTGATCGAAGGTGCCGTGCAGGTCATAGGTCCGCCAGCCGGCGAACTCGCCTTCGGTGACGGTGATCTTGGCGACCATGGACGGTTCCCCTTCATGCTGCGGTGCGGGATATAGGCCCTATGAGCGATCCGATCGAAGCCGTCATTCTCGAAAAACTGTCCGAACGCGACGCGGGCAAGAGCATCTGCCCGTCCGAGGCGGCAAAGGCCCTCGATCCCGATGGCTGGCGTCGCCAGCTCGGTCGGGTCAGGGCCACCGCCATCGGCATGGCCCGCCAGGGCCGTCTGGTCATCACCAAGAAGGGCAAGCCGGTCGATCCGGGCGATTTCAAGGGCGTGATCCGGCTGCGCTTGCCGCTGGCTGGCGAGGGGACCACATCGTCGGAGTCATGAGCCTCGACGCTGTTCTCGAAGACATCCGCGCCTGCCGCGCCTGCGCCGGGGAGCTGCCGCACACGCCGCGCCCGGTGGTGCGGGTGTTCCCGGAGACCCGGCTGCTGATCTGCGGGCAGGCCCCCGGACGGCGTGTCCACGAGAGCGGCCTGCCCTTCACCGACCCGTCCGGCGACCGGCTGCGCCGCTGGCTGGGGATCGACGCCGACACCTTCTACGGCAACCGGCGCATCGGCGTGGCGGCCCAGGCCTTCTGCTATCCGGGCACGGCGGCGAAGGGCGGGGACTATCCGCCGCCGAAGCGCTGCGCCAGCCTCTGGCGACCGCGCCTGCTGGCCGAGCTGCCGCAGGTCGAGCTGACCCTGCTGGTCGGCGGTCACGCCCAGGCCTGGGCGCTGGGGCCCCGGATGGCAGGATCCTTGACGGCGACGGTGCGGGCCTGGCGGGACTACCTGCCCGAGGTCCTGCCCCTGCCGCACCCCTCGTGGCGCAACACGGCCTGGCTGAGCCGCGAGCCGTGGTTCGAGGCCGAGGTCGTGCCGTGGCTGCAGACGCGGGTGCGCGAGCTGCTGGCATGAACCGCCGCGCGCTTCTCGCCTCGACGCTGGCCGCGCCGCTCGCGGCCGCCTGCGCCCCGCGGGTGCAGCCCGGCCTGACGCCGCCGCCCGGCTTCGGTGGCCTTGAGTTGACGGCCGACGCCATGGTGATGGGGGACGGCACCCGGTTGCCATGCCGGGTGTGGACGCCGTCGGAGGGGCAGACCTGGGGCGCGCTGGTCTGTCTGCACGGGATGAATGACCATGGCATGGCCTGGCATCTCGCCGGTCCGTGGTGGGCTGCGCGCGGGGTGGCGGTTTACGCCTGCGACCAGCGCGGGTTCGGGGCGGCCCCCGGCCGGGGAGTCTGGGCCGGCGAGGCGCGCATGGCCGAGGACCTTCGGCAGATGACGGCTCTGGTCCGGGCGCGCCACCCGGGGGTGACGCTCGGGGTGGTGGGCGAGAGCATGGGCGGGGCCGTGGCCGTCTCGGCCTTCGCCTCCAGCCGCCCGCCGGACGCCGACCGGCTGATCCTGCTGGCTCCGGCGGTGTGGGGCTGGTCCAGCCAGCCCTGGACCAGCCGCGCCGGCCTGTGGCTGGCTGCGCGGCTGATGGGCGGGGTCGCCGCCTCGCCGCCGGACTGGGCGGTGCGGGACCTCATGGCCACCGACAACCTGCCCGAACTGCGCCGCATGAGCCGCGACCCCGGTATGATCTTCGAGACCCGTTTCGACACCCTGTATGGCCTCGTCGGCCTGATGGAGGGGGCGAGCGGCCGGCTCGGAGCCCTGCCAGGGCCGACCCTGCTGGCCTATGGCGGGCGTGATCAGATCATTCCGCCGGCCGCCATGGCCCGGGCTCTCGCCGTGGCCGGAGAGCCGGCCGGGCTGACCACCGCCTTCTATCCCGAGGGGCGTCACCTGCTGGTGCGCGACCTCGACCGGGCGCGGGTTCTGGGCGACGTCCTCGCCTTCCTGCGCGATCCGGCCCGGCCGCTGCCGTCCGGCCCGGCCGGGGTGCGCGCGGCCCTCGCCGCCCGGGGCTCCGTCGGACCTTAACGCGCCATTTACCGGCGGGCGGCAGTTTCTGCCTAGCGGGCGTCGACAGTACCGCGAGGGTTCAGGGCGGGGCGCGTGGGCGGCTTCACGGCGGCGATCCAGAGATTCGGTATTGGCCGCCTCGCGGCCATCCTCGGTGTCGCGGCGGGCGTCGCGGCAGTGCTGGCGGCTGTCATGCTGCGCGTCGGCCAGGCACCGGACGCCCTGCTGTACTCCAATCTCGACCTGCGCGAGGCCGGTGAGATCACCGCGGCGCTCGGCCAGGCCGGAATCAGGTACTCCACGCGCGGCGACGGCTCGACCATCATGGTCAACCGCGACGAGGTCGGCACCGCCCGGTTGATGCTGGCGGAGCGCGGGCTCGTGACCTCCGGCTCGGTCGGCTACGAGCTGTTCGACAACCAGTCGGTGCTCGGCCAGACGGAGTTCCAGCAGCAGCTCAACGAGCAGCGGGCCCTGCAGGGCGAGCTGGCGCGCACCCTGATGTCGATCCGCGGCGTCAACTCGGCCCGGGTGCACATCACCCGACCCCAGCGCGAGCTGTTCCAGTCCCAGGCACCCGAACCTACCGCCGCCGTCGTGGTCGGCGTGGGCGGTCGGGATCTGACCGCGGACCAGGTCCGGGCCATCCGCAACCTGATCGCCTCGTCCGTCCCCGGGCTGAAGCCGGAGCGGGTCACGGTGCTGGACGAGAACAACCGCACCCTGGCCGCCGGCTCGGAAGGCGACGGCTTCTCCGGGGCCAGCGCCGAGGAGGCCAAGGCCTCGACCGAGGCCCAGCTGCAGGCACGCATCAAGGACATCGTGGAGGGCGTGGTCGGAGCCGGAGCGGCCCGGGTACAGGTCACCGCCGAGATCGACCACAGCCGCTCGACCACCCAGGAGCAGCGCTTCGATCCGGACGGGCAGGTGGTGCGCTCGGTGTCCACCAACGGTGCCGAGAACCAGGAGACCAGCGGCCTCGCCGACGGTACCGTCACCGCAGCCAACAACATCCCGGGTGGCGAAGCCGCCAACCAGACCCCGCTGGGCTCGACCTCCACCGAGACCACCGAAACCACCAACTTCGAGATCTCAAACACCACCACAACGACGATCCGGGAGCCCGGCGAGGTGAAGCGGCTGGCGGTCGCGGTAGCCGTCGACGGGGTCTGGACCCCCGGCGAGAACGGAGCCGAGCCGACCTATGCGGCGCGCTCCGAGGAGGAAATGCAGCAGATCACGGCGCTGGTACGCTCGTCGGTCGGCTTCAACGAGGAGCGCGGCGACACGGTGGAGGTGGTGAATGTCCGCTTCTCGCGCCAGACCTCGGCGATCGGCGGCACCGACGGCGGCTCGCCCCTGACCAACTTCACCACCAGCGACATTATGCGCGGCGTGGAGCTGCTGGTCTTGTTGGTGACTGGCCTGCTGCTGATCTTCTTCGTCCTGCGCCCGCTACTGAAGACGGCCGGCGGCGGTCGCGGCGGGGGCGGCAGCGGCGGCCCGGGCACCACCCTGCTCCAGACCCAGATCGTCGGTCCAGGCGGCGAGATCCTGCCCGGTGCCGGCCTGCTACCCGGCCCCAGCGAGGTCGAGCAGCGCATCGACCTGGCCCGTATCGAGGGCCAGGTGAAAGCCTCCTCGGTCAAGCGCGTGGCCGAGTTCGTCGAGAAGCATCCTGACGAGTCTGTGGCCATCATCCGCAACTGGGTGGCTGAAGGCTGATGGCGCGGGCGAGCGGAAAAAAGGGGGCCATCGAAGATCCCAGCAAACTCAGCGGGCCCGAAAAAGCCGCGGTGATCCTGCTCGCGCTCGGAGAGGACCACGCCCACATCTGGGAGAACCTCGACGAGGAGGAGGTCAAGGAGGTTTCCCAGGCCATGGCCGGTCTGGGCACCGTCTCCGCCGAAGCCGTCGAGCAGCTGCTGGTCGAGTTCGTCGCCGGCATGAGCGGCTCTGGCACGGTCATGGGCAGCTACGAGCAGACCCAGCGCCTGCTCGCCGCCTTCATGCCGCCTGATCGGGTCGACGCCCTGATGGAGGAGATTCGCGGCCCGGCGGGTCGCACCATGTGGGACAAGCTCGGCAATGTGAACGAGGCCGTGCTCGCCAACTATCTGAAGAATGAATACCCCCAGACCGTCGCGGTAGTGCTGTCCAAGGTGAAGGCCGATCACGCCGCCCGAGTGTTGACCGCCCTGCCCGAGGATTTTGCTCTGGAATGTGTGCAGCGCATGCTGCGCATGGAGCCGGTGCAGCGCGACATCCTCGACAAGATCGAGCAAACCCTGCGCAACGAGTTCATGTCGAATCTCTTGCGCACCTCCAAGCGTGACAGCCATGAGCTGATGGCGGAAATCTTCAACAGCTTCGACCGCCAGACCGAGGCCCGCTTCATCGGTGCCCTCGAGGAGACCAACCGCGAGGCCGCCGAGCGTATCCGCGCCCTGATGTTCGTGTTCGAGGACCTCGGGAAGCTGGATCCGGGCGGGATCCAGACCCTGCTGCGAGCGGTCGAGAAGGACCAGCTGGCCCTCGCCCTGAAGGGCTCCTCCGAGACCCTGCGCGAGCTTTTCTTCTCCAACATGTCCGAGCGCGCCGCCAAGATCATGCGCGAGGACATGGGTGCCATGGGGCCGGTACGGCTCAAGGACGTCGACGGAGCCCAGATGGCCATGGTCCAGGTGGCCAAGGACCTCGCCGCCCGCGGCGAGATCATGCTGGTCGGTCAGGGCAGCGACGACGAGCTGATCTACTGACATGACCCAGCCCCAGGCGTTCAGCTTCGACACAGAATTCTCCGCCAGCGGCGAGGTCCTTCGCGCCTCGACCTGGCGGCCGATGAAGCGCTCCTATGCCCCGAACGAGGTCGAGGCGCTGCTGGCCCAGGCCCGGGCCGAGACCCGCACAGCCACCCTCGCCGAGGCCGAGGGGCTGCGCGCCCAGGCCCTTGCGATGATCGGCCAGACCCTCGCCGAGGCCGGGCCGGCGCTAAAGGCAGTGGCCGAGCGGCACCGCGCCGACTCCGCAGACCTCGCCCTCGTCGCCGCCCGGGTGCTGGCCGGTGCCGCCCTGGCCCGTTTCCCCCATGGCCCTCTGCAGACCGCGCTCGAGACCCTGGCCGAGGAGGTCGAGGCGTCACCCCGGCTGGTCGTCAGCGTCCCGGGCCTCGACGAGGAGGGTCGCGCCGAGATCACCCGCCTCTGCGCCGAGGCTGGCATGCAGGGCCTTGTGGTGTTCCGCGACGAGCCCGGCCTGCCGCCGGCGGCCTTCGTGCTCGAATGGGCCGATGGTCGCGCCACCTACGATCCTGCCGGGGTCGAAACCCGAATGCGTGAGGCCCTTGAGGCGGCTCTCGCCGCCGAGGCGGGCCATGCCGAGGCGCTGTCCGCGCCGACGAGCGAAGGAGCCTTATGATGCCGACCGACGACCTGAGCCTTGAGGAGTTCGCGCCGGTCACAGCCTTGGCTGTGACCGACGAGGCGGGCGACAAGACCGCCACGGACCTCGCCCCGGTGTTCGACGTCCCGGTCAACATCTCGGCTGTGCTGGGCAAGGCGCATATGACTGTATCGCAGCTGCTAAAGCTCAACCGCGGCAGCGTGCTCGAGCTGGACCGGCGCGTCGGCGAGGCCATCGACATCTTCGTCAACAACCGCCTCGTGGCGCGGGGCGAGGTGGTGGTGGTCGAGGACCGGCTGGGCGTGACCATGACCGAGATCATCAAGACCGAGGATCTGGGCGCCTGATCTGCGACCGGCGTACCGATTAGAGGAGACGACTCATGCGGCTACTGGTGGTCGGCAGACTGAGCGGACAGCTCGCCAGCGCGGTAAAGATGGCCATGGCCCACGGGGCCAAGGTCAGCCACGTCGAACGCGGCGACCAGGCCACGGAGCAGCTGCGGCGAGGGCAGGGTGCCGACCTGCTGATGGTCGACTACCGGATCGACATCGCCGCCTTGATCGCCGCCAACGAGGCCGAGCGCATCCATGTGCCGGTGGTGGCCTGCGGTGTCGACGCTGACGCCCGCGACGCGGCCAACGCCATCCGGGCCGGGGCTAAGGAGTTCATTCCGCTGCCGCCCGAGGCCGATCTGATCGCAGCGGTGCTGGCGGCCGTGGCCGACGACGAGCGGCCGCTGGTGTCGGCCGACCCGTCGATGCAGGCGGTGATCAAGCTGGCCGACCAGGTGGCGCGCTCGGAAGCCTCGATCCTGATCACGGGCGAGAGCGGCGTCGGCAAGGAGGTGATGGCGCGCTACCTGCACACCCACTCGCGTCGCGCCGACCGGCCGTTCATCAGCGTCAACTGCGCCGCCATTCCGGACAACCTGCTGGAATCAGAGCTGTTCGGGCACGAGAAGGGTGCCTTCACCGGGGCCGTGGCCCGTCGCATCGGCAAGTTCGAGGAGGCCGACGGCGGCACTCTGCTGCTCGACGAGATCAGTGAGATGGACGCGCGTCTTCAGGCCAAGCTGTTGCGCGCACTGCAGGAGCGGGTGATCGACCGCGTCGGCGGCACCAGGCCGGTGAAGGTCGACATCCGGGTCATCGCCACCTCCAACCGGGATCTGGCCCGGGCGGTGTCAGAGGGGACCTTCCGCGAGGACCTGCTGTACCGCCTGAATGTGGTTAACCTGAGCCTTCCCAGTCTGCGCGAGCGGCCGGGCGACATCGCAGTGCTGGCCGATCACTTCATCAGGAAGTACGCCGAGGCCAATGGCGTGCCGGTGCGGCCGCTGTCGTCGCCCGCCCGAGAGGCCCTTGCCCGTCACCGCTGGCCGGGCAATGTGCGCGAGCTTGAGAACGCCATGCACCGGGCTGTGCTTCTGGCGACCGGGGTCGAGATCGACGTGGAAGCCATCCGCCTGCCGGATGGCCAGCCGCTCTGGGGCCTGACCGGCGCGACCTCGGCTGTGGTCGGCGTCGTCGGTCACGCGGCGCAGGCAGCCGAGACGGTGACGCGCGCCTTCGTCGGCCAGACCGTGGCTGAGATGGAAAAGGCCCTGATCCTCGACACCCTGAAGCACTGCCTCGGAAACCGCACCCATGCGGCCAACATCCTCGGCATCTCGATCCGCACGCTGCGCAACAAGCTGAACGAGTACGCCCAGGAGGGCCTCGACATCCCGGCCCCCCAGAGCGGGATCGCCGGCGGTCTGGCGGCGGCGGGCTGAGGCGCAGCCGGATGGACCGCAGGAGCCTCCTGACCCGCCTGTCGGCGCTCGGCCTCGCCGCCTGTGCGCGGCCGGAGGCGGCACCAGCGTCAGCCTTGCCCGAGGCGTTCAACCTCTCGGCGCTGGAGGCGCGCGAGGGTGGTCGGCTCGGTTTCGTGGCCCACGACCTCGGCTCGGGCCGCAAGCTCGTCTGGCGCGGAGAGGAGCGGTTCGTCTACTGCTCGACCTTCAAGATGTTCCTCGCCGCAGCTACCCTGCTGCGCGTCCAGACGGGCGCGGAGCACCTGGAGCGGATGATCCCGGTCGCCGCCGCGGACATGATCACCCATGCCCCGGTCACCGGTCCGGCCGTGGGCGGGGCGCTCAGCGTCGAGGCGCTGATGCAGGCGGCGGTTGAGGTCAGCGACAATCCCGCCGCCAATCTGCTGCTCACGGCGATGGGCGGGCTGGAGCCGATGCGCGCCTTCTATCGCAGACTCGGCGACACTGACACACGGGTGGACCGGTTCGAGCCCGAGATGAACCTGCTGGATGGCGACAAGGACACGATCCGGCCGCTCAACGGTGCCACCAACCTGCATCGTCTGCTGATCGACCCGGCCACGCCCCTGTCGGAACCTCACAAGGCCCTGTTGTTGCGCTGGATGATCAATACGCCGACCGGCCCGGCTCGCATCCGTGCCGGTGCGCCGGCGGGCTGGACGGTGGCGCACAAGACCGGCACCGGCGGCTACGGCCCTACCAACGACATCGGCGTACTCTACGCGCCGACGGGAGCCCCGGTGATCGTCGCCGCCTACCACCACGGCGCCCGTGAGGTGCCGGCGGACCGCAACGAGGCGGTCATTGCCGAGGCAACCCGGCTGGCCCTGAGCGAACTCGGCCGGACATGACGGACATGCCCCTCATGCGGGATGGCGTGGCGGCCCCGACCGGCAAGGACATGCTGGGCTGGGTGGCGCGCGGCGAGGTCGGCATGGCCGTCGGCGTGATCGGCGTCATCCTGCTGCTGATCCTGCCGATCCCGCCGTTCCTGATGGACATGCTGCTGGCGATCTCCCTGATCTCCAGCGTGCTGATCCTGATGACCGCGCTGATGATGAAGAAGCCGCTGGACTTCGCCATCTTCCCGACGGTCCTGCTGGTCTCGACCCTCTACCGGCTCGGCCTGAACCTGGCCTCGACCCGCCTCGTGTTGACCAACGGTCACGAGGGCGAGGACGCCGCCGGGGCGATCATCGAAGCGTTCGGCTCCCTGATGATGGGCGGAAGCTTCATCATCGGCGTGATCGTCTTCGCCATCCTGCTGGTGGTGAACTTCGTCGTCATCACCAAGGGCTCGACCCGGATCGCCGAGGTCAGCGCCCGCTTCACCCTGGACTCGATGCCGGGCAAGCAGATGGCGATCGACGCCGACCTGTCGTCGGGCCTGATCGACGAGGCAGAGGCCAAGCGCCGACGCAAGGAGCTGGAGCAGGAGTCGACCTTCTTCGGGGCCATGGACGGCGCCTCGAAGTTCGTGCGCGGCGACGCGGTCGCCGGCCTGATCATCGTCTTCATCAATGTCATCGGCGGTATCCTGATCGGCATGTTGCAGCATGGCCTGGAGGCGGGGGCGGCGGCCACCACCTACATCCAGCTGACCATCGGCGACGGCCTTGTGACCCAGGTGCCGGCCATCATCATCTCCATCGCCGCCGGCTTCCTGGTGTCGAAGGCTGGGGTCGAGGGTTCGGCCGACAAGGCGATGGTGCAGCAGTTGGCGACCAACCCGGTCAGCCTTGGTGTCGTCTCCGCGGCGTCGGGCCTGATCGGCCTGATTCCCGGCATGCCGATCCTGCCCTTCGCCGCCCTCGCGCTAGGCTCCGGCTTCATGGCCTGGCGGCTGGGTCGCGCGCGGCTGAAGCCCAAGGTCGAGCCCGTGGCCGAGACCCGCCCGGCCGAGGACGTCGAAGAGCCGATCAGCACAGCCCTGGCCATTGACGAGGTCAAGATCGAGCTGGGCTATTCGTTGCTCGGCCTGATCAACGAGCTGGAGGGACGCCGCCTGACCGACCAGGTGCGCGCCCTGCGCCGGGCCCTGGCCCAGGAGTACGGCTTCGTCATGCCGCCGGTGCGCATCCTCGACAACATGCGCCTGCCGACCCAGGGCTACGCAATCCGCATAAAGGAGATGGAGGCCGGGACCGGCGAGGTACGCCTCGGGGCGCTGATGGCCATGGACCCCTCGGGCCGGCAGGTCGAACTGCCCGGTGAGCACACCCGCGAGCCGGCCTTCGGTCTGCCCGCCACCTGGATCGACGAGAGCCTGCGCGAGGAGGCCACCTTCCGCGGCTACACCCTGGTGGATCCTTCGACGGTGGTGACCACCCACCTGACCGAGATCCTCAAGGACAACATGGCCGACCTCCTGTCCTACGCCGAGGTGCAGAAGCTGCTGCGCGAGGTCGGGCCGGAGGAGAAGAAGCTGGTCGAGGAGCTGATCCCCTCGGTGGTCAGCACCACCACCCTCCAGCGAGTCCTGCAGGCCCTGCTGCGCGAGCGGGTGTCGGTCCGCGACCTGCCGACCATCCTCGAGGGGCTGGCCGAGGCGGCGGCCCATACGCCGTCAGTGACCCAGCTGGTCGAGCATGTGCGCGGCCGGCTGGCGCGTCAGCTGTGCTGGCAGCACCGCGGCGACGATGGGGCCCTGCCGATCGTCACCCTGTCGCCCGACTGGGAGCAGGCCTTCACCGAGAGCCTGATCGGTCAGGGCGAGGATCGCCAGCTGGCCATGGCACCTTCCCGGCTTCAGGATTTCATCCGCGCCGTCCGGGATGTGTTCGAGCGCGCCGCCATGGCGGGGGAGACGCCGGTGCTGCTGACCGCCGGGCACAGTCGCCCGTTCGTGCGCTCCATCATCGAGCGCTTCCGCGGCCAGACCGTGGTGATGAGCCAGAACGAGGTGCACCCCAAGGCCCGCCTGCGCACGGTCGGCCAGGTCTGATCAGGCCCGCTGTCGGCCCAGCTCCCGGATCGCGGCGATCCGCCGGGCTGTCCGCTCGGGTCCGGCCCCTTCGACCAGCCCGATCAGGGTCGTGCGCACTGGGGCTACGCCGCAGAAATTCAGCACATTGCGCGCCAGGCTCTTCACCGAATGGGCCCCGTACCACAGCCGGTAGAAGGCCGAGGGCATGCCCATGGTGACGATCACCCGTGCGGATCTTCCATTCAGGCCGCCGCCGGAGGTGCGCGGCGCGGGGACAGCGAAGCCCGGCCTCAGGATCTGTTCCAGATAGGCCTTGAGCGCGGCCGGCATGTCGCCGAGCCAGAGCGGAAAGACCAGCACCAGATGGCGGGCCCAGCGCAGATCGTCCTGCAGGCCCGCGACAAGGGCCGAGGGCGGTGCCTCCCAGGCCGCGCGCGTCTCCAGCGGCGGCAGCTTGAGGTCAGCGATGCGGTGAACCCTGACCTCCGCGCCGCGCTCTCGGGCCCCCCCGCCATAGGCATCGACGAGGGCGTGGCAAATGCGGTCCGGCGACGGATCCGGATGACCGTCAATGATCAGGATGGAGTCGGGGCGGGGCATGGAGATCTCCTTCGCGAAGGCCTCCACCATGGCGGTACCGGGTGCGGCGCGCCTTGACCCAGGTCAGTTCGGCCTACTCTGCGCGGACCCAGCCGCCGCCGGTGGTGGCGGCGTTCGCCGCCGGATTGGCCGGGCGGGCGATGAGGCCGGACTGGGTCAGCCAGATCTCGTAGGTGGCCCCATCGGCCATCGGCATGTAGGCGGCGGAGCCATAGAGTGTGTCGACCGCCTCGACATGGCGGCTCATGCGGCGCGCCAGCAGCCAGGCGTCGAGGTCCCACGGCTGGCGCTCGCCGGCGGTCGGCAGGGTCAGGTCGTGGGCCGTGCGCTCGTCGGTCAGCTCCTGGTCGACGCTGCGATAGCGGCCCGACAGCCGCTCCAGCCGGTACTGGGCGTTCAGCCCCAGCACATTGGCCCAGGGTCGCCAGCGCAGCACCTGTGCCTCGATCCGCCACTCGTCGCCGGCCAGCGGCAGCTCGCGGGCAGTTCCGTCCGGCAGGGTCAGGGTAGCGTCGAACCGCTGCGGTCCGGTCTGGGCGAGGCTGATTTCGGCGACCGGCTGCTCATAGGTAAGTCGCTGGAAGGTCTGCAGGTTCATGCCGAACAGTGCGATGGCGGCACCACCGGCGAGAATGCCGCTGCCGCCGATCGCGCCGAGCAGGCCGCCGAAGATCCGCCCGCGGAACAGGGACGACAGGCCGGTACCGAGGAACACCACGCCGATGAATCCGAGCAGCCCGGGGAGAATCCACCACCACCAGACCATGCCGTTGCCTCCCTCTGAACCGATATCCCGGGCCGGGATGCAGCCGCGGCGAGGTTTGCGCGCTCCGGCCGTGTCCGAGGGGGGACTAGACGGCGAGTATGACAGACAATCAAGCCCGGTGTTTCGGGGCGCTGCTGCGGGTCCTGCGGACGCCTTCGCCGGGCCGGTCGATGGCGGTGCTGTTGATGGCCGCCTTCGTCCTGCTGCCGGGAGCCCGTGCCCTGACCTTCGTCATGGTGCGCCAGACCGGTGCCCTGCAGGCGGCGATGAAAACTGAAGGCCGAGGGCCGCATGGACCGGGTCAAGGGCAAGGTCCAGAATGCCGTTGGCGTGGCCAGGGACGACCTCGAAGACAAGCGCAGCTGAGGCTGGCCTCAGTCGTCGCGGCGGCCGAGCCTCAGGCTGAGGCCGCCGCGGGACTCCCTTTGACCGACCGGCCGGCACTCGGAGCTGAAGCCCTCCGCTGTCGGTCGGTTGCTGCACTCCTGCTCGACCAGCACGGGTGCGTCCGCCCGCGCGGCGCGGCGCTCCGGGCCGCAGATGACACCGCCGCCGGCGTCGGCGGGCCGGCAGTTCTCGACCGTCGCCGGTCGAAGCGCCGGCGGCAGATCCTCGCCCAGCGCGGCCGCCAGCTGGCGCCGCGCCCGATCCTGACATGCCTCAAGGTTTTCCTCCCCCCGGACCAGCGGGCTGCACCGGGCGCGCTCGTAGCCGAACGGATTGGTCAGGGCCCACGCGGGCAGCGGCGTCACGTCCGGTGCAGCCGTCTGCAGCAGGGCGAAGGTCAGCAGGGGAGCGAGCACGGGCGACTCCTTCAGCGCGGCAGGCCCCCTATCTGGCGAGGGCGCGCATGGCGGAATCAAGGCCAGCGAGGGTCAGCGGGAACATGCGCTCCTCCATCACCTCACGCACCAGCCCGACCGAGGCTGTGAAGCGCCAGTGGCGCTCGGCTACCGGATTGAGCCAGACCGACTTCTCCCACTGCTTTACGGCCCGGTTCAGCCAGACGGCCCCGGCCTCCTCGTTCCAGTGCTCGACCGAGCCGCCGGGCATGGTGATCTCGTAGGGGCTCATGGTGGCGTCGCCAACGAATACGGCGCGCCAGTCGCCGGGGTACTTGTTGAGCAGGTCCCAGGTCGGCGTCTGCTCGCTGTGCCGGCGCCGGTTGTCCTTCCAGACCCCCTCGTACAGGCAATTGTGGAAGTAGAAGAACTCGAGGTTCCGGAACTCGGTCCGGGCGGCGGAGAACAGCTCCTCGCAGAGCTTGATGTGGGCGTCCATGGAGCCGCCGACGTCGAGGAACAACAGCACCCTGATCGTATTGCGCCGCTCCGGCCGCATGCGGATATCGAGCCAGCCTTGCCGCGCGGTGCCATCGATGGTGCCGTCGATGTCCAGTTCGTCCGGCGTGCCCTGGCGGGCGAAGCGGCGTAGCCGGCGCAGCGCCACCTTGATGTTGCGCGTGCCCAGCTCGACCGAGTCGTCGAGGTTGCGATACTCACGCTTCTCCCAGACCTTGACCGCCCGGCCCTGCTTGCCCGGGCCGCCGATGCGGACGCCCTCGGGATTGTAGCCGCCGTGGCCGAACGGGCTGGTTCCGCCCGAGCCGATCCACTTCGAGCCGCCCTCGTGCCGCTTGCGTTGTTCCTCCAGCCGCTTGCGCAAAGTCTCCATCAACTCGTCGAAGCCGCCCAGCGCCTCGACCTCGGCCTTCTCCTCGTCGCTGAGGTAACGTTCATTGAGCTGGCGGAGCCAGTCCTCGGGGATGTCCGCCATGACCTCGTCCCCCGCCCCGACCCGCTCGACGCCGTGGAACACCTGGCCGAACACTTGGTCGAAGCGATCGTAGTGCTTCTCGTCCTTGACCAGCACGGCGCGGGACAGGTGGTAGAAGTCCTCGACCGCCATGCTGGTGCCGGGGCCCACGACGCCGCGGTCCATGGCCTCCATCAGGTGGAGCCACTCCTTGGGGGAAACCGGCACCCGGACGTCGCGAAGGGCGGTGAAGAAGGGCACGAGCATCAGGCGTCTCCAAGGCGGCGCAGGATGTCGCCGAGTTCGGGCAGGTTCACGCTGGCGATGCGCCAGAGCACCTCCGGCTTCAGCGTCTCATAGCCATGCGCAACGCGATGTCGAAGACTGATGATGTCCGGCCAGGGCACCTGCGGCAACCGGCCCCGGAACGGGTCGCTCAGGAACCGTGCGCACTCGCCGATCCGCAACAGGTTCATGCAAACCGCGTCGTAGATGATCCCCTGCTGCATGAAGCCGTCCCGGCCTTCGCCGGCGATGTAGGCCGCCACCCGCTCCGTCGCGTCCAGAATCTCGGCGACGAGGACGGCGTCGGGGCCGTCAGACACGGATCAGGTCTTTCTCGACGCGCGACCGGACATGGGGGCGCATGACATCCCAGGAGCAGAACTCGACGGGCTTCCCCAGCCGCTCGGCGAGCAAGCGCTCGGTGGTCAGGAACTGGATTCCCAGCGGCCTGGACAGATCCACCAGCAGGTCCACGTCGCTGTCGGGTCCGGCCTCGTCGCGGGCGTAGCTGCCGAACAGGCGCAGGTTGACGATGCCCTGCTCCTCCAGCCAGGGCTTGAGCTCGCGCAGCCGGGTGAGCAACTCCTCGCGGGTCATGCCGGCAGGATAGCCTATCCCCGCCGCAGGATGAACTCGTCGTCGCGCCAGCTGCCGACCGGGTACTGGTATTCGCCGGCTTTTTCGAAACCGTGCGCCGCGTACAGCTTCTGGGCCTTGAGGTTGCCGCTCCAGACCCCGATCCACAGCGGGCCCGCCGTGTGGACCTCCATCCAGTCGAGGGCCACGGCCAGCAACTGCGTGCCAAGGCCCAGGCCCTGCGCCGCCTTGCCCACATAGAGCCGGCGCAGCTCCATGTGCTCCGGACGAGCCTCCGGGTGGGGCAGGGTATTGGGCCCGGCGTTGGCGAAGGCGAGCGGATCCCCGTTGCGCTCGGCGACCCACCAGGCCGCCCTCGGCTCCTCCAGTTTCGCGGCGATGGCCCCGGGGCTGAAGCTGGCCGCGAGAAAGGGCGCAAGGTCGGCCTCGGGATAGGGGATGCCGAAGTCTCCCACGAAGGTGTCGAGAAAGGTCTGCCGGCCGAGTGCCCCGAGGGCGGCAGCGTCCTCGGGGCAGACGGGGCGGATCAGGGGCTCGGTCATGCGCAGCGCCTACGCCGTCGCCCGGCAGGCGACAAGCGGTCGTGCCCGGCCTAGGGTCGCAGGATGACTGTCGCCGTCTTCAGCCATCCCGACATGATCTCCCACCGGCCGGGCGAGGGGCACCCAGAGCGTCCGGCCCGCCTCGCTGCCGTGATGTCGGCCCTCGCCGACTCCGGGCTCGACCGTGACCTGCGCACGGCCTCCGAGGCGGCGGTAGCCGACCTGATCCGGGTGCATCCGCCGGCCCATGTCGAGCGGCTGCTGGCGGCCGGCCCCACCGGGGGGATCGCGGCGCTGGACGCGGACACCCTGCTTTCGCCGGGCAGCGTCCGCGCGGCGCGTCTCGCTGCAGGGGCGGCGGTGGATGCGGTGCGGGCGGTGGCGGCGGGGGAGCTGGACCGGGCGTTTGCGGCGGTGCGACCGCCCGGTCACCATGCCGAGCCCGAGCGGGCCATGGGCTTCTGCCTGTTCTCCTCCGTTGCCGTGGCCGCGCGCGTGGCCCAGGCCGAGGGCCTGGCGCGGGTGGCGGTGATCGACTTCGATGTCCACCACGGCAATGGCACCCAGGCCGCGTTCGAGGCCGACCCGAGCCTGTTTCTCGGGTCGCTGCACCAGTGGCCGCTGTATCCGGGCACCGGGTCCGAGGACGAGAGCGGCGTCGGCAACATTGTCAACGCTACGGTCGAGCCGCATGCCCCGCGGGAGCGCTGGCGCGCCGCCCTGGCGGGGCGGCTGATGCCGGCGCTCGACGCCTTTGCGCCGGACCTAATCCTGATCTCGGCCGGGTTTGACGCCCACCGTCGCGATCCGCTGGCCCACCAGAGCCTTGAGGCCGAGGATTTCGCCTGGGCCACCCGGGCCGTGCTGGATGTGGCCCGGGTCCGCTGCGGCGGCAAGGTTGTCTCGTCGCTCGAGGGGGGCTACGACCTTGAGGGTCTGGGCTGTTCGGCGGCCGCCCACGTGGCGGCGCTGGACGAGGGGTAGGGGAGGCCCATGAGTTTGTGTTCAGAGTCTTGCCTGTTCTCAGAAGCATTTCTGGCGTCACATGGCCGCTGACGACCTCGAGATGCGCGTCGGCCCCGGGGTGACTCGGGTGCACGCGCCGCTGCGGCCAGGTGCCATTATTCTCGCGCGCCACGGCGAGCCGGCGCTTTCGCGCAAGTGCCTGATCACCGCGCGCCAGTACGGCGAGTGGTGGGGCAGGTATGAGGTTGGCGGCCTGCGCGCCGGCCAGATCCCGCCGCGTGAGCTGGTGGCCGCCGCCGAGGGGGCGGGTGCCATCTACGCCTCCACCCGGCCCCGGGCGCTGGAGACCGCAGCTGCCGTCTGCAACGGCCGCGAGGTGATGGTCGACGCCCTGTTCATCGAGGCACCGCTGCCGCCGCCGCGGCTGCCGGACTGGATCCGCCTGTCGCCGCGGTGGTGGGGTGTGGTGTCGCGCTTCTGCTGGCACCTGTCCGACCGCCACCACCAGGAGGAGACCCGCGCCGCGGCTGCGGCCCGGGCGGAGCAGGCTGCCCAGGTGCTGATCGGCAGGGCCGAGGGCGGCCAGGATGTGCTGGTGCTGGCCCACGGCTACTTCAACCACATGGTCGGCCGCCGTTTGCAGGCGGACGGCTGGCACCTGGTTCAGAACCAGGGCTTCAGGTACTGGTCGCAGCGGCGCTTCGAGAAGCGCTGATACGCTGATCACGCATTGCCGCCCCGTGTCCCGGCCTCTAGGGTCGGTCAACTGACATCGCGTTCTTGCTGCCCGCCAGGATCCATGATCGACACGCCCGCCGCCAACGCCGTTCCCGCTGACCTTGGCTTCGAGGATGCGCTCGCGCAGCTCGAGAAGATTGTCGCCGAGCTCGAGTCTGGCCAGGCACCGCTGGAGCGTTCGATCGAGATCTATGAACGGGGTGCGGCGCTCAAGGCGCATTGCGAGGCGCGCCTCAAGGCGGCCCAGCTGCGGGTTGAGCAGATCGTCGTCGGGGCCGGCGGCGAGGCCCGCGGCGTCGAGCCGGCGAGCTTCGGATGACGTTGCCGGCGACCATCAGCTGGGACGACTTTGCCCGGGTCGACATCCGTCTGGGACGCCTTCTGAAGGCCGAGTCCTTTCCCGAGGCGCGCAAGCCGGCCTATCGCCTGAAGATCGACTTTGGTCCGCAGATCGGGGTGAAGAAGAGCTCGGCCAAGATCACCCGGCACTATGCGGTGGATCAGCTGGTGGGTCGCAATGTCGCCGCCGTAGTCAATTTTCCGCCGCGCCAGATCGGGCCCTTCATGTCCGAGGTGCTGACGCTCGGCTTTCCGGATGCGGAGGGCGAGGTGGTGCTGGTCGGGGTCGACCGTGACGCCGAGATCGGAGGGCGGCTGTTTTGACCGTGATCGCCATGCCGCCCTCAGTTCATGAACGCGTCCGCCAGCGGGTGGCCGAGGTGGCCGACATCGTCACCGTCGCGCTCGATGAGCTGTTGCCCCGGGTCGAGGGCCCGGAGTCGCGGTTGACCGAGGCCATGCGGTACGCTGCGCTCGGTCCGGGCAAGCGGCTGCGACCCTTCTTTGCGCTGGAGGCCTCGCGCTTCTTCGAGGTCGATGAGCGCGCCGTGCTGCGCGCCGCCTGCGCCCTGGAGTGCGTGCACGCCTATTCGCTGGTGCACGATGACCTGCCCTGCATGGACGATGACGACATGCGCCGTGGTCGTCCGACCCTGCACCGGGCCTATGACGAGGCCACCGCCGTGCTGGCCGGCGACGCCCTGCAGACGGCGGCCTTCGACATCCTGCTCGACCCGGAGACCCACGACGACGCGGAGATCCGCTGCGAGCTGGCGGCGCGGCTGTCCCTGTCGTCCGGCGCGCGCGGCATGGCGGGCGGTCAGATGCTCGACCTGATGGGCGTGCGCGACGACCTGGGCGGGGTGGCGCGCATGCAACGGCTCAAGACCGGCGCCCTGTTCAGCTATGCCTTCGAGATACCGATCATCATCGCCCGGGTTGGCGACCCGTATCGCGCGGCCCTGATGAATTTCGCCCACGACATCGGCCTCGCCTACCAGATCGTCGATGACCTGCTGGACGCCGAGGGGGACGAGGACCTGCTGGGCAAGGCTGCCCAGAAGGATGCGGCCCAAGGCAAGACCAACTTCGTCACCCTGCTGGGCGTCGACGCGGCGCGGCATAGGGTGGCCCATCTGGCCGACCAGGCGCGGGGGCATCTGGACCTTTTCGGCGCAAAGGCCGAAAACCTGAAGGCGAGCGTGGATTTCGTCCTGAAGCGACGCTCTTGAGGAAACGCCCCCGTCCCGAGGGGTTGCAGTCAGCCGATAAGGCCCGAGCCGGAAACATTCGATCCATGTCCAAGACGCCGTTGCTCGACACCGTCCACGTCCCCGCCGACTTCCGCGATTTCGACGCGCCCCGCCTGCGCCAGCTCGCCGATGAGCTGCGCGCCGAGACCATCGACGCGGTGTCGGTGACCGGCGGCCACCTCGGGGCCGGGCTCGGCGTGGTCGAGCTGACCGTGGCCCTGCACCATGTGTTCGAGACGCCGCGCGACATCCTGATCTGGGATGTCGGTCACCAGTGCTATCCGCACAAGATCCTGACCGGTCGGCGCGACCGTATCCGCACCCTGCGCCAGGGCGGCGGCCTGTCCGGCTTCACCAAGCGCTCGGAGAGTGAATACGACCCGTTCGGCGCGGCCCACGCCTCGACCTCGATCTCGGCGGCGCTGGGCTACTGCGCCGCCCGCGACCAGCGCGGCGAGGACAACAAGGTCGTGGCGGTGATCGGCGACGGCTCGATGTCGGCGGGCATGGCCTATGAGGCGATGAACAACGCCGCCGAGACGACCCGCCAGCTGATGGTGGTTCTGAACGACAACGACATGTCGATCGCCCCGCCGGTCGGGGGCATGAGCGCCTATCTGGCCAAGCTGGTGTCCGGCGGGGCCTACCAGAACCTGCGTCGCTTCGGGAAGCAGGTGGCCGATCACCTGCCGCGGCCGTTCCGCGACGCCGCCCGCAAGGCAGAGGAGTATGCCCGAGGCATGGTCACCGGCGGAACCTTCTTCGAGGAGATGGGCTTCTACTACATCGGGCCGATCGACGGGCACGATCTCGACGCCCTCGTGCCGGTCCTGAAGAACGCGGCGGCGATCGACGACCGGCCGGTGCTGGTCCATGTCGTGACCCAGAAGGGCAAGGGCTACGCCCCGGCCGAGCGCAGCGCCGACAAATACCACGGGGTCGTCAAGTTCGACGTCGTCTCCGGCAAGCAGGCCAAGGCCGCCTCCAACGCCCCGAGCTACACCAAGGTGTTCGGGACCGAGCTGATCAAGCGCGCCGAGCGCGACCCGCGCATCGTGGCGATCACGGCGGCCATGCCTTCGGGCACCGGGCTGGACCTGTTCGGCCAGGCGTTGCCCAAGCGCACCTTTGATGTCGGGATCGCCGAGCAGCACGCCGTCACCTTCGCCGCCGGTCTGGCGGCGGACGGCATGAAGCCATTCTGCGCCATCTACTCGACTTTCCTGCAGCGCGGTTACGACCAGGTCGTGCACGACGTGGCCATCCAGGGGCTCCCCGTGCGCTTCGCCATGGACCGGGCCGGTCTTGTCGGGGCCGACGGTGCCACCCATGCCGGCAGCTTCGACATCGGTTACATGGGTGCCCTGCCGGGCATGGTGCTGATGGCCGCCGCCGACGAGGCCGAGCTCGCGGCCATGATCGCTACCGCCTGCGAGATCGACGACCGGCCCAGCGCCTTCCGCTATCCGCGCGGCGACGGCGTCGGGGTCGAGATCCCCGAGCTGGCGGCCCCGCTGGAGATCGGCAAGGGGCGTATTGTGCGCGACGGCACGACGGTCGCCCTGCTGTCATTCGGCACCCGCCTGCAGGAGACGCTCAAGGCCGCCGACCTGCTGGCCGCGCGCGGGGTTTCGGCCACCGTCGCCGACGCCCGCTTCGCCAAGCCGCTGGACGAGGACCTGATCCTCCGCCTGGCGCGGGAGCACGAGGCGCTGGTGACCATCGAGGAAGGTGCCATGGGCGGCTTCGGTGCCTTCGTCCTGCAGATGCTGGCCGAGCGCGGGGCGCTGGATACGGGGCTGAAGGTGCGCACCATGCATCTGCCGGACACCTTCCAGGACCACGACAAGCCGGACCTGATGTACGCTGAAGCCGGGCTCAATGCCGAGCACATCGCCGCCCGCACCCTTGCAGCGCTGGGCGTCGACCGGGCCACCGGGGCGGCGCGGGCGTGAGCCTCCGCCCGGACGGGTGCCCTATTCGCAGCGCTTGAAGTAGCGCTCGATCTCGCCGACCGACACGGCCTGGGCGGCGAGGCCGACACGCTCGCCGCCGCTGTCCAGCGTCAGCCATCCGAGCGCGCGGAACCGGGTGAAGACCGGGGCGTTCACCGGTGCCTCGGCGAGCAGCAGGAACTCATCGTCGAGGTGGCTCGGCTCAGAGGTCGCGCGCCAGCGGCCCGTGACGCCGCCCGACTCCAGCCGGATCTCGGTCGCCGCCTGCGCGGCCGGCTGCAGCAGCGTCGTGCGGCCGCTGCCGGCCTGGCAGTCGAACCTGAGCCTGAGCTCGTCCGAGGCCTCGACCCCGTAGGCCAGCATGGCGCTGTCGCCGTCCAGATGGAAATGCCAGTCCTGACCGGCGACCGGCAGGGGCGCCGCCGGGGCAGCCGGTGCCACGGCCGGGCGCGGCGCGCAGGCGGCCAGGCCCAGAAGACCGAGGCCCGTGACGGCAAAGATGGCGCGCATGCGTGGCCCCCTGCTCTAGGGTCAGGACTCAATTGAGCCACCATGTGACGGTTGCGGCGAGGAAGACGGCTGAGAGGTAGGTGTCGGCGCGCTTGTCGTAGCGTGTGGCGACGCGTCGGAAGTCCTTCAGGCGGCAGAACAT